>Ga0209976_10000507_pt1 | contig 25623 bp, 21 predicted proteins | sample SumtaG_FD_182806 | JGI IMG/M metagenome (GOLD analysis project Ga0209976, IMG submission 182806) | Deep subsurface microbial communities from Indian Ocean to uncover new lineages of life (NeLLi) - Sumatra_00157 metaG (SPAdes) (version 2) | ecosystem: Environmental > Aquatic > Marine > Oceanic >...
AAATAGTATTTGAATATTTAATAATAAAAAATTGGATACAGAATTGAATGGAACAAACTATAGTTCAAAAGGTTTTAGAGTTTAAAATCCTTTGCTACTGTTATTCTTAATTTTTCAGATATTTTAATTAGACGGAATTTTAAGTTTAAATCTCTTCAATCAACAATTTATTAAAGTTTATAAAATTCTACAATCTAAAATTACAAACAAATTTGATTGATAAATATGGGGATGTCGTTTGAGACAATTAGAAAATTTCTAATTGAGAAGAATAATGTTACTCCTACAAGTACTTTTGCTGATGTTGTAAAGCATAAGGCAGAAACTGTAGGAGATAAAGTTTTCATGACATACGTTAGAGATTTTGACAAAGGGATAGATGAAAAATACACATATCGAGATATGCATCTGCTATCCAATCAACTCGCAAATGGTTTTTTAAATTTGGGGCTAGAAAGAGGGGATGGGATTTCTATCGTTCAAATTAATAGTCCGGAATTTCTTTTTGCACTATTTGGTGCTTATAAAATTGGTAATTATGTGGTGTTAGTTAATACAGGCTTGAAAAGTGATGGGTTACAGTACATCATCGATCATTCAGATAGTAAAACTCTCGTAATACATTGGACACTATTAGATAATTACATAAACATTAAGGACCAGCTACCAAAGATTAAGCACGTTATTGTAGATACTAATGAAGCACCACCTGATTATAAACTGCCTGATGGCATATTATCCCTTCAAAACGTGATGAAAGCCTCAAATGAAGATGTAAACGTAGAGATAAAACCAGATGATATGTCAATGTTAATGTATACATCTGGAACAACTGGATTGCCAAAAGCTACAACTTCTTTTTTTAGAGGTTTGATTGGATTTTCTCTTCTTGGATCTGCATTCTTTGCTTACGGATTGGGACGACCTGGAGACACTTTCTTTACATGTTTACCTCTATTCCATGGAAATGCGTTGGGATTATCAACCCTGCCTGCTTATATGGCAGAGTTTCCCCTTGTGTTGTCTAAAAGATTTTCTGCTTCAAGATTCTGGGACATAATAAGAAAATACGGAGCAACTAATTTTAATTTACTCGGTTCGATGCCACAGTATTTACTGAAACAACCAGTACGCCCTAACGATAAAGACAACAAAGTATGGCGTGTAAATTCAGCAGCTTGCCCAAAAGAACTAGTGAGAGATTTTGAAGAGAGATTTGATGTAAAATTATATGAAGGATACGGTGCAGTTGATGGTGGGGGATTCAACTTAGGTACTGGAGGTGCTCCAGATGCTCCAGTAGGTTCAATGGGGAAACCTCCCGAAGGAATTACCGCTGAAATTATGGACGATGATATGAAAATCTTGGAACCCAATACTGTAGGAGAACTAGTATTCCTAATTAAAGAGGAAGAAAAGGCAACGAGAAAAGTAAGTTATTACAAGAATCAAGAAGCATCAGTAGCGCGCAGTCAAGTAGCACCAGATGGTAGATCATGGTTCCTTTCTGGGGATCTGGCAACTAAGGACGAGAATGGATGGTTCTTTTTTGTGGATCGGAAAAAAGATTCTCTTCGGAGAAGGGGGGAAAATATGTCTGCATATTCTATTGAACGTGTTATCAATGGGCATGATAAAGTGCTTGAATCAGCAGCATATGGCATTAAGGGGCATCAAGTAGGAGAAGATTACGCTGAAGATGAGGTTATGGTTGCCGTTGTATTACAACCCGGGAAAACGATGACTCCTGAGGAATTACTAGACTTTGTTCAAGAAAAACTCGCTTATTTTCAAATACCTCGATTTATAGATTTTATTGATGCACTACCCAAATCGAAAGTTCATAGAATAATGAAGAGATTTCTCAAAGAACGTGGTGTTGTCGAAACAACTTACGACAGAGAGAAAGCTGGTTATGAAATAAAAAGATAAAGAATTATACCATATCGATTTTTTTTTTACTATTTTTAATTATTACTAATTATTATAATAAATTAGTATAATTTATGGAGATCAGATATTATGAGTAAAAAACCGAATATCATTTTAATCTTTCCCGATCAACATAGGGGTGAGATTATTGGGTGTATGGGAGATCCAGTAGTTATAACACCAAATCTAGATAAGCTTGCATCCGAAGGAGTTGTATTTACTCAATGTTTTACCAATTCACCATTATGTATCCCCGCTAGGGCTACTCTGATGACTGGTGAATATGTTACCGACCACGGTGTAATTAATAATAATATGGAAGCTAGTAGCTCAAGTCAAAGTCATGTAAGAAATATTCGAGATGTAGGGTACCATACGGCAGTAATAGGAAAAACTCATTTATATGAACATCGGGTAAATTCAGAGTGGAGTCACACTAATGATAAGCTTGGAGTATTAAGGGAATGGGGTTTTGAGGATATACATGAAATTACAGGACCAATAGCATCTGCAGGGATTAATTCCCCTTATACTGATTATTTAAAAGAAAAAGGATTATTAAAAGCTCACCGTAAGTATTTAATTGATTATAGGACAGAATGGACACGCGGTGAAGCTAAACCATGGAACTTGTCTCCTTCTCCTCTCCCCTCGGAAGACCAATTAGATAGTTATACCGGTCAAAAAGCAGTAGAATGGATACATAATTATACAGGAGAAAAACCTTTTTACCTTCAAATCTGTTTTCCGGGTCCTCACGATCCTTTTGATTCAACCCAAGAGTACCGAGATAAATACAAAGCGGAAGAGATGCCAGTAGGAATTTTAGAAAAGCCAAAACAACCCTATCCTGGTAATATTAATTTTGTATTGAACTGGAGCGGGCTTGATGGGATGACACAAGCTCAAAATCAGCTCATGAAAACTTTCTATTATGGGAAAATTACTTTAATCGACGAATGGGTTGGGAAAATCATAAAAACTTTAGAAGAAAAAGATCTTTTAGACAATACTTGGATTATCTATACTTCGGACCATGGTGAAATGCTTGGAGATCATATGATGAGCCATAAGATTGTCTTTTACGAAGGAGCCCTACGGATTCCACTCATTATTAGGCCCCCAAGCGGCACAAAAGGGTGGCATTGTAATGGATTTACTGATCAAATCGATATCGCTGCTTCTTTAATTAACATTGCTGAAGCAAAGCCTTTAGAAAATTGTGATGGAAGATCTATTATTCCTCAAGTTTTAGCAGGACCTACAGATCGGGATGCACAAAAAGGAAAAGAAGTTGTCTTTAGCCAAGTTCTTCAATATACGATGGTCAGAAATGAACAGTATAAATTGGTAGTAAGAACTCATAATCAAAAACCGGTAGAATTTTATGATCTTAAAAATGATCCGAATGAATTAGATAATAGAGTTAATGATCCGACTTTAGACCAAATTAGACAGCAACTAATAGATAATTATATTAGTGACATGCTCAGTCATACTCAAAACGATTAACTAACTAATGGTAAAAGTTGAATATGAAATAAAAAGATAGATTTTGTATTAATTACTTTTTTATTATTTCTTTCTTTAAGTTAGTGTATTAGATATCAAAAAGAAGAGAAGAAAATTAAGAGGGTAGAAAAATGTCTGATTTTAAAATTACGGAAACAACCACATTTAATGATGTAGTGAAAAATAAGGCTGAAACTGTAGGTGACAAGGTTTTCTTAACTTATATAAGAGACTTTGATAAAGGAATTGATGAAAAATATACATATCGCGATATGCATTTATGGTCAAATCGGGTAGCAAATGGTTTATCAAAATTTGGATTGAAAGCAGGTACCGGGCTTTCATTAATGGAAATAAATTCTCCTGAATTTTTATTCACCTTATTTGCGACATGGAAACTTGGGGGGTATGCTGTGTTAATAAATACTGCTTTAAAAGGATTAACATTACAGTATATTATTGATCATAGTGATTCAGAGATTTTAGTTATACATTGGAGCATGATTGATGCTTATTTAGACATTAAAGATGAATTACCTAAAATTAAGCATGTTATAGTAGAAATTAATGAAGCACCAGCAGATTTTAAGCTTCCAGATGGTATGATAACGCTTCAAGAAGTAATGAAATCACCTGATGATGATATCGAAGCCGATATTGACTTTGAAGAAAAGAGCTACCTTATGTATACTTCAGGTACTACAGGTCCACCAAAGGCTACCACTTTTTTCTATAAGAAAACTGTAGCAGGTAATGCTTTACAAACAGCTTCTGGTTTAATAAGACTATTTTTGGGGGGAGGTGACGATGTTATGTTCACGTGTTTACCGTTGTTTCATGGAAACGCTCTGCAAATAACAACATTTCCAGGATATATGACAGAAACTCCTGTGGTTCTTTCAAAAAGATTTAGTGCGAGTCGACATTGGGATATATGCAGAAAATATGATGTTACATCCTTTAATCTCTTAGGTGCTATGCCACAATTTATGTTAAAACAACCTAAACGTCCTAATGACGGTGAAAATAAAGTCAAATTAATTATTTCAGCTGCGTGCCCCGGAGAACTTGTAAGGGATTTTGAGAATCGTTTCAATGTAGAGATTAAAGAATTTTATGGTGCTGTTGATGGAGGAGGTTATATTCTTGGTCCTTTTTTCCAAAAAAATGTTCCTGTAGGTTCAATGGGTAAACCTTTAGGATCAAGTAAGGCAGATATCATGGATGATGAAGGAAACTTACTAGGACCTGATGAAGTAGGAGAACTCGTATTTTTAGTTAACAAAGGAGAGGTGGAAATGCGGAAAGTTACGTACTATAAGGATTCAAGTTCTACTAATGATAAAATCCGAGAAGCAAATGATGGAAATTTATGGTTACACACAGGAGATCTAGCAAAAAAAGATTCCGAGGGTTGGTTTTTCTTTGTAGATCGGAAGAAAGACTCTATTAGACGTAGGGGTGAGAATATTTCTCCGTGGTCAGTCGAACGTGTTATAAACCAACATGACAAGGTCTTAGAATCTGCTGCTTATGCTGCCAAAATTGCAGATGTAGTTGAGGACGAGGTAATGGCTTCAGTTGTTTTAAAGCCAGGTGAATCTATGACACCCGAAGAATTACTTGATCATTGTCAGGGTAAAATGGCCTACTTTATGGTACCTCGGTTCATAGATTTCATTGAAGCGCTTCCTAAAAGCGAAGTTCATAGAACTCTAAAGCAAGTTCTTAAAGATAGAGGAGTAACTGAAACAACATACGATAGAGAAAAAGCAGGATATGAAGTAAAAAGATAGTTTTTTTTTATTTTATAATTCTTTATCATCAGGTATATTTTTTAGGACAGCACGCTCCTTTAATTTCATTTCTTTCCCAGTCACATCTGTTCGACCTACAGCTCTTAATCTCACAAGTGCATGTGGATAAGGGGAAAGATATTCTTCTTCCACTCCTCTTTGGATCGAGGGATCAATTTTTTTAAGTTTTCTATAGATTGTTGCTTTATCTTCATCAGATGTAAATCGTGGATCAACCACAACAGCAACATGGAACGAAACACCTGCATCCCAAAGTCTTTGAGCAGCAATAAATGGGAGATCTACAGAATCTTTTCCGTTTCCTGTTTTTTCTTCAAATGCTTCAGGTATTCCACCTCTTATAGACAAACGAACGTGTCCAACGGTTCCATTACTCGAATCTCGAGAAGCATATTTAGCGAGACGTGTTGCTAAGCTCGAATCATGTGCTAGAACAATCCCATTTGTTTCGATTACGAAAAGGTCATATGCATTAGATTCTTGATGAACTAGGTTTAAAACTGCACAGAGATGATCTGGGCATAGAGTAGGTTCAGCACCACTTATCCTAGCTCGTCTCAAACCTTTGACTGACATTACTTGGCGTAAGTTTGAGTAAACCATCTCGGGGGAGTAGAATTCTCCATAGAGCTCCGGCCAGTCACGACTCCAATCCACCCAGCAAAAAATGCATCTAAAATTGCATCCAACGGAATATGCTGTAGCTATTCCTCCATACACTCCAACTGCGTAAAAATCGGTATACTTACGATGACTAATGCCATTGATTTCTTTACAGACAATTTTTCGTGTCTGTTTGGTTAATTCCCAAGGATCTATAGGGAACGGAGGAATTAGCTTGCTCTCTTTATCACGCTTCACATAACGAATTGGTTTCCTCTCTAAATTGGTAGGTTTCGGCAAATTATATCACTTTTTTCTATCCCTTTTTTTTTGGGTATATTATGATTATGAAAATTGAATAATAAATATTAAATAGGAATTTAAAAATCAAAATAGTTATATTATTTTCTACTTTGTTTTAAACAATTAAATTAATGGTAATGAATTATGGAAACTTATAAATTTATCATAGTAGATAAACCCGGGGAATTTATTAATCGCATTACTCTAAATAGGCCCGAAAAACGCAATGCTTTAAATAATCAACTTAGGGGAGAAGTATTCAACGCTCTTGAAAAATCTGATATGGATCCAGCTATCCGAGTAACGATAATTAGAGGTGCAGGTACTTGTTTCTCAGCGGGTTATGATCTTACCGCAGATTCAACAAAGGACCTTCCTTGGTTTACACCCCCAGAACTTGGAGTTAGGGCTTTTTCTTGGGCTAGACATGTAACCGAAGGATGGCTTAGAATGTGGGATATGGCTAAGCCAATTATAGCACAAGTTCATGGTTATTGTTTAGCAGGTGGAAGCGAATTAGCAACAGGATGTGATTTAGTCTATGTGGCAGATGATGCCCAAATTGGTTATCCTGCTGTAAGATCAATCTCTCCTCCAGATTTGCAATATCAAGCTTGGTTGTTAGGGATGCGGGGAGCCATGGAGTTTATGTTGACGGGGTCATCTATAAGTGGAAAAGAAGCAGCCCGTTTAGGTTTTGCTAATCGGTCATATCCAGAGGAAGAGTTAGAGGAAAAAGTTCTGGAGATGGCAAAAAAAGTGGCTAATATCCCTCCTGACTTACAAATACTTAACAAAAGGAGTGTACATCAAGCCATGGAGATTATGGGTATACGAAACGCTCTACGTGCTGGTCATCCTTATGTTTCTTTAGCTTGGTATTCAAAATCTAATGCTGAATTTTTCAAGAAAATGTATTCTGGTGGGGGTTTAAAGGAAGCTTTAACCGAACGGGATGGTAAATGGGGAGACTACAGAACGAAGAAAAAAGAATAGCTATTGAATACAAATAAAATCAGCAAGTTACTCCTCTATAAAATCTTGACTGGGCAATCCTGCAGGATATTTCCCTTGTTCTTGCAAGCGACGCATCATTTCATCGCGTAGGATTATGTTAGGATAAGAAAGCCCCACACGGGTGAATCCTGGACGATTATCACTTAACAAATTGACGTCAAGGGTGTCAGCATATTGGAAATATATGTCAGCAATTTTTTCATTAGCTTCAACGAACCAGTCAGCTCTCGGTGGGCGAAACTGGGCATACGGTGAACCAGGAGTCGGCATAAATACAAGGGGTGCGCTATAAACGCCTTTTGAAATTCTTTCTTCCAATCCCTCAACTAACGAGGACATAGGTTCAATTCCTGTCACCATACTCTGAAAAGATCCACGACCACGTCCAAATATCTCGACTGCTGTTTCTTGAGCTTCTTTCCAATATTCTTGAGGGTGAGACTTACTCTTGCCGGGACATATTGCTTTGAAGTATGCGGGATCCATAACTTCAAGATCAAACTCGGCGGCATTAATTCCAAGATCTTTCCATTTATCCATTTCCTCAAAATCTTCGGGAGGATATACATTTGCTGCGATATGCAACTCTGAGAGGACTTTATCATCAAGTGATTCACTTAAGCCCATCATTACACTTTCAAGTCCATCAGTCATTCGACCGCGTTGTTTAGGGGGTAGTACTCCACCAGTGATAGCGAAAGTACCGTGCCAGCCGTTTTGAACAGCAATAACTGCCATTTCTATTTGAAATGCTTTTAATTGTTGGGTGAAACTTGCAGAAAAAGTTTTAATCAAAGGACTTGCAAAAAGACCGCAGTATCTGCAACCTTGACCGGAATCATAGTTATAGCAGTGATAATTCATAACAATATTGATGATACTGGCTGAACTACCTGAAGAAAGATATGAAGTTTCGGCGGGACGATTATTCGTCATCAACTCATTAAACCAAGAACGCCGTACCTCCAGTGTTCCTGAACTTAACTTTTCTCCCATATCGGAAATGATCACATTTTCTTCATCAATAATGGCTTCCAAGCGAGAATATCTATTTGGTATAAGAAAAACAACCAAATCGCATCCTTCCATAACAAAGGGACGGATATTTCTTCCCGTTTTTGGTTGCGACTTTATATTAAACCGAACACCTTCAGAAAGAATCCGAGCTTTAAGATGGATATCCTCCCTAGTGATATTTCTTTTTTCAATCATGGTCAATATTATAGACACCGAGTTTTGGTTATGTATTCTAACAAGTTTGAAATATTTTTCCTTAAATATTTAACGAAAGGATTATGACTCTTTAAACTTTACCTTGAACGATTGAAGGAAAACCAATGCGATAATCTGAAATAGTCCCATTGACATTAATCCTAACGTAAGGATAACCGGATTCCGAGAGTTTTCTCCTTGAAATATGAAACCGAAAATGATGGAGGTTAATGCCCCCACCATACTCGCGGTAAACGTCATTAATCCACTATATGCCCCTGAAAGACGGGTAACGGCTTCATCTTTATTCATTTTTAATTCTTGAGTGTTTTCGATTAAATTCATTTCTGCGGCTCTATCCACCATCTCGTTTAATATCGGTGAACTGAAGAGCGTGATTGAGTAACTGCTTCCTATAACTGTTCCAAATGAAATTATGAAAAGAATTAACCTTAGGGGCACACTCAGTTCAATAAAGAATATTGCTTCTAACAACGCCCCAATACCCATAACAATCATATTCCACTTAAATGTTTTAAGAATATTCTTTTGTCTCTTCATTGTCATTTTCCATATAAAGAGCCAAGAAAAATTCACAGCCGTTTTAATTATTATATATAAAATGTAGAAACTACTGATTTGTGCAGTGGGTAAATTTCGTCCTAATACGAAACCTATGAATGGGATAATAGTAAAAGAAATAACGTATTGGCTCGTTTGAGTAGTTACCCCAGCTGCCATAAACTTCAAATATTCTTTATCTTTAACAGGGATGAATAAATTTTTGAATGCGTCTTTTACCTTTTTTTTTTCAAAATCTGGACCATTTAGGTGAAAATTCTCATCGATTGAAAAAAAGGATATTAAAATACAAATCGTTGCTGGGATACTAAAAATTATTGAAATGGTTGGCATAATATTCATAATGAATTTACCACTGACAGTCCAAAATCCTACATTTGTTGAATCATCAACAAGACTCATTATAATAAGTGGAAACCCAGTGCTGATAATTGAGCTTATAATTAATAAATTGGTTGAAATAGTTGCGATCTTTTTTCTATTTTTCAATGTCTGCGAAATTTCTGGGACAATAGACCTATAAACAATCATCATTAAAACTCCAAAAATAGATCTTATTATACTTAAGATCCAATACCAAATCGCTGTAGGCCAATAAAATACTGTACTCACCATAGCCAAACTTTCAGGCGGTATCCATGGAGGAAGATAAACTAAAATAGTGGAAACTAGCCAAATTGGTAACCCAATAAGAATATAAGGTCTTCGTTTACCCATCTTTTTCGGTTTCGTATTATCCAATAAGACACCGAATATTATTCCCGTGAATGCCATTGTTACCATGCTGAGAGTAGATCCTATTGAGATTAATATGGAATCAACCCGAATCGTGTAGACATAAAAGTTATATGAGAATGATCCAGTTAGCATAAGCATTAACATAACACCAAAATTTCCCATAGAAAATCCGAACAACCTTGCTCCATGGAGCTCTCTCAACGAATTATTTTTTATATTTTGCATCTAATTTTATAACTCTAATTCTGCGAATTTTTCAACAATATTAGGAAAGTAATTATTCACAGAAGTTAAATTTTCATAATAAGGGTAGTAGGATATTAGATTTAGGCATTACTTGTATCATAAATTTCCCACTAATAGTCCAATATCCAGTATTTGTCGGATCTTCAAGAATATTTCTTTTTAAATATTTCAAAAAAAGATTATGACTCTTTAAATTTTACTTTAAATAATTGAAGGAGACCCAGTGCCACAATCTGGAAAAATCCCATGAACATTAGTCCTATTGTAAGGATAACGGGATTTGTAGAATTTTCACCCTGAAATATAAAACCATAAATTATTGAAGAAAAAGCTCCAACTATACTAGCAGCAAACATCATCAGCCCATTGTATGCACCTGAAAGGAGAGTTACTGCTTGATCCTTATTTAGTGATTTCTGTGTGTTATCGATTAAATATATATCGGCAGCCCGATCAACCATTTCGTTTAATATAGGTTGGTTGAAAAGAGCAGTTGCATACATGCTTCCTAAAACTGTACCAAATGACAATACGAAGAGTATTAGTCTTAAAGTGACGGTTAAGTTAAAAAAAAACAAAAATTCCAGGAATGCTCCAAAAATCATGAAAATCAGATTCAATTTATAGGTTTTGAGAAGATTCCCTTGTTTTTGCATTAACCTTTTCCAAATATAGAGCCATATAAAATTAGTTAATATTCTAATTATTATGTAGAAAATGTAAAAACTACTGATTTGTGCTGGGGATAAATTCCTTCCTAATACAAATGCTATGAAGGGGATAATCGTATAACTAAGCGTAAACTGACTCATTTGAGTAGTTACTCCAGCAGCCATAACCTTCATATATTCTTTATCTTTGACTGGAATGAATAAACCTTTGAATGTATCCTTTATTTTTTTTTTTTCAAACTCTGAGCCTTTTAAGTGAAAACTCTCATCGATGGAAAAAAAAGCAATTATAATCAAGATAGATACTAAGATACCGAAGATAATTGAAATAGCCGGCATGACATTCATTATGAATTTTCCACTATTAGTCCAATATCCAGTATTTCTCGAATCTTCTACAAGGCTCTGAATAATGATTGGGAATGATGTGCCGATAATTGAACTTAGGACTGTTAAATTTGCAGAGAGCGTTGCCACTTTTTTTCTATTATTCAACGTTTGGGATATTTCAGGGAGAATTGAGCTGAAAACAATCATTAATAGACTTGAAAAAATAGCTCTTACTATACTCACAACCCAATACCATATAGCTGTAGGCCAATATAATACTGTACTTGACATAGCCAGAGCTTTAGGCGGGAGCCAGGGGGGTAAGTAACCTAAAATAGTAGGAATAAGCCATAATGGTAACGCAATAAGAATATATGGTCTTCTTTTACCTATCTTTTTCGGTTTTGTATTATCCAATATTACACCGAAAATTATACTCGAGAATCCCATTGTTACCATACTTAAAGTAGACCCAATTGAGACTAAAATTGAATCCAACCTAATAGTGTAAACATAAAACGTATATGAATATGATCCTGTTAACATAAACATTAACATAATTCCAAAAAATCCCATAGAATATCCGTACAATCTTGCCCCATGGAGCTCTCTCAATGAACTTTTCTTTGTATTTTCCATAGTAAACAGAAACTCTAATTCTTTATTTTTTTTAATTTAATTGAATAAATTTTTATAACTGTCTATTTTAAATCTCTAAATTTAACTTTTAATATTTGAAGCGCAATTAGAGCTATAACATAGAATAAACCCATAGACATTAACCCTAATGTTAGAATGATAGGATCTCGAGAATTATCACCCTGATATATAAAGCCAAAAATAGTTGATGATATAGCAGCAATGATACTGTTAGACAAAGAAAGCAAACCAACATACGATCCTGAAATTCTAGTAACGGCTTCGCTTTTATCTCCATTTTCATTCTCATTTAGATAATTATCGGCAGCTCTATCTATCAATTCGCTCAATAGGGGTGAACGGAATAAGTTTGTCGAATACATGCTTCCTAAAACAGTACCAAATGATAATATAAAGAGGATGATTCTTAAAAAGATGTCCATCTCAAAAAAGAAAAACAATTCAAACAATGCAGCAATAGCTATAACAATAACGTTTAGTTTATAAGTTTTGAGAAGATTTTTTTTTCTTCTCATAATTAACCTCCAGATAAATAACCAACTAAATTTTGTTGAAATACTAATAAATATGTACAAAATGTACAGAAAATTTACTTCTCCAGAAGGTAGATTACGCCCAAGTACAAAAGCTAAGAAAGGAAGTATCGTAAAACCTAGAACAATTTGACTTGATTGAGTCATAACACCCGCAGTCATAAACTTCATATACTCCTTATCCTTAGCAGGCTTAAAAATATTTTTAAATGTTGAAACTAATGATTTTTTCTCAAAATCTTTCTCAGTTAAATGGAAACTCTCATCAATCGAAAGATAAGCAATTAATATTAAAATTACAGATATTATCGCAAAAATAATTGTGATAATTGGCATAACATTCATTACAAACTTCCCACTGTTTGTCCAATATCCGGTTTCTTTCGGGTTTTCAAGAAGACTCTGAATAATGTTTGGGAATCCAATGCTGACAATGGAACAAATAATTTGTAAGTTTGTGGCTACCATCGCTGCTTTTTTCCTATTTTGTAAAGTTTGGGAAATTTCTGGAAGAATTGAACTGAATACAATCATAATTAGGCCTCCAAATACCGATTTAAGGAACTTAAATACCCAATACCAAATTGTTAATGGCCAGTATATAACCGTACTCCCTGTAATTTCAGCTCCAGGTGGAAGCCAAGGGGGAAAATAGATTAAAATAGTAGAAATAATCCAAATTGGTAATCCTATAAGAATATAAGGTCTACGTTTTCCAATTTTTTTCGGTTTTGTATTATCCAACATGACCCCAAAAATTATGCTTGAAAAACCTCCTGATAACATACTTATAGTTGAACCGATTGAGACTAAAATTGAATCTAGTCGAATCGTGTAAACGTAAAAATTGTATGAATAGGATTCAGTTAAGAATAATAATAACATTATCCCGAAGAATCCCATAGAAAACCCATATAATCTTTTACCTTGGAGTTCTCTCAAAGAGCTTTTCTTTATATTTTCAATGATGATCAGAAACTCTAATTCATTAATTTTTTTTTTATTGAAATTGGAAATAGGTTAATATCGGTTTATCCTGAATCTCTAAATTTTACCTTTAATAGCTTTAGGGAAACAAACGCTACAATATGAAATACTCCCATTGACATTAGTCCCAATGTGAGGATGACTGGATTTTGAGAATTACCACCTTGAAATATAAAACCAAAAATCGTTGACGATATCGCTGCAAGTATACTGAAAGACAAAGAAAATAAGCCGTAATATGAACCTGAAATTTTAGTTACCACTTGGTTCTTATCCTCGGATTTATCTTCATTATTGATTAGATGATTTTCAGCAGCTCTATCTATCATTTCGTTCATTAGGGGTGAATTGAATAAATTAGTTGAATATATGCTTCCTAAAACAGTGCCAAACGATAAGATGAAGAGGATCATTCTTAAAAAGACATGCATCTCAAAGAAGAAAAACAACTCAAAAAATGCAGCAATAGCTATGATAATAACATTCAGTTTATAAGTTTTGAGAAGATTACCTTTTCTTTTCATTATAAACCTCCAGATAAATAACCAAACAAATTTTGTTGAAATACTAATAATTATATACAAAATGTAAAGAAAACCTATTTGTCCATAAGGTAAATTACGCCCGAGTACATACGCTACGAATGGCATTATAGTAAAAATAAGAATATATTGACTCGCTTGAGCGCACACTCCCGCAGTCATAAATTTCATATATTCTTTATCCTTAATTGGTTTGAAAATATTGTTAAATGTTGCTCTTAACGTTCTTTTCTCAAAACTACTCTCTGTCAAATGGAAACTCTCATCGATCGAAAAGAAGGCAATTAAGATTAAAATTGCTGTTATAATCCCGAAAAGAATTGAAATGCTGGGCATTATTTTCATTATAAATTTCCCACTGGGTGTCCAATATCCTTTATTAGTCGAATCTTCAAGTAGACTTGTGATAATGTTTGGAAATGTTACACTGACTACCGAACTTAAAATTCGTAAATTAGTGGCTACCATCGCAGTTTTTTTCCTATTATGTAAAGTTTGGGAAATTTCTGGCAGAATTGAACTAAAAACTATCATCAAGAGGCTTCCAAATACCGCTTTCAAGAAGTTCAAGACCCAATACCAAATTGCTGTTGGCCAGTATATAACCGTACTTACCATTGCTTGAGCTTCAGGTGGTATCCAAGGGGGAAAGTAAACTAAAACGGCAGAAACGAGCCATATTGGTAATCCGATAAGAATGTAGGGTCTACGTTTTCCAATTTTTTTCGGTTTTGTATTATCCAATATAACACCAAAAATTATGCTCGAAAAACCCATCGTTAGCATATTTATAGTTGAGCCTATTGAGACCAAGATTGAATCCAGTCGAATCGTGTAAACATAGAAATTGTATGAATAGGATTCCGTTAACATTAATAATAACATTATCCCAAAGAATCCCATAGAATAACCTATTAATCTTGTACCGTGGAGTTCTCTCAATGTACTATTCTTAGTATTTCCCATAACGAACCGAGACTCTAATTCTTACATTTTTTAAAACGATTTTAAGAATGTAATTATTAACTGAAGTTAAATGTTCATAATAAATTTACAAGATTGGTTTAGGATTTAATAATTTTTTTAACCTTTCGAAATTTGGAATAGTTATGACATTAGCATTAGAGAATGTAAGAATTTTAGATTTATCGCGAATGCTCCCAGGTCCTTACTGTACTATGATCTTATCCGATCTTGGAGCAAAAATTTTGCACATAGCAAATCCCACCGATAGGATGAGTTTGAGCAATCTCCCCCCTTTTTTTAAAAAGGGTGACTATTACGAGAGTGCTTTTAATGCTGTTCTCATGAGAAATAAAAAATCAATAACGCTGAATTTGAAGACTGATGAGGCGAGGGAGATATTCTATGAATTGGTTAAAAAAGCTGACGTTGTCATGGATACTTTTCGACCAAAAGTTATGGAAAAGTTAAAAGTTGACTATAAGACATTATCAGCAATTAATCCTTCAATAATTTGTTGTTCTATGACGGGTTATGGGCAATACGGACCTTATGAACAAAAAGCAGGTCATGATATAAATTACATAGGAATTAGTGGAATTTTAGATGCTACTAGAGAAAGAGCTATATTTGGGAAGGAAGATCAAGAAAGACCACCGTTAGTTCCAGGACTTTCTCCTGCAGATATTGGGGGCGCATTAATTGCGGCTATAGGTATACTCGGTGCTCTTTATGAGAGAGAACAAAATCCTGAGAGAAGAGGTCAATTCGTAGATATATCCATGACAGATTCTACTTTCTTTTTCCAACCAATTGTTGCTGCAAATAAATTTGTTAGAGATTTAAGTGGAAAAAAAGCATGGGGTTCAGGTGGGGGTGGTGGATCTCCGTATTACGCTGTCTATAAAACAAAAGATGACAAATATTTAGCAGTTGGAGCAATTGAGCCAAAGTTTTGGCATGCTCTCTGTGAAGGATTGGGAAGAAAAGATTTGAAAGAAAAACAATATGTGCGGGGAGAAGAAAATGAAAGGATTATTGGGGAAGTAAGAAATGAATTCCTAAAGAAGACCCAAGCAGAATGGCTCGAAATTTTCGAAAATTTTGATACATGCGTCTCAGCTGTAAAAAATTTCTGGGAGGCATGTGAAGACCCACAAATTTTAGCTCGAGATATGATTGTGAAGATGGATCACCCTATTTTAGGAGAAGTTCAAAACCTTGGTTCACCTATAAAATTATCCAGAACTCCGGCTACAATAAGAAGTTTTGCCCCAAAGCATGGCCAAAATACCGAAGAAATTTTAAAATCTATTAATTATTCTGAAGAAGACATTCAGAATTTAAAAAAAAATAAGGTAATATGATTTAATTTAATATAATTTTATTACTTGAGTGTTTAATTACTCACTCATCTTTTTCTTCAAGTATTGCGAATGGATTCTCTTCTTGTTCATCAAGTAATGTGTTAGAATTTGCTTCTGTTTCACGAGATTGTCCTGAAGCACCTAAAAACATTTTCATCCTTGCTTTTGATGTAGGTAACGCGACAGCTTGCCCAAATAAGTATTGTTCTTCCAAGAGTGCATCTACAATCGGTAGTTCTACTCCTGCTAATACGGACTTCTTTGCAATGGCTATCGATTCTGCAGGAAATGATGCAATTCTATAAGCTAAATTTTCAACATAGAGTGTTAGTTTATCTGGAGGAAGGGCACGATTTATCAAACCATAAAGCTCAGCTATTTCAGCGGGGAAATCATGACCTCCAAGAACAATCTCCATTGCACGTCTCCGCCCAATAGTGCGAGGAATTCTTATTGTTCCACCTCCTCCGGGTATTATCCCAACCCCAATTTCCGGTTGAGCAAAGATTGCTTTCCCGAGTTCTCCAAATATCATATCGAAGCTTTGAATGAATTCAAAACCTCCACCGCGTACTATACCTTCCACTTTTGCAATTGAGATCTTTGGCATGGTACGATATGTTTCATTGATCATATGAACTGTGCCTTCAAGGCTTGACTTTTTTGGTGCTGCTTCATCAGGCATCACAACCAAACCTTCCACATCAAAGTGTGCTATAAAAAAATCAGGGTCAGCACTATCAAAAACAATCACACGAACCTCATCATCCTCCTTAATAGTATTAGCAAGAACTGCAAATTCCATTATCATTTGCATGTTCAATAGATTCATAGGAGGATTATCAATAGTTACAAATGCAACTCCCCTTTCTATTCTTACCTTGAATAACTTAAAATTGTCGTAACTCATATATTCTCATCCTTTCTAATTATAATTTCTTTAACTTTTGATGTATGAACTTAATTTAAGTAGAAATATATTTATAAGTTTTGAATAATAAAAAAAAGAGTTTAAACTAAAAAAATAGTGTTTGGAAAAAATTAGAATTAAACATTATCTCCGAAGAGTTTTTGTAGCTCTTCTAATCGTTTTTTAGGTCCCAATTCCATTTCTCGTGTTTGTAACCCTGAATCGAGAGCCTGATTCATCCTTCCTTTAGAATCCCCTAAACCTGCTGCGATAGCAAAGAGATGACCTTCCTCAAGTAAACCTTCTTTGCGTGACATTTCCTCGGCTACAACAACAGATCTTTTAACAAGAGCAATGGTTTCAGATGAAACATATGCTATACTATTCGCTAAAATTTCTACAAACTGTCCGATTTTATCTGCTGGTAATGCTCTATTAATCCAACCGTATCTTTCTGCCATTTTTGCAGAATAAGGCATTAGGCTTAGCATAGCTTCTAATGATCGAGACCTTCCCATCAAGCGTGTTAACCACTGTGTTCCTCCTCCTCCAGCTATGATTCCTACTGCTGCTTCAGTTTGAGAGAAAACAGCCTTTCCTATTGCTCCAAAACGCATATCAAGAGAAAGACAAAATTCATTCCCTCCTCCACCAACAATTCCTTCGATCTTAGCTATCGTTACTTTTGGTAAAGTCCGGAATTCCATAAAATACTTTTTCCATCCCTGTAATTCTGCGACTACGGGCTCAGGTGTTTCTGGAAATTCAGTCAAAGCAGTGACATCGAAATGTGAAATAAAAAATTCAGGATCAGCACTTTGAAAGACGATAACTTTGACATCATCATCCTCTTTGACTTGATTGAAAAATCGCTCCATATCTTCTAAGAACGGCATGTCGATTAAATTAACTGGAGGATTATCAATTGTTACCCATGCGATACTATTCTTTACTTCAATCTTCCACACTTTATAATTTTTATATTCCATCCTTCTTACTCACTTTGAAATTTTGTTATTTTGTATATTTAGGTAGTATTACAAATAAATCCATTTTTTTATTTATAATCGTTTATGATACTGATTACCAACGTATATTTTTAAGTTTATCTCGAGGTTGAGTCATATACAGCCACCATTTATCTAACCAAGTTGATCTATTTCCTTTTGCTTGAGCTTCTTCTATTAATGTTTTACGTATGACTCTCAACTCTTGACTGATTGGGTTTTCTGCCTCAGTTCCATTAAAACGTAGAGTGTCATTGGCTATAAGATCAATAATTCTATCTATACTTGGTACAAGCTTTTTTCCTGTTGGTGTTTTTGATGCTGTATAGTAAAGCCATTTATCATATGGGTAAGGTTCTCCGTCAAGGACCATTGCTGCTCTTAAAGCATGTGCCAATACTTTTGGGAGAGATAAAAGAAAAGCTACAGGATCATTTCTTTCCATTGGATTATCACAAGCTCTATGTTCACCCCTCATCTCCACGTAATGATAGAAAAAAAATAATTCTCTCACTTCTTTTCTCATTGGTTGACTTACTGTATTAATTAACTCTCCTCCAATTCCTGTATTATCTATGATAATTTCAGCGTTTCTTAATTGAAAGATAATATCCATATCACTTTGGTCATATCCGTCTTTTAATTGATATACATGTCTTGAAAACTCCTTAATTGGTTCAGCATTTAAATGTCCTAACTTGTCATTAACTTCGATATCAAAAAAGAGCGATTTAGAGGTATTCTTGAGTTCTACAAATTCCTCTTCTGGAATTAGGAACCAGAGATCAATATCAGCAAAAAGGTCATCAATTCCTAATGTAATAGATCCATGAAGTATTACTGAAGCCTTTTCGCGAAAATTCCTTAGGGTAGGGTGTTTTTCGAGAAATTTCGGGATAAATTTTTTTAATTCACTTGACCAAAAATCCTTAGGATCTAAATTTGGAGTTACTTCTCTCATAATATATTTGATTACTCATTAAAATAAGAATTTTTTTCTACGATAAAGAAAAAAGGAAAAAAATGAATGATTTCGATTAATCAGTAAAAATTTTATTTTTTCTCAAGTTTATCTGTAAGTTCTTTAACCCATTTTGAGACTGTGAGTTCGCCTTCCCGTGTTTGACCACCTATTTCAAGAAACAGACTCATCCTTTCCTTTGCTGCGGGTGAGCAACAAGTTATATTAAATAAATGAGTTTCCTCTATTAAACCTTCTACAACAGGTGTTTCTAGTGCTAACAATACCGCTTTCTTTGCTGCGGTGATTGTTTCTGCTGGATATGATGCAATTCGATAAGCAAGTTCTTCTACAAAGGGGGTTATTTCTTCTGGAGGAAGTGCGCGATTTATGTAACCATATCTTTCAGCTAATTCAGCAGGATAATCTGAACCACTCAAAACAACCTCCATAGCACGAGATCTCCCTATTAATCTAGGAAGTCTCTGGGTACCTCCTCCTCCAGGAATAATACCTAAAGGGATCTCCAACTGACTTAAAATAGCTTTTCCGATAGCTCCAAATCTCATATCAAGAGATAATACAAATTCGCTTCCTCCACCCCTTACTCGTCCTTCTATTTTGGCAATTGATACTTTTGGCATTGTACGATATAATTCTTGCAATTGGTGGCCCCCATGTAGTTCAGTAGATTTTGGAGGTGCTTCATTTGGATATTCTAGAAGAAACCTTACATCATAATGACAAATAAAATAATCAGGATCAGCACTGTCAAATACAATTACTTTCACATTGTCATCACCAGATACTTCATTTGCTAACTTTCCAAATTCACCATAAAGATCATTGTTCAGTAAGTTGATTGGTGGATTATTAATTGTGGCAAAGAGGACTCCCTTGTCCACTCGTATCTTTAAAAGATTATATCCTTCGTATGACATTATTATTTCTATCCTTGTTTTGTTCTTTGAATATTATAAATTGTTTAAGGATAAAATTAACTAGAACTCTATATATAGCTTTTGGAAAAAGAATAAAATATAAAGAAATGAATATAAAAAAAATAAATAAATTTAGAGATCTCTTGAAAAGACGTGCATTACATTAGTAAAGCCCAGTCCTGGTTGTCCTAGCGTGTGTTGGAGAGCTAAGTCGAGGTGCTTATCAGGAATCTGACGTTTTGCACATTCTTTATCTCTGGTCATTTGCCAGAATATTTCAACCATCTGGCGCACTCCGGTTGCTCCGAGTGGGTGACCGACCGATAGTAAACCTCCGCTGGGATTGACGGGCAAATCACCATCTATTTCTACCCTACCATCGTTAATCATGTCTTGTCCTTCTCCTTTTTTACAAAAACCAAAGTCTTCGTAATGAACTAGCTCCGAAACTGAAAAGCAGTCATGACATTCAACAAATCCTCTGTCAAGGAAATCTTTTGGTTCAACCTTAGCCATTTTGTATACTTTTTGAGCAGTTAAATAGTCAGTAACTATTCCTGGACCATACCAATTACCCGTTTGTTGATTATAGACTCTATCCATAGCTCCCCCCATATTACTCCCCATTGCGCTTCCTTTAATCCAAATAGGGGTATCAATGTGATGTTCTTTTACATAATCTTCGCTCATGAGAACTACCGCTGCCGCTCCATCTGTTCGTGGACAACATTGTGATCTTGTTAAGGGATCATTTATCATTACATCATCCAATACTTCATCCACAGTCATCTTGTTTTGAAATTCCGCTTTTCGATTTTTCGAACCGTTTCTTCTGCTTTTTACTACTATGTTTGCGAAGTCTTCTGGTTTTGAACCATATTGTTTCATATGCATTCTCCCCATTAGTGCAAAACCAGCAGGCATACCTCCACCACCTCCACCAGGCATAGGAGAACCATGACTAAAAGCTTTTGCTTCTATTTGAAATCGAGTACCTCCTCCAACCATTCCCATTGACACATTCTTCATCTTTTCGATTCCCATTGCCATTGAGCAATCACTCATTCCCGAAGCAACATCCATAAAAGCTAATCTGAAAGCGTTTGAACCAGATGAACAAGCGTTTACAGCTCTAGTAATTGGAATTCCTATCATTCCGGCTTCATTAAATATTTCATGACCGACACCTACGCCTCCACAAGAACCATAATAAGCACTTTGAACTAATTTACGGTCAATTCCCGCATTTTCAATCGCATCGTTTACAGCTGGTCTTCCAATTTCTTGATATAAAAGAGCATCAAGTCGTCCAAATGGAGACATTCCAGCTCCTACGACTGCTACCTTATTTACCATTTTTTAATCCTCCAGTTTTTTAAATACGTTATATTTATCATTAGGGTCTAATATTACCTTATCCCCTATTTTTAAATCATTGATGCTTTCTACATCAAAAGTTCCACTCACTCCAATGGAATCTTTTCCATCTTCCGAATAAAGCCTTGCAGAGCCAAAAATCCGTTGTTTATCATCGGCTTTCCTTTTATAAGTTGATGTAAAGGTTACTACTTCACCTTTAGGTCCCAATAATACTTGAGAAAAATTAGTACCTTGACACCTATTACAATAGGTCCTTGCTGGATACCGTATATTACCGCATGTATCGCACTTAATAGCATTAACCTTGTTATCAACCCTAGCTGGGGCTTTAACACGTGTTATCATACTTTCTTGAATACTCTTCATAATTATTTCCCTTAGTATAATTCTAGTATAGTATATGAGTTATTAATTCAAAAAACTTTCTGTTATATTTCAGTAGAAAAAAACTGTAGAACTTATAAAATTTTCAATATGCCTTTATAAATGCAAAATTATTCGTTTAGATATTTAGGCTTCCTTCCCTCACCACCAGTCGTTAGATCGATAATAAAATCTAGCTGCGATGGAAATAGCATGTCAACCTGAATTGAACTGTAAGGTCCTAGCTCGTGATTTTACTTCCTAAATAGAATTTTAAATAATGGCGTTAATTATAAGATAATTTTATTTTCTCATCCTCTCATGGCTTTGGCTCGAAAACTATAACATCGTGAATTGGCCGAAGAAATCTACTTCTAGTCCATTTATCAAATACACCGATTTCTTTTACTTTTTCTTCATAAAACTCATACCATTTTGTATGATCTCTCCACACATCTACCACAGCCCAATTGTCCAGCTCATACCATACCTCAAAATCGTAATCTGCTGTCCCATTGACAATCACATAAGCACCAAGGTATTTAGCTCCATCAGGAAGAGCTTCTTTCAATTTCTGTATGTTTCCTTCCTTATTAAACCAGCCTTGCCAAAGATTGGCTTTAAATTCCTTAAAACGACCATAATTTACCATAATCATTTTTAAAACCTCAATGTAAATACAATTTTTTAAACATTTTTGTTTAAATTTCTAATAGTCTTTCTTTTCATTTTTTATAAATTTTTTTATTATTGAAACTACAACTATTATTTATTCTGAAGTCAATTTATAAGTTTACAAGACAAAAATGAAGAAAAATAATTGAAATGCCAAACTAAAAATTGTTTTGGATATTTAATTTCAAAGAATAAATGAATGGATAGATGATCTTGTTTACTTATAAGATAAACTCTGAAGTTAGTGAAATCAATGGGGTATACCGAATTCAAATTGATTTTCCCTCTCCAATCGGGCTAAAATTTGTGTGTATGTATCTTTTTAATATTGAAAATACTCATATACTAATCGATGCAGGAATGAATCTCCCAAATTGGAAGAAAATCTTATTTTCTGAGCTACAAAAATTAAATTTATCTATAAAAGACATTGATTATTTAATCATAACTCATTTACACCCCGATCATTGTGGATTAGTAGAAGAGATTAAACTTGAAAATCCAAATATTCAGTTATTAATGCACGAAATCACTCATGATGTAATAAAATGGATGACAGATCCCAGAAATGATGATGAAATCAAAAAGTCTAATAAAGAATTAACATCCCGCATGATACAATACGGTATTTCTGAAGAAAGGTCAAAAGATATGTTTGGTTTTTCGGCAAATATGCATAAAATGATTCCTTATATTAAACCTGACAGGATCTTAAATGACAATGACGAAATTACATTCGATTCAACAAACTTGAAAATTGTTTGGACGCCGGGGCATAGTTTAGGGCACATTTGTGTTTTTAATGAGTCTAATCACCATTTATTTGCAGGAGATCATATTCTTTCAAGGATTACCCCTAATATAGGCACTTCTATGATGGGTTCTTCGATGGAAAAAAAATACGATTTTACGAATATTTTAGATTATTATTTGAAATCCTTAGATAAAATTGATAAATTGAATCCGAAAATAATTTTTCCCGCACATCAAGAAGTAATTTATGATCCACATAAACGGATTTTAGAGATGAAGAAACATCATGAGATAAGGTTGTCTGAAGTTTCGAAGATGATAGAACATAAACCTTTAACTCCTTATGAAATTTCGTTGCTACACTTTGGAGATGATTTAGATGGATTAAACAGCCTTTTAGCTCTGAGTGAAATCCTAAGTCATTTAATCTATCTGGAAAATCAAGGAAAAATAAAAAGAATTGAGAAAAATAATAAGTTTTATTTCTTAAAATCCTGAGAACTAATCATCAAATGACTGTAATATAGCATCAAATCTTTCTTTTATACGCTCTTTCCAAAATGAATCTTTATGAGTAAAGACATATAATTTCTCTTCTCTAATAGCTTTGAATACAATATCCGCTACTTTATCAGGTAACATAATAGGTGATTCTTCCATCATCGTATTTATTTCTTCTGCCCTTTCTTCACTTCTATCTTCAGGCGTTAAGATTTCTTTTCTCCGTTCTTCGGATATACGACTAAGGGCTGATAAAAAGATATTAGTCTTAACAAATCCTGGACATAGAACTGAAACCTTAATGTTTGGTCCATTCTCCTCTAATTCAAGCGCTAATCTCTCCGTAAGGTGTACAAGGGCATGCTTACAAACCCCATATGTTGCTCCACCCACACCGTTAGAGATCACACCTTCGATAGATGATGTATTTACAATATGACATTCATCACCTTGTTTGAGCATGATGGGAATAAAAGTATGAATACCATGAAGCACCCCCCACAAGTTCACACCTAAAACTTGTTCCCAATCCTTTAGATCGTATTCCCAAGTAAGGTTCGGTATTGCGATACCCGCATTGTTGAATAGTAAATGCACTTCCCCAAACCTTTCCAAAGTTTTCTTTGCTAATTCTTCCACATCGCTAGCTTTTGACACATCAGCTACTACTGAAAGAACCTGTTTACCTTCTCGGTTTAGTTTTCTCTCTAATCTTCTCAAACGTTTTTCATCAACATCTGATATCACCACTTTCATACCTTCATTAGCACATCGCTCTGCTAAACCTTGACCAATACCACTGGCAGCACCAGTGATAACCGCAACTTTATTTTTAAAATCTTTCATAATTCACCATTTTAATTATTATTCTTCAAATTCCTTAAGAATTTCATCAAATCTATGTTTAATGAGTAACCTCATTACGTCATCCTTGTGAGTAAATATATAAAACTTCTCCTCTCTAATACCTTGAAATATAATATTAGCAGCTTCTTCAGGAGACATAAATTTTGTTATTTTGAAGATATCATCAAAATTAACACCGGATTCAGCGTCAAATTCAACACCAAGTTCAGTACCAAGTTTTGAAAAATAGTCTTCTCCCCTAGTACTTTCAACTTGTTCCTCTGGTGTATTTTCGAATTCCTTCGGACGATGAGTGTCTCCCAATAAAATTCTCGTATTAACAAACCCGGGGCATACAACAGAAACTTTAAGCTTGTCTATTCCTTTCAATTCTAAATCAGTCTTTAAAGTTTCAGACAGAGATATCACACCGTGTTTAGATACTCCATAAATAGCACCACCTGGACCCGATCCAGAGGCTAATCCTTCTATCGAAGAAACGTTTACAATATGACATTCAATATCTTGTTTTAGCATTATGGGAGTAAAAATCCTAACACCATGAATTACTCCCCATAAATTCACTCCTAATTGATATTCCCAATCCTTCAAAGTATAGTCCCAGGTATATTTGGTATTACCAATTCCTGCATTGTTAACTAATAGATGTACCGCCCCAAAAGTGTCAAATGTCTTTTTTGCTAATGCTTCAATATTGCTTACTTTAGATACATCTGTCAAAACTGAGATTACATCAGCTTCAAGCCGTTCTATTTTTCTCTGTGCTTTTCTTAAGAATTTCTTATCAACATCTGCCAATACAATTTTCATACCTTCTTTGGCACATCGTTCTGCTAAAGCTAATCCAATCCCACTCCCAGCACCAGTGATAACTGCTATTTTATCTTTAAAGGTTTTCATAGTTACAATTCAGTATTAGTGAATAAAAAGCTTTATTATGAATCTGATTTTGAATTAGCAAACATATAAGTATAAATAGGTTTGACAAAAAGAATTTAATATTGGATAGCTAATTGAATGAAAAATTGAAAGTAGAGTTAGAATAATGAAGGCAGCAGTATTTTACGGTCCACGGGACATCAGAACTGAAGAAGTGGAAAAACCTGAAATTCAAGACAATGAAGTACTTATGAAAGTAAAAGCTTGTGGGATATGTGGTTCGGACTTACATATGTATAAGCAGAATATGTTTTCTTTGGTCCTCTTAAGACATTTAAAAAAGGGGGGGATACCTGGTCATGAATTCAGTG
>Ga0209976_10000508_pt1 | contig 25607 bp, 27 predicted proteins | sample SumtaG_FD_182806 | JGI IMG/M metagenome (GOLD analysis project Ga0209976, IMG submission 182806) | Deep subsurface microbial communities from Indian Ocean to uncover new lineages of life (NeLLi) - Sumatra_00157 metaG (SPAdes) (version 2) | ecosystem: Environmental > Aquatic > Marine > Oceanic >...
AAATGGTATCACAGAAGCCTTTGAAGCTTTTATTCTAGGTTCGAGCCCTAGCCCGGCAACCAGGCCGAGTGGTGGAATTGGTAGACACGCAGCACTTAAAATGCTGTCCGCTTATGCGGGTGAGAGTTCGATTCTCTCCTTGGCCACATATATCTACCGGTAATACCGGGGTGTAGCGTAGCTGGCCAGCGCGCCTCGTTTGGGACGAGGAGGTCGTCAGTTCGAATCTGACCACCCCGACCACGCAAGAGTACTTGCTCCGCGTAAGTGGGGCCATGCGGGATTAGTTGAGCGGTTCAACGTCAGCTTTCCAAGCTGAAAAGATGGGTTCGATTCCCATATCCCGCTCTTTTTTTACTTATTTTATTCCCATTTTTTTGGTTAAAACTTTTTCCGGCAGCATATAGGAAACAGAGTCATCGGCAGATATATTTCTTTCATCAGCTAAGGCTAAAATTAAAGCATGGCCAATGGCTAAATGAGCAGATTGGATTTTTGATGATGATGGCCCTTCTGGCTTAGCATGGCTTTTAATAATATAGTCAGAAAATTTTCCCATAGGAGTATCTGGATTTTCAGTAATAGATACAGTAATGGCTTGTTTGTTTTGAGCTTTTTCAAGAGCATGATAAACAAAACCAGTACCGCCACTGGCAGAAATACCAATAACTATATCTTCTCTATTAACAGTAAAATCAATATATCGTGAAAGAGCTGCTTCTTCTTCGCAAGTGCCCTTAGAGAAGCTTACAGGTTGTGCCTGAGTTAAATTATTAGTGAATACCAGAATAGGCAAACCTGTTTCCATTCCTTGTCCGGCTATTTCCATAGCAACTAAGGCAGAAGCACCTGCACCGATGACAATTATTTTTTTATCTAACTTAAGTTGTTTTTTAATAACTTTAACAACTTTTTTAATCTGAGGAACAGCTGTTTCCAGAGTAGCTAGAATTGCTTCAGCATCCTGCCTGAGAATTCTTCCTATTTTCTCAGTTAAAGTCTGACAATCAGATAAGTCAACACTAACCATTAAAGGCTTATTAACATCAATTAACTGGCCAACAGTGTCGATTAAAGTAAAACTGTTCCATGGATATTGAGTAAATTCAGCGGTAGTGCCGGGTATATCCCCTATTTTTAACTCCAGGCCGGTAAGTTGAGAAATTAAACTGGTTTTGCCGGCATTAAAAACTCCTAAAACAACAACTTTGCTTTTTTGAGCAAATTTTTGCTTAATTTGTTGGCTGACTTTTTTAATTCCTAATCCAGTGGCTGTGGAAACAGGAATTAATTTTAAAGCTAAAGTCTTTTCTACTTCAGCTAGTTTTGATTTTTTAACAGCATCCATTTTGTTGGCAATAGCTATAAAGGGAAGATTGTTGTCATTGATTGCCTGTAAAAAAACTTTCATAGTAGCAATTTGAGGGTCAATCATATTGATTACCAGAATAGCTGTATCAGGGTTAAATTGTTGAAAAGGGGTAGTTATTTTTTTAGAAACACGATTACTCATATTTTCCTTTCATGAAAAATACTGCAAAACTCCCTATAAATAAGGAAAACAGTATATTAATATTTGAGTTTTGATGGAAGTCAGCTTTGTGGCTAATATTACTATTAGGATTTGACTGATTCTTTGATGGACATCAAATTGCCCAAAGGGTTTCCGCAGATGCTTTCCGATGTTACATCGGAAGTTCGATTGTCTATTAAGACCCCTTTTCCTCGTATTCCCACTTGGCTTAAAGCTTTGAGGGACCACACGCTATTATTTGTTTTTTAAATCCTCCTTTTTTAATTAATAATATATTTAAAGTATATCATTAAAAGGTATTGTCTAGATTAACATAATTACTAGATGTAGTAAAAAAAACGCTAAACACTGACTTTATTAGACTTATAATATATATTATTATATAATTATTAGATGGCAGATCCAGAAAAGCATATAGAAGACCATAAAGAACAAGATTTAAATAAACCAGCAAGAGTAGTTTTAGTTGTGGAAGATTGCCGGAAAAGGAGAGAAGCTCATGAAGAAGAGCTTGGCAAATTAAAAGGAGTGGATAGGATAATAATGACTGAAAATTCAACCGGAGCATTTAAAGCACTAAAAGAAGGAGCTGGAATTACTCATGTTATGTTGAGTACTTTATCGCCCTTTGGATGGACGTGGCTAGAAGTTGCTGAAGCTGCTAAAACTATTGGAATAGAAAAAGAGAAGATAATTATTATGTGTTTTGATAATCATATTCAAGTAGGAAAAGGATATGTTTCTATTCCTAGACGAAACATTGGTGATGCTAAAGGCCAGACAAGCTATAAAAAATTACTTGGATTATAGTAGATTGATATCTAAATTTCATTATGTGGTTGAGAAGCGGGATTTTGTGGAATTGATGTATTATAATAGAGTATTGAAAACTATAAATACATATGCGCCCATAGCTCAGTTGGATAGAGCAATTGCCTTCTAAGCAATAGGTCGTAGGTTCGAATCCTGCTGGGCGTACAATATAGACTAAGAATATATGGTGTCCGCCAGCTGGCGGATCAGTGGTAGACACCTTAATATGGTGGCTGTAGTTCAGTGGTAGAGCGCCTACCTGTGGAGTAGGATGTCGCCGGTTCGAATCCGGTCAGCCACCCAAAATACACAATTGGATTGTTGTATCAGCTTAATATAGTGATTAGGATTGGCATTAAAATTAGTCCTACTGCTAAACCAATGCTTACAATGCTGGCAGCGTATTCTTCATCTAAGTTTTCCAGTGAAGCGAAAGTGATGGTGTTAATCCCAATGGGTGAAGCAGCTAATAGCATCATTGTTAATTTATCAATTCCTTGAAGGCCAAAAACGTTTACGATAGTCAATCCAATAATTATTCCGATTCCGATACGTGCAAATAAAGCGATTAAAGAAGCCCCAAGGTGCAATACCTTGAAGTTAAAAATAAATCCTAAAGCCAGGAATATTAAAGGTCCAGTCATATTTGCAATGTTATTAACGAAGGGAAGTAGAAATTGAGGGGTAGTAGTGTTTGTAAAATTCATTAAAAGACCTAAGGCTACTGCCCATAGTCCAGGAGTCTTTAAGACTTTATTTATTACACTCATTTTTTCTTCAGCAGTGTGATCTTGCCCATATTTAACAGCAATTGAATAAACCCAACCATACATTAGAAGGCTATTCGTGATATTAAACAGTGATGTTCTAGCTACTCCAGGATCCCCTATTGCGGAAATAATAAAAGGGAGAGTAAATGCAGAGTTAACAATCATTGATGAAGACAAAAATACGCCTTTTTGCTTTCTATTCAAGCCAAATGAGTTTTTTAGTAAAAAAGCTACCAAAAATGATGAAACCACCAATGCAATAGTGCTTAAGGGAAAGACTAGTAAACTAGTATCCATTTTAACAACTGAAAGAGATCTAAGGGTTAATAGGGGCCCAGTAGTGTAAAAAACAAGCTTTAGAAGATTTTTACCATCAGTTGATGAAAATAGTTTTTTGCTTTTAAGAAAATATCCAAGAGCAAAAGTAAGTAGGGTTGGAGTTAGTTTTTGAACAATAATATTCATGAGGGTATTGTAACAAAATATAATTCTCTTGTCTGAAAATAGGTTCGAACGTCGTTCACTAGCTCACCCATCGACCTATAGTATTGATATTTATAGAGTTGGAAGTTATAATTCTTAAATGAAATCAAATGAAAAAGGGTATTATCCCGATTATTTAAAGAAATATGTTGAGAAGGAAACTTTAGACAGATTAGGGAAAGAACTCCCACCTCTATCTGATGGTAATTTACTTATTGCGGGAGGTGGGTTGGATCTTACAGGAAAAACAACAACTTTTAATAATCTTGCTCAAGCAACTGGAGCTACAAAGGTTTATTGTATGGATAAAAATCCTTTAACTAGTATGAGGAAATTATTTGATAAAGCACCGACAGTAATGAGATACCTATATTATATTGGAGTACCATTGTTAAATTACCAAAGATTAGAAAACTTAAGGGAGCAAGGGAATGTTTTATTAGATCAAAGTGTTTATGGAACTATTGCGTATCATTTAGCACATGGACTTGATTCTAAGTTTCTTAAATTGATACCCCCCCCTTTATTAAACCAAATAGATGCACTTTTGTTTTTTACAGTTCCAAGAAAAGTAAGACTGGAGAGACTAGAACAAAGAAAACAACAAGATCCAAGTAAAGTAACATTTAGTGACAGAAAGTCTTTTGAAGTTGGTGAAAAAGTAGAAAAACATTATCTTGAAATTAAACCCGAGATTACAAGTATTGTAACAACACATGATCAACCAGAAATGAAGGTTGTTGAAACAATATTAGGTAATTTACATATATAAGTATGATTGAATACATGCCAAGAATGTCTCAAAGAATAATTAAAGATACTGATCGAAAAAATTCTTTAACCTCAGTAGCTATAGAAATAATCGAAATGGAGAAAGTTGTTCCAGTAGATATTGAAATAGATAATTCTATTCGAGCAAAAGTTACAGATATATGTGGAATGACTTGTAATTTTTGCCATAATGAGGGAACTCCTGTAAATTCTTTACAGGCTAATAAAGGAAGAGTGTCTATTTTTGAAGATACGAATGATGTTACATTTAAGCCTGGAATTATGCTTCCTAACAGTTTATTTCAAACTACTTTAGAAACTTTAATAGATGTATTTGAAGTTAGTGAATTACATTGGACAGGTGGTGAACCGACAACTCATCAAGATCTTGCTCTTATGACTAAAATAGCTCGAGATTTAGGATTAAAAGTAAGAATGACTTCAAATGGAGAGACAGGTGGAAAAAATTTAAATAAGCTGGTTGAAGCTGGACTTGAAAGCATTAATTTTAGTATTTTTGGTATCACAGCTGAAGAAATAGTTCAAGTTCAAGGATTAAAAAATCAAGATATTAAAAAAGCTGCTGTTAAACTCATGAAACTTGATGAATCAATCAAAACTGCGAGTAGTTTAGGTATTAGAACTAAAGCAAATATTGTTATGAAAAATGAATCTGATTCTTCAAGAATAAAAAAAGTTATAAATAAATATTCTCCATTGGGAGTTGAGGTAAGAATATTACCTGATATTTCAGATGGGATAAGCTCTTTAATATCTATATATAATTTGTTGGGTGAGTTAGGAGCTGTTCCTGAAAAAATAAAAGTTACAGCAGGATCTTCAAATTTTCTTATTAGTTATATCCTGCCTAATGGGAAGAGGATAGGATTTAAACAAATAAGAAATAGTAGATTTCCTGATGTATGTGATCCATGTGAGTATAACACTGAAGATGATTGTAAGGAGGGATATTATGGAATTAGGTTTTATATTGACACAGATAATAAATATTATGTTGGAGTTTGTTTGCAAAGGATGAATTTAACAGTGCCACTTGATGAATTTGTAACTGGTTTGTTACCGAAGGCTATTATAAAATTCAGACAAGATGATTTCAAAGCACTTCAAAATCAATTTGAGAAAAAGAAAAGCTTATAGATTTCTTTAATAGTTAAATATGAAAACTGAGCTAGAGGTTAAGTTTTTTCCTATAAAAAAAAATGTAATAAGAAAACTATTGAAAACTCTTGGCGCTAGGCTTAAACAACCTGAAACATTAATTAAAAGAATTGTTTATGATAAAAGAACTAATCCCCAAATTCAAGCCACCTATCTTAGAGTAAGAGATGAAGGGGAAAATGTAAGAGTTAGTTTAAAAATAAATGCAACTAAATATGGGAAAATAAGTGATCAAAAAGAGTTGGATTATATTGTAAGTAACTTTAATGATGCAAAGAGGTTGTTTGACTCAATTGGCCTTATTTCAAATGCATATCAAGAAAATTATCGAGAAACTTGGTGCTTTAAGAATAGTGAAATAGTAATTGATACATGGCCGAGTTTGGATTCGTATTTAGAAATTGAATCTCCAAATAAGGAAGAATTAAAGGAAATAGTAAAAAAACTTGATTTAAAATGGAAAGAAAAAAAAATAGTTTCAGTGGATGAACTTTATGCTCAAAAATATACATTGACTAAAGAACAGGCGCTTCAAGCAATATCTTATTGTACGTTTAAGAAACCACCAAAATTTAGTTAGTTTAATTGATAGATAGTATTTCAAAGTCTATATCTTTGTCACCTACTTTAAAAGAAACATTATCCCCTATTTTATGTCCTTGAATTGATTGTCCTAGTGGAGAATCAGGAGAGACCATTAAGATTTCTGGTGTTATTGCTCCCGATATTTCATTAGGAACGAGAAGAATAATTTCTTTAAATGAATCGGCAATATAGTTGAGTTCTACTTCGGCCCAATCGGTTGTTTTACTTAAGTTAATTGGGGCTGTTGGTAATGCTTGTTGGATTTGCTTTAAATCATTTAAAGATGCTTCATTAAGCTGCCGATTTAAGCGTAATTGATCTAGCTCAGATCTTTCAGATCTAATAGGTCCACTTGTTGTGAAATCACTGGCGTTTTTTGCAAGTTCATCTTGAGATTTTTTAATCTTACTAATTTTATCTGTTATGTATTTTGTAAGATAATGTTTTGTTTCTGTCTTCATTTATTTATAGATATTTATAGAACGGTGTATATTATCATAATATTTGTTTTAGATACAATTAATAACATTTATCTATTAAATTTTATTTCTAGAACTCAAGAACAAGGATTCTTGTACAATAATCCTTGTGGAGGAAAATCATGTGAAGGCTTTAGAGAAAGAGACCGTTTGTTTGATATGTAAGCTTTGGAATAACCTTAAAAACACCTTTATTAGCGGTTCAATCTGGTGGACATTAGGGACCCCAGATTTTTTCCTCAAGAGCGAGTGTATCAAAATATTGCACCCCTTGACAGGATTCGAACCTATGCCTCAAGAAGTGTGTTAAACTAGAAATATGAAAAGAAATGTATTTATTTTTCATGGAACTGAGGGTAGCCCACAAGGGAATTGGCTTCCATGGTTAAAAAGAAAACTAAAAGAAAAAGATTGCAATGTTTATGTTCCTAAATTTCCAACACCTGAAGGTGAATCTTTGGAAGCTTGGTTGAAAGTTATTGAAGACTACAAGCAGAAGATTAATGAGAAAACTATCTTAGTTGGTCATAGTAAGGGCGAATTATTTTTATTGAGATTATTGGAGAGATTAAAAAACCCTGTTCATGCTTCGTTTTTAGTAGCTGCTCCAATTGGAGTTAAGCCGATTCTTTTTTATAAAGAGGATGCAAAATTTAGTGATGGTTTTGAGCTTGATTGGGATAAAATTAAATCTAATTCAAGTAAATTTACGGTCTATCATTCAGACAATGACCCATATGTGTGCTTGGATAACGGGAAAGAGCTTTCTAAAAAGCTCAATATTAAACTGAAATTTATTCCTAAAGCAGGACATATTAATGAAGAAAGTGGATTTACAGAGTTTAAAGATTTACTAAAAGATATTGAGTTGTTTCTATAAGATAGGTTCGAACGTCGTTCATTAGCTCACCCATGGGGATTTTCCTCGAGACCCGAACGTAAGTGAGAATGCAATGTGGTCGAGCGACTAACAGGAGCGAGACGTGTACTTTTCCTTAATCTTTTCGCAAATCTTTTTATTTCTCTTGGAATGAAATTTTCAGCGAAGAAAGAGGGGGTCAGGGGGTGAATTTTTTGAGCTGAATTAAAAAATAGTTGAAGCGTCAATTGTATATGACTGAAGAAGTGTGTCGTCAATTGAATGTGTCTCGTCTGCTAGTTCTAACCATGAACCATTGCTAGTGAGACCGCCCTTAAACGTTAGAATATTCCCATTCCAAGTATAGTTAGGTTTGGAACCAAGTATATATAATTTATCGTTATCTCGTACTCCAATGATTTTGCCTGTTTGAATATTCATTATTGCTAATTGAGGAGGGCCTTCATAAAGTTGTTCCATAACTAAATATCTACTATTTGGTGATATTGATACAGGTTTATAACCAAAAAAGGGATTTGAAGGTTTTTTATATAATACTAGTTCTTGTGGGTATATATTGTCCGAAGAAAATGTAAACCTAGAAATAATATCATTGCCCATGTCATTATAACGAATATATACATTTTGATTATCACTCCAAAAAACTGGTACGACTCCACCCAACACATAGAAAACTTCTTCTCCTCTACAATCCAGTGCATTTGTTACACAAAACATTCGAGTGAGGTAACCTGTGTTTGAGACAACAACGTATGATTCATCTGGAGACCAAGTAACTTCAAGGTCTGCCACAGGTTCATTCATTTGTCCAATGTTTAATTCTTTATCTTTATTAATAAAATGTAGTTGATATTCATCAAATTCTGGTGTGTATTTATAAGTTATGTGTTTTTGTCCGCTTGGAGATTGCCATTTCTTACTAGCAATTTCTTTTCTGATCTCTCTAGAAAATTCAACCCTGTCTGGTCGCTGATTATCTAGTTGTTGTTTTACTTGGTAGTATTTATAGCCTAATACTCCAGTAGCACTGAGTAGTAAAACAACAAGAGAGATTAATAACCAAGGTGTTTTCTTTTTGAGTGTTGGAGATGCAGATGTAATACTTGGAGGAGTTTGCTTTTGGTTTGCTTGATTGATATTCATATAGATTTAGTATAGCGTATCCCCCTCCAAAAATATAACGTTCCAGTATATATGATGTTGCGTAGTGAACGTTGTGGTAAATTATACCCAAAAACCACAACGGAACGCAATATGGGTCTATTAAATTAGTCTGATAGATTAAGCTTTATTAAATAAAAGTACAATGTTTTACTATACACTTCTTGAGAAAGTTTAATTTAATCGTGTTCTGCTTCTAAGTCTTCCACTAATCTTGTTAAATCTTCCTGATTCCACATATTTTCTGGAATGTTCCACTCCCCTTTAGTTCCATCAGTTTGGCCAGTTATTACTCTATCTGGATTTTCTATATCAACAGATACAACTTTTTTTACTCCATGTTTGTCTGGATGAGAGATTGTTGTAATACGTTTTACTCCTGGTTTTCTCGATATTGATTTTTCACACATATTAGGCATTTTATAGTATTTTGTAAGAAAATTCATTCATCTTAACAAAAGTGTTATCCCCTGGTCTGCAAATACGCAGGAAAGCCCTGAAATAGTCTAAAGAATGTTTTTATTAGCGGTTCAATCTTGTGGAAATTAGGAACTCGTGATTTTTTTAGAGATTTATAGTGTATAATATAGGCTGATTATGAGAGTTCCCGAAGAATATATAAAAATTCCTGACTTTAAAGATTTAGGAAGCAAGTTCTTACCTATATTGATTGTTGTGTTTTTATTTTTTTTCTCGTTTCGGGTGGTTGGCGCTGGAGAGGTTGGCGTGGTTACAAGATTTGGAAGAGTTACAGGAAGAATTTTAGAACCAGGAGCAAATTTTATAATTCCTGTTTTTGAAATGGTTTCAACCTATAACACAAAAAAAATAATTTATGAAACTGCAGAGCGAGAGAAACAACAACTTTCAGAGGCTGATTACAAAGATTTTCCGGTGGATACAAACACAGAAGATGGTCAGCAAGTCGATATATTTTATACTGTCAGGTTTAATATTGACTCAACTAAAGCTGCTTGGGTAGCACAAAATATAGGATCAGAAATAGCTTTGGTTGAAAAAGTAGTAAAAACTGAGAGTAGAATTTGGGCGAGGAATGTTCCAAGAAGGTTTACTGCAGAAACTTTGTATACAGGGGATGGGTCAGTTCAAGTGCAAAATGAGATATATGATGCTTTAAAAAGTACTTTTGAAGAAAATGGGTTAATTTTGGATTCTGTTGGAATAAGAGAAATCAAATTTACTGAACAATACATAGGGGCAATTGAAGCAAAACAAATCGAAGCGGTGAAAGTTGAAACTGAAAAAAATAAAGCGAAGCAAGCGATACATCAGAAAGAAGCTAGAATTACACAAGCTGAAGGACAAGCTCAAGAGCAAAGTTTACAAAGAGAAACTTTAAATGCGCAAGTTTTAGAAAAAATTAAACTTGATAATCAAAAGGCATTTATAGACAGATGGAATGGTGTAATGCCAAGAATTGTTGGAGCCGAAGGAACACTTTTTGATGCAAGTAGTCTTTTGGAGTAATTAAGGCATTAAGGTTATGGCGATGCCTTTTTTGTCTGCCCTAGCGGTTCTGCCGATTCTGTGAATATAGTCTTCTTGTGTTTCCGGTAAGTCAAAATTAATGACATGAGTTACATCTTTAATATCTAAACCTCTTTGAGCCACATCAGTGGCTAATAATACTTTTACTTGGTTATTTTTAAATTGCCTTAAAGCTCTTTGTCTTTGATTTTGAGATTTATTGCCATGAATGGCTGTGGCTTTAAATCCTCTTTGTATTAAAGTTTTTGCAAGTTTTTCCATGCTCCATTTTGTTCTGCCAAAGACTAACACTTTGTCAAATCCCTTTTTAATTAATAGATCATGGAGCACGTCAATTTTATTTTTCCCGGAAATTCTAACAATTTGTTGATTAACATTATCAGCAACGTCTCTTGTTTTTACTGATATTATTGTGGGATTTTTCAAAAATCTTGTCATTACTTCTCTGACTTTGCCTTCTATAGTGGCGGAGAAAAATAATGATTGTCTTTTTTGAGCTAAAAATGAAATTAAATGTTGTATATCATGAATAAAACCCATATCCAGCATTCTGTCTACTTCGTCTAATACTATTGTAGTAAAGCCTCTTAAATCCAAAATTCGTTTTTCTTGTAAATCTTTTAATCTGCCTGGTGTGCCGACTACAAATTGAGGTCTTTGTCTTAATCTGCTAATTTGTTTACCCATACCGACTCCGCCGATGCAAAGGGCTGAAAAAATTCTTAAACCTCTGGCAATGGCTATAAATTCTTGTTCGATTTGTACTGCTAATTCTCTTGTTGGGGTAATTATTAATACTTTTTCATTTCTATTTTTAAAGACTTTATCAATCAAGGGCATTAAAAAAGCTGCAGTTTTACCTGTGCCTGTATTGGCTATTCCAACTACATCTTTTCCTTGAATAATCAGAGGAATAGCTTTGTCTTGAATGGGAGTGGGAGTTGAGTAGCCTTTATTTTTAATATTTTCTTGAATTTTTCTTTCTACTTGAAAATCAGTAAATTCATGCTCAATTGCCACTACATCCAGTTTTGTTGATTGCTTTGTTTTGTTGATTAAAAAAGACGGATCAAATGATCGTGGTCGTCTTCTACCTTGAAATGATCGCCTACCTCTAAATGACGGAGATCGATTTCTGCCTCTAAAAGGCCTATTATATTTAGACATATTACTTCTTTCTTTTGATAAACAGGGGTAAAAGACAAGAAGCAATAATCACCGATTGCGAGCTTAAACCAAGTCTGCTTTTCTATTAACTGATGGCTATTATATCACAATTATTTCTGTTTAACTTCTCCAGAGCCAGATACAAACTGATTGACGGTTGCCTTGCCAGTATAAATAACATCACCTGAGCCAGTAATAAAAATATCAAGAATTTGAATAGTATTAACTTCGGCTTTGCCGGATCCGGAAATTTTAACTATAGTCTTTTGAGATTCTAGGTTGTTGGCTAAAATATCACCTGAGCCAATAATAGTTAGCTGATGATTAACGGCTTTTCCATTTAAATGTATATCTCCAGAGCCAGAAATTTTGGAAATAAGATTTTTAACATCAGCTTCTAAGTAAATTTCTCCAGAGCCAGAGATATTTAAATCAAGAGTGTTAGTTTTAATTGGTTCTGTTACATTAACTTCCGTGGAGCCAGCTACTTTGATTGAGTTTAATTGACTGGTGGTAATAACAGTAATAATTGTATTAGTAAGATTTAGCTGAATGTTGCTCCAGAGATTTTTATGTTTAATAAATAAGGTGTTGTTTTTAACTTCTACTTCTATGTTATCAAGATATGCTTTATTAGTTTCTATAGTAACTGAGTTTGTATACCCTTTTTTTAAAGTTAAAGAACCAGGAGTGTTAACATCAAGCTTTTCATACTCAGAGACTTGAAAATGTTCTGAGACAGGGTTTAGATTTAAAAGAGTATTTAATTTAAAATTAAAGTTTGGTGAGTGGGATAAATTAGTTGATATAAGTGGTAAAGTAAAAAAAACGATTACAATGATGGCAAAAAGAGAAATAAAAAACATTAATATTTTTGAAAAAATTGATGTTCCTAATAAGTAATTGATGATCATAACAATGATAAATATAGGCCAGAATTTCCATAATTGTTCCCAGACATCCCAAGGTAATAAACCAAGTTTATTAAGTAAAAAAACTATGCCAAGAAAAATTAAAAATAAACCGCTGGCTATATTAAATGACCATCTGGGATGATTGTTAGTATTTGATTGGTTTTTAACTTTAACTGCTTTTAACCTGAGCATAAGTTATTTTAGGTGATAATAAATTATAGCAGGCTTGCAGTATAATAAGAGTTTATGAGTAATGAGAAAAATGTGAATAAAGTTTTCTGGATCGTTTTACTAGCAGCAGCGCTTGGTGGCTCAATTCCCACAATATTAAAAATTGGTTTAGAAGTATTTAAACCATTTACACTAGTAATGATAAGATTTTTACTTGCTTGTTTATTTTTACTTCCTTTGATAATTAAAACAAAAGAGCTTAGTTTAATTAAATTTAAACAACTTTTTTTAACAGCATTATTTGGAGCCTTGAATCCTATTTTGTTTATTATTGCTTTACAATTTACAAAAGCACAGCTTGCTATTTTGATTTATGCTGGAGTGCCGGCAATGACAGTTTTGTATTTAACAGTATTTAAAAAAGAAAAAATTAAACTTGAGAAGATTATAGGAGTTATTGTTGGCCTTTTAGGAGTGGGAATGATAGTTTTATTGCCTTTGTTAGAGAAAAGAGAAATTAACTTATCAGTTTGGAGTAATGGATTAATTTTTGTTGCTTCAATGATGTTTTTGATTTATGGATTAATGAGTAAAGAAAAGCAAAAAAAGTTAAAAGTTACTCCTCTAGCATTAACTTTTTATTTTAGTTTAGTAGCCTTTATTATCAGTATTCCTTTTACTATATATGAATTAAATGTTTATGGTTTAGCGAATGTAGGAATTAAACATATATTAAGCGCTTTATATCTTGGTATTATGGGCACGGGAATAATGTATTTAACTTATCAATATGCTTTGAAATTAAGTTCGGAGCTTACTGCTAATCTATTTCTCTATCTTCAGCCAATATTTGGTACTCTTCTGCCTTTTTTTGTTTTAGGAGAAAAGATTACATTACCTTTTATTGTTGGAGGAAGCTTGGCTTTAATGGGAGCTAAGATGGTTGCGAAGAAATAGTTGCTTAAATAAAAATATTTGTAAATATAATTGTAAAGGTTTTTGTAAAGTATTTTTTATGTATTTGCAAGATATATGGTAGAATTGGGAAATTATGCCAGAAAAAGAACCCAAACCAGTAAAAGGAATACCTCTTGGTCTTGCAATAGCAGCAGCTGAAGTTATTGAGGAAACTGATCAAGAATTTGTAAAAGCAGTAGTAGATGCTGATCAAGAAGTGACTGCGGGTGAATTAATAGATGTACTTACTGATGTTGTTGTTGAAGAAGTTCCTGATAAATCATAATTAACTAGAGTTGTGTTAAGATTTAAAGATGAGAAAGAAGTTTTTTAAATATAGAGATGGAAGGCTAAAATTGCCTTTGTTTTTTCCTGATGCTACCAGAGCTGTAGTGCGGACAGTAGATAGCAGGGATATAAAAAAGGTGGGAATAGAGAGTATTTTGGTAAATACTTATCATTTATATACAGACTTGGGTAAAAGAGTGTTGAAGAAATTTGGTGGTATTAAAGAATTTATGAACTGGGAGGGAGCGGTAATATCTGATTCCGGCGGATTTCAGGTAATGAGCTTGGCTAAGAAATACAATGGGAAAGTAACAGATGAAGGGGTGTTTTTTAATTTATCCAGAAAGAAAAAAGTTAAATTAACTCCGGAAAAATCAATTCAATTTCAAGTGCTGTTAAAACCAGATATGGCAGTGGTTTTGGATGATTTTACTATGCCGGGTGCAGATGTTAAAAGAGCTAAAGAAACAGTTGATAGAACTGTTTTATGGGCAAAGAAATGTAAAGATGAGTTTGAGAGAATTTGTGAAAAAGAAGAACTTGATAAAGATAATAGACCATATTTATTAGGAGTGGTTCAAGGTGGTGATCATTTAAAACTACGCAAGGAATGTGCTGAGAGGCTGCTAGAGATTGGTTTTGATGGTTATGGCTATGGTGGATGGCCTTTAACAGAATCAGGCGAATTTAACTATGATGTGGCTAGAAGAATAAAAAAAGATATTCCGGATAAATATTTTTTGTATGGTTTAGGAATTGGCAAACCTGATGAAATTGTTAATTTAGTTAATATGGGTTATGGAATTTTTGATTGTGTATTGCCTACCAGAGATGCTAGACATAAAAGACTTTATGTTTATACTGCTAAGTCAATTAAGGATATTGATGTAAATAAAGACGGGTTTTATAAATACTACTCCCCTCAAAAGCAAATGCATTATCATGCAGATGAGCCTGTAAGTACAGCCTGTGATTGTTTATTATGCACTGATTACTCAAGAGCTTATTTAAATCATTTATTTAAGATTAAAGATTTAACGGCTTTGAGACTGGCAACAATACACAATTTGCGGTTTTATGCGATTTTAATGGAAAAGTTGAGAAAAAATACCTTCAAGGTCTGACCTTGAAGGTTTAATAAAGTGGAGGGAGTGAGATATAATAGATGGTGAACGCCTGTAGCTTAATGGATTAAAGCACTCCGCTTCGGACGGAGGGATTGTGGGTTCGAGTCCTACCAGGCGTACTAAGCGGGCCGCTAGCTCAATTGGTAGAGCAAATGCCTCTTAAGCATTAGGTTCTGGGTTCAAGTCCCAGGCGGCTCACTTTATTTTCTCTCGATAGTATATGTTTTGGGGTGCATGAGGAAGATGGCGGGGCTGTCTTCAAGTAAGAATTTTTGGAAGTCCTGATATATTTCCTGTCTTTTTTCCTGGTCAGAGATTTTACGGCCGTCTTCGAGCAGTTTATCTACTTTAAGATTAGAATAATGAGTAATATTAGTGGATTGAGTGGAATGCCAGAGACCATGCTGATCAGGATCAAGAGGAATTTTTTGAGCTATAAGCAGAGTTTGAAAATCATCCTGAATAGAATTAATAATTTTAATATTGACTTTAATATCTAATGTTTTTTCCCAAGATTGTTTGATTGATTCAGCTAAATCAAGAAACGACTGACTGGTTCCCAGACTTAATTCAAGTTTACCGCTAATACTGGCTTCTTCCTGAGCTTTGGCAAATAGTTCTTGAGCGGATTGAGGATTATAATCATAGGTTTTTACTTTGGAATTAAAAGCCCATGATTGAGGATTAATAGGTGTTAAAGCTCTGCTTGAATCAGGATTTTTGTTTTCCAAAGCATAAGCTAAAGCCTGACGTAAAGATTTTACAGTTAGTTTTTCATCATTCAAGTTAAAAAGAACAGCAATATATTGATTGTAGCTGGTGGATTCCTGAAGTTTGATTTTAGCAGACCATTTTTCATCTAAAGGGTTAGTGAAAAGGTTTTTTAGCTGGTCAACTTCACCTAATTTAAAACCTGTCCAAGCTGCTTGCTGAGATGAATAAAAATGATAAGTAATATTATTATGTAGACCCAGAAGCCTTAATTCTTTGAGATAATTGTTTTTGTATTTTGATTGTTTAATTAAGTATTGACCGGCACCAATAGTGTCTTTTTTTAATATAGGTTGGGATAAAACTGACAAAAAGGGAGAAAAGGGTTCTTTGAGTTTAAATTGAATAGTTAAATCATCAGGATGGGTTATATCTACATCAGAAATATTAAGATTAATATCTGATGAAACAACAGGGGTGTTATCTCTCCAGAAAAGATTGGGCTGAAGAAAGAGCCGGTAAACAGTTTCATCCTCAAGAATTTCCCAGCTCTGAGCCATGTCCGGAGTAATTTCGCCGGCTTCATTTGCTTGAGTAAGTCCCTTACTAAGTAATCTGGCTAAGTCTAAAGGAAGAGTTTGCAGAGTATATTGGCCAATTATGCCTATTTTAAGGTGAGGTCTAGGTTGAGGAATGAAAGGAACAAGATTTTTAACAAAGAAAAATAAAAAAGCGCCAACACTGCTGGTTATTAAAATTAAACGTTTGTGTTTTTTAAAGAATGAACTGATGATCCAGAAAGGTTTTCGAAAAGGACGGGTAAAAATCATAAGACAAGACTAATAACAGAAAGGATGATAAAAGCAGAAGCAAGGAAAACGGTAAAGCCGAAAACTATTTTTTCCATTCCCCTTTTAGAGTGATACATTTGATTAGAGCCTCCAAAAGCAGTGCCCAAACCTGTGCCTTTAGCCTGAAGCAAAATAACAGCAACTAGTAGGATAGAGATAATAATTTGCAGAATAGTGAGAATTAGCATATTTACTCCTGAGTTAACAACCAATCAAGTAAGTTGAAAAAAATGCTTAATAATAATGAACTGATAATTAATGAAACAATAAAATTAACTGAAAAACTAGGAATAATAAAATCCGCTTTGTTTATAACAGGAGAAATAAAAGAAATAATTTGAATATAATTGACTATTTTAGTGAAAATAAAAAGACTGATAACATTGGAAATCCAGTGGAAAAGACCAAGTGTTAATAAATTTAAAGGAAGAAGGAAAAGCTTGATAATTGGTTTGATCAGGAGATTGACTAAAGTAAGAGCAAAACCACTATATAAAAGATGAATGAATTGTTGACTGATAATTAAACCAGGGAAAAAAGATGCAACTGTAAAAAGACAAATGGAATTAAGCAGGCTAAGCCGTAAAAGGAACTTCATTTTCTATATTTTAGCACAAGCCGACTGACAAACCAGAGGATGCTGATGCCAATAAGCAGGCTGAGAATTTTAAAAGTAATTGGATGCTGGAATATAAAACTGTGGACAGGCACAAAAGAGATTTGTTGTTTAGTTGAGCTTAAATTTGATACAGCAATAATGACGGCAGTAAATTTGTTGTTCCATGATGCGGCCGGAAGTTCAAATGCAAAAGTTTTAGAGCTAAAGGGGGGCAATATAAGTATCTGCCACTGATTGGGTTTAATTTTAAGACGGTTGGCTGTTAAATTAATTGTTTGATTATAAACAGCAACATTACCGGTATTTATTAAAGTAATTTTTCCTGTAAGCGGTAATCCGGCAATTGATTGTTTAGTTAACTGCAGTCTGAGCTTGGTTTGTGGCTGAGTATTAATAGGTTTTCCAAAAACAATATTAATATCTTTATTGTTTTGATCGTTAGTTTTGTAAGAACCTGCAGGAGGAGGATAATCACTATTAATACCTTGAAAAGCAAAGGCAAAATGATTTAAATCAAGCTGGGAAAAATAATCAATGCCGCCAGTAGTATTGCCCCAGGTAGGATCAACAGGTATCCAGAGATTTCTTTTTTCATCATAATATTCAGGCCAAGCATGGAGAACATCTTTTTTAAGACTTAATGGTCTTAAGGCAGAGTTGGTAGTGTAAGCAAAACCATTAACATTTCTAGCAGGAATATTGTTAGCTCTAGCTAAGGTGATAAATAAATCAGAAAATTCCAGGCAGATGGCAGAGTCAGGATTGTCTAAAATATTAACAGCGCCAAAGCGGACAGCGTCTTCTCCAAGACGGCCATAATCATAAATTAAATTATTAACCACATATTGGTAAATTGATTTAGGGGTAACGATAGTTTCTGTTAATTCTTTAATTTTCGGATGATCAACTTCCCAATATTGCTGGGGCTTTAAATAATCCTGAAGATTTTTAAGATAGGTTTGAGGAAAGTCAGGACGGGGAGATAAAGATATTTGGGCTGAGCCAGTGGCAGTGATGGTAAGATTTTCTTTTGACTTTAAATTGTAAATAGCCATCCAGTTGCCATCTTCATCAATATTTATATCTTCAGGAAGAGGATCGAGAGTTTGGTAAATAATTTGCTGGAAGGCAGTATCTGGGGGAAGAGCAATTTCAGTTTTAACAGGATAGATATTAGGATTAACAAGATTGTATTGTAAGGAAAAATCAAAATATTGTTTTTCTCCAAAGGTAGCACTAACACCTGTTTCCAATAAATCTTCAGAGCTAAAATAATAAGTGATATAGCCATCATTAACAGTGGTGTTAATAGGATAAGGATTGATAAAAGCAGGTTTGCCAAAGGAAGTGGGAATAGTCAGATTGAGCTGATAGCTTTGAAGATCTTCTGTTTTTGACAATTTGGGAATAGAAATCTCCCAAACACTGCCTAGTTGATTGGCAAAATCCTGACTGTCAAATTCCAGAGAAAAATCATTGGATTTATCTTTGCCAACGACTTGTTCTTTAAAGGGAATAGTAATGTTGGTTGTTTTACTGCCCTGAGTAGATTGGGCATCTAAAGAGCCAGAGGAAGTATAAGCTTTAATATTGCTGATTTTAGTGGAGCCGATTGATAAACTAAATTCAGTAGCATAAATGTTGGATAATTTATTAATTAAGCTTATATTGTATTTTGCCTGAGTGATGCCGGAGTTTAAAACAGTATATTGAATATTGTAAGAAGTGCTGAATTCAGCTTGAGCTTGAATAGGAAAAACAGATAAAAGAAAAAGAAAAAAAGTGATTATTAAAGAGAAAAAAAAGCGTTTAGGCATGTTGTTATTGTAGAGTCTTTTTAAAACGATGTAAATTGGTGGTTGACATTCGGGAAAAAATCGGGCTAATATGAATCGAAGATAGTACAAAGTAAATTCGAAATCCCGATTGAATCGGGACAAGCAAAAGGAGGTCATATGCCGGTAACTTTATACCGCCGCCAAAAACAAATTGTTGACTATATTTCTCAATACATTCAAAGAAATGGTCATTCCCCTACTCTGCAAGAGATTGCTACGGCAATGAATTTGTCATCTTTGGCAACTGTTCATGAACATATTGCTACTTTAGTAAGAAAAGGTGTTTTGAAAAAATATGAAGGCTCTGTAAGAGGTTTAGAAATTGTTGATAAGCGTTATACCAGTGAAGGTCTTGGATTAAGTCTGCCAGTTTTTGGCTATATTGCGGCCGGCAAACCAATTGAACCGCATTCAGATCCAAATGCATCATATAGAGTTTCTCCGTCAATGGTGAGCGGTAAAAAAAGAGCCTTTGTGCTGCAGGTAAAAGGAGATTCAATGGTGGAAGAAGGCATATTAGATGGTGATTATGTAGTGGTTGAAGAAGGTGAAAGTGTTAATAATGGGGATATTGTAGTAGCTTTATTAGAGAATGGTTTGGCAACATTAAAAAGATTTTTTAAAGAAGCTACCAGAGTGAAATTAGAGCCAGCTAATTCCAGTATGAGTCCTATATATGCAACTAATGTAAAGATTCAGGGAAAAGTAGTGGGTTTGATTAGAAAATGGGGATAAAGCTGATAATAGCAATAAAAGACATGATGGCAACGGTTAACCAGCCAAGTGTTTTTTGAAATTTATTGATGGTGTATTTTTTCATAATTACTTTTTTAGAGGCAAGTTTTAAGATCATGGCTAAGATAAACGGAGTGATAAAACCATTAACTACCTGACTGTAAAAAAGTATTTTAATGGGATTGATTTTTAAAAGAGCAATAGCTAAGCCAACAAAAAAACTTAAAGTAAGAATAGCGTAAAAGCCTTTAGCTTGATTAATTTTTTTATTAAGTCCAGTGCGCCAATTGAAAGTTTCAGCAATAGTATAAGCACTGGTAGACGTAAGTACAGGAATAGCTAATAAGCCAGCACCAATGATACCGATACTAAATAAAAGAGAGGCAAAGTCACCTGCCAAGGGTTTTAAAGCTAAAGCGGCTTGAGCAGCTGAATTAACACTAATGTTGTGTTTATTAAGAGTTAAAGCACTGGTGATAATTATAAAAGTGGAGGTTACTATAGCAAAAATTAAACCCCAAGAGACTTGACCAATTTCAGATTTAACATCTTTAACAGAAGGGTGGTCTTCTATTTCTTCAGCAGTTTGCCAATAAAACAAGAATGGAGTGATAGTAGTACCTATCATAGCTATAGCTACTAGAAAAAAATTTGAACTAAATTCTATTTGAGGGAGAAAAATACCCTTGGCAACTTGAAGCCAGTCAGGCTTAATTAAAAAGGCAGTAATAGCGTAAGAGATGAATATAATTCCTAAACCAGCCAAGATGCGAGAAATAACTTTATAACTTTTAAAAACAACAAGATACCAAAGGACAGCGGCAATAAGAGGTAAAATAAAAAGTGTGTTGATTTGAGGAAAAATAAGATTAAATCCAGCAGCAACTCCAGCAAAATCAGCCCCTAAAGTAAAAATATTGGCAATAATTACAAAGACCATGGATATAGTAGCCAGAATTCTGCCGTAGTATAGCCTAATATTGGAGGCCAGACCTTTTTTAGTAACATCGCCGATGCGGGCACAAATAGATTGAGTGTTAATTAAAAAAGGGGTAGAAAGAAGATGGAATAAAACTAAAGATAAGCCGAATCTAGCCCCGGCAATAGTATAAGTGGAAATGCCAGCAGGATCATTGTCGGCATTGCCGGTAATAAAACCGTGAATTATTTTGCTAAAAAATGGCTTTTTTTTCTTGTGTTTTTTTTCAATGTTTGACATCCTTGAATTAACTTTCCACCTTAGAGGTGGAAAGTAGTGGGGTGATATTGATTTTGGAGATGTCTTGGTGAGCAGGGGGATTATCAGGGTTGAAGTTAGGTAGTTGCTGATGATAGGTTGGCTTTTGTTGTTGAAAGAAAATTCCAATAGGTAATTTGTTTTTTTGGTTGACAGCTAAGTCTAAAGCTTTGTTAAAATCAGTGGGCTGATAATTTTGTTTGTCTAAATATTGAATATGCTGTTTATACCAATCAGGAGTCATAGTTTTATTGTAACTAGGGCAAGGTTGAAGTACATTTAGAACAGCAAAGCCTTGATGTTTAATGCCAGCTGTTAAAAGATTAGTTAAATGAGGAATATCAGCGGCAAAACCTCGGGCAACAAAAGAAGCGTGATTGATTAAAGCAGAAGCAAGAGGATTAAATGGCTCTTCAATTGAACCATGAGGAGTGCTGGGGGTTTTAGTACCTTTAGGGCTGATTGGGGACATTTGACCAGTTGTAAGGCTATATAGATAGTTATCGTGTGTAATAACAAGAATGTCGTGATTGCCTCGGGCTAAGCCAATGAAATGGGCAATGCCTTCACCAAAACAACCGCCATCGCCAATAATAGCAATAACCGGCAATTTAGGATTAGCTAATTTAATGCCGGCGGCTAAAGGTAAAGCCCGGCCATGAAGACCATGAAAGCCATAAGAGTACACAAAATCAGCCATATTTGAAGAACAGCCAACATCATAAGTAAAAACTGCTTGATGGGGAGGAATATTAAGTTTATCTAAGGCTGATTTAATAGCATTTAAAATACCAAAATTGCCGCAACCAGGACACCAGGTAGGTTTAATAGTAGTAGTTCTAGTTTGAGCTGGAGTCTGTTTCATGTTGTTTTAGATTTAAAATAGTTAATGATTTCTGATGGATAAAAAGGTCGGCCATCATATTTTAAAAGATGGTTGGTAATATTAATTCCAGTTTGCTGACGAATTAATAAACTTAATTGACTGGTGGAATTACATTCAAGAGTAATTAAATTTTGAGTTGACTTAGCTAATTGATTAAATTTTTCTAATGGGAAAGGCCAGACACAAGGAAAATGAATAAAATTAACATTTGGGAGTTGTTTTAAAGCTTGTAAAATAACACCTTTATTAGAACCCCAGGAAACAAGAGTGTGTTGAGCTGTTTGAGGGCCAAATAATTGAGGCTGAGGAAAATCAGCATTTTTTAAGATGACAGGAATTTTTTTGTTTCTTTTGACTACTTGTTGGCTTCTTGGCTTAATTTTTTCTGTGGCGTAACCTAATTGATCATGATCGTAGCTGTTGCAAAGATGAACACCATTAGCTTGTCCAGGTAGGGTGCGGGGAGAAACACCTGAGTCAGTATTCTGATAACGAGGAAATGGTTTATCTTTTTTAAGATCAGTTTGAGTAATTAAACCATAGCGTTGATTAGTGTGCTGAGGAGCAAATTTTTTAACAGTAAAATGTGATTCTGCTAAATATTTATCACTAAGAATAATAACTGGTAATTGATATTTTTCAGCTAAATTCTGAGCTAATTTAGATAATTGAAAGGCTTCTTGAGGATCTCCTGGAGTTAAAACTATTCTGGGAAATTCATCCTGAGAGGCATTAATAGCAAAAAGTAAATCCCCTTGCCCACTCCAAGTAGGCATGCCAGAAGCCGGGCCAGGGCGCATAACATTAACAATAACTAAGGGAGTTTCAGAAACACCGGATAAGCCTAAACCCTCATTCATTAAGGAAAAACCGCCTCCGGAAGTAGCTACCATTGATCTGGCGCCAGCAAAAGAAGCACCAAGAGCCATGTTAATAACACCAATTTCATCTTCAGCATGACGAACAGCAATATCAGCAGTTTTTTCATGCTTGGCCATAAAATGAAGAATAGAGGTAGCTGGAGTCATGGGATAGGCTAGAAATATTTTCATGCCGCCGGCAATAGCCCCTAATGCTAAAGCTTCATTGCCGGTTAAGAAAAAAGAATCTTTTTGCGAAGATTGAGGTTTTTCCTTAACAATTATTTTATCTGAATAATTTTTTTTAACAAAATCATAGCCAAGCTTAGCTGCTTGTTGATTTTTAGAAATAACTTCTGGACCTTTTTTAGAAAAAACTTCAGTTATTTGCAGATTTAAAGCTTGTAAATCCAGATTAAAAAAGAAACAGCTGGCTCCTAAAGTAACAATATTTTTCATTTGAGGGACACCACTTGCTTGTTTGATTAAATCATCTAAAGGTAAATTAAGAATATTATTTTTTGTTGGCTGAGTATTAGTTAAAATAATGGTTTTGTCAGTGATTTCTACTTGATGAAGTTTAATAGCTGAACCGTCAAGATCAACTAATAAATCAAGTTTAATTTGAGGAGCTGTTTGTTCCTGAATGCTGAAGGCTGTTTGAAAAGTATTGTGGCCTCCACGAATTAAAGAAGGGTATTCTGTATAAGCGTGAACAAATAACCCTTGTTGAAAACAAGTTTTAGAGAAAATAAGGCCAGCGACTTTAATACCTTCGCCAGCTGCCCCGACAATTTTCCAGTTAAATGTACTCATGCTACAATGGTCATTATATGGGGAAATTATATATAGTGTCAACGCCGATAGGCAATATGAAAGACATAAGTTTAAGGGCTTTAGAAGTCCTTTTTTCTGTAGATGTAATTTTATGTGAAGATACCAGAAAAAGCGGAATGCTGCTAGAACATTATAAAGAATATTCTAATGATCCTGATAAAAAGCCCGGATTAATGAGTTTTTACCAGGGTAATGAAGATAGAAAAATGAATCATATAATTGAATTACTTAAAGAAGGCAAAGATGTTGCTTTAATTTCTAATTCAGGCACGCCTTTATTGTCTGATCCGGGATTTAAACTGGTAAGAGAATGTGTCAGAGAAAAAATTGAAGTAATTCCTATTCCTGGAGCATCAGCTTTATTAGCAGGGTTGGTAGTATCAGGCTTACCAATGGATAAATTTCTATTTTTAGGATTTTTGCCTAAAAAACAAGGTAAGAAAAGAAAAGTACTGGAAGATTTAAAAGGGAAAAATATGACAACAATTTTTTATGAATCCCCTTTTAGAATAAAAAAAACATTAGAAATGATAGATGAATTGTTGCCAGAGAGTAATATTGTAATCGCTAGAGAATTAACTAAGAAATTTGAAGAAACAATGCGGGGAACAGCCAAAGAATTAATTGCCAAGCTGGGAGATAAAAAAGTTAAGGGCGAACTGACAGTGGTGATGAATTAGACCTTCAAGGTTGAACCCTGAAGGTAGGGAAGGATGGTTTGAAACTCTCAAGGACCTTCAAGTATGATACCTGAAGGTTATCTGAGCCTAAAATCAATTCAGCATTTTAAAAAACTTGTAGTTTTTTACTTATCTATGTTATAGTGAATTTATCTTTACTTTATGAAAGAATTAATTGGAAGAGTTGGGAATAGTAGACCTGTTCAACTGGCGATTGAAATGGTTACTGGAAGGCTTGATAAAGAAAGCCAAAAGGTTTTAGATGATTATTCATTAATTCTGCAAGGCGACATAGCAGATCCTGAGCAAATATTAGAGATTCGACGACGAGGCCAAAAATTTAAGTCTAAAGTTTTTAATCTTTGGTTGGGTTAATTGAGATATTGTTCACTTAATTAAGTTTCCTTTATATGTTGCGTATAGCGTTCTAGTATATCCGATGTCATGACCTTCAAGTATGATACCTGAAGGTTGAGAAGTGTTTTACCTGCAGTTACCTGCAGGGAGTCTCCCTGTAGGCCTTGATGTCGACGATGCTGTATGATTATGGTTGATTATCGAAATTATGCCTGGAAGTCCTGATATTCAAAAACATGAAGATTTACCCAGAGAGGAAAAGTTAAATATAGATGATCATGTTGATTTATATTTTAAAAAAGCGCTTCAAGTGCCGGTATTAACTGCAGAAGAAGAAACAATTTTTTTTGAGATTATTAAAAAAGGAAAAAACGCAAGACAATCATTAGTAAAACTAGATGATATATCTTCTGAAGAAATGGAAGTTTTGAAAACAGAGATAGAAACAGGAAATTTAACAGAAAAACATGTCATTGAAGCAAATACGCGCTTGGTAGTGAGTATTGCTAAAAAATATATAGGAAGAGGAGTGGAGTTTTTGGATTTAATTCAAGAGGGTAATATTGGTTTAATGAGAGCAGTTAAAAAATTTGATCATACAAGAGGTTGTAAATTTTCGACTTATGCTTCTTGGTGGATTTGGCAAGCACTATCTAGATGTGTTGATAATTATGGGAGAACTATGAGACTGTCTGTTCATATGAATGATTTTATTAGAGAAATATCTCGAGTGACACAAGATTTAACTAATTTTCATGGAAAAATTCCGACAGTTGAGGAAATTGCTACAGCTATGAATAAAAGTCCGGATACTATTGAGAAAGCATTAAGGCAAAAAGATAAACAAGTCTTCTCTTTAAACTATACTCGAGAAGAGGAAGAAGAATTAGTGGAGGACGAGGGTGCAGATTTTATACCTGATGTTGAATTGAAAAATCTTCAATTAGAAGTACAGCGAATTATAAGATATTTAAAAGAAAAGTATTCTGGAAATCATACAATTGAGCAGGGAATCAGAGTTCTTTTATTGAGGCATGGATTACTTGATGGAAGAGCACGTACTTTAAATGAAGTGGGAAAATTATTAAAACTTACTCATCAACGAATAAGACAAATAGAAAAGAATCCTAGGTTAATAAAGATTCTTTTTGAAAGTGGTTTAGGAGATTTACTTTAGTATCCACAATGCTGATATGATTGTGGCTGAT
>Ga0209976_10000510_pt1 | contig 25595 bp, 48 predicted proteins | sample SumtaG_FD_182806 | JGI IMG/M metagenome (GOLD analysis project Ga0209976, IMG submission 182806) | Deep subsurface microbial communities from Indian Ocean to uncover new lineages of life (NeLLi) - Sumatra_00157 metaG (SPAdes) (version 2) | ecosystem: Environmental > Aquatic > Marine > Oceanic >...
GGGCTGGGAGCATGCTCGACCCGTTGGGTACCCACTGGGGGGTCGTTGGGTACCCTTTCCTCCACCAGCACGCAGGAGGAAGAACACCAACGAGTCCGCCGATGTACGGTTTCCTCTTTGACGTGCCGTTTGTGCGCCGACTCCTTACCCTTCTCTCTTCGCTCGGTCTCCGAGACCACCCAGGGCTGCGCATCCTCCCAATCGTGGATCTGGTAGTTTTGGGGGCCACCGTCGATCAGTTGGGTACCCAATAGGCACCCAACGAATTCTTTTGGGTCCCCATCCCAATATGCCTCGTCCGCGATGTCCTCGTCTGACATGCCGGTGAGGTCGCCATCGGTCCGACGCTGCGCGGCAAACGCCCACAGCTGCCAGAGGGCGATCTCCCCCACATCCCCGAGTTGCCGTCGCAGCCTCCGCCGCTTCCTGCTGGTGAACCACGCCACCTGGATCCGGAAGTCGTCCGCCATCACTCAACCCGCCAAACCCTCAAACCATCCTCGACGGTTCGAGTGACGTACTTCTCCTTGTACGCCCGCCCCCTTGAAAAGGCGGCGTTCCTGGCTGATTTTGCGGAGGTCTTCGGGACTAGGAACGAGTCCCCTATCCTCATCTCGTCCCAGGGGTAACCGATCCACGGTGATGATGGTCGGTCTGGGATCGGAATCCCCTTCTCGATGACGAAAGGCATCTAACACCCCAAAACGGCGCACCACCCACCCTGGTGTCATGCCCAGGAGTGGACCCGAGGGCGGGGGGCGCGCCGAACTTACTGTTTGAATTTCCTGAGCATGACACCACCACCGTACGATCGAACCCGAGGCCCGATCAACCGATTAAGCCGATCACCAACTTGCGAAATTTGGCAAACCGGTAATACGAGGCGCGTGGGTTTCCCAAATCCTGCAATAAAACCGGCTTGGTTGGCTGGTACGGGTTCTGCATAGGACCACCCGGACACCCAGCTCCACGGGGTACTGCCAGGCCGCACCTGCAACCCGGTAGCCCGTGAGCGCAGTACGTGTAGATGGGTGGCGGCATCAGGTCACCTGCGCCGTGGGGTTCCCGAACGGCCCGTCGGTTTTCACCACTTTCGGGGGCGTCGCGTTCCCCGCGATCGTCAGCTGGGTGGAGAACTCGAACGATTGGATCTCACCCGTCATCATCACAAGGGCCCCAGCGTCCTCCAGGGTCTCCACGATAAGGGGCAGCGCCAGCTTCACGCTGACCTTGCGAGCCCCCTTGTACGACGAGATCCCCTTGAACTCCGGGGTGCATGAGAACGCCCCGAGGCTCCCGATCTTCAGGGTGTGGGTCTCGAAGACCGATTTGACGTCAAACTTCTCGATCAACCACCGGACGTCGTGCTCCTCGGTCCCCGCCTCGAGCGGCAGGTTCTTCTGGTCGACCTCGACCGCCGCCTTGAAGATGACGTCGGCGAACTCCGGGGTAAAGCGCCGCGCGAGCTCGGCGGGGTCCTGGTCGAACGAGATGATCATCGTGGCGATCCTCGCCTCGCTGTGCTCGTGGTACACGGTCTTGATGGCCTTGCCCACCGCGGCCTTGAATTTGGCTGTAACTCTCATTCAGATTCCCCCTCACCCTCGGCGGCGATCTTCGCGGCCTCGAGTGCGCTTTCCCATGTTGTTGTGAACTCCACCCCCCGAGCGGCGGCGGCATCTCTCTCGGCTTCCCACTTCCTTCTGGCGACGTACCAGTACGCCGGGCCCGGTACGTATCGGCTCGTCATGCGCCCAGATTTGTCGTAGGTGGTCATATCTGAGGTATCTCCATAGTTGGGTTTGAATGGCGGCTACAGTAGCGGTTCTTGTTTCTGCCTCGGCCCCACAGGCAGCCGTATCACTGGCGTATAGCCCGCTGAGAGCCGTCTGACGGCCCTGGCGTAAGTCTCAGGGGACTCCTCCGCCCCGATGGCTCTACGCCCCTCTATGGCCGCCGCAAGCAGCGTGGTGCCGCCTCCAGCGAAGGGGTCGCAGACGAGGTCGCCGGGGCGGGAGTAGTCGGACACGATTGCCCGCATGAGCCACATAGGCTTCCCCCCGATGTGCCCGCCCCGATCAGGGGTGCCGGAATAGGCCCCAGGCAGTGTGCCCCATTTGCTCAGTTTTTTGGAGCGCGCCACGTTTGCGTAGATCGCCCACGAGCTAGGCCCATCCCCGCTGAGTCTCACGGTCATGCCACGGATCACGCACGGTAGGGGTTGGAATGTCGTTTTGCCGGCGCTATTCAGTGCCGCCCTGTAGTGGCGGCACAAGACGTCGTCAGAAAGGGCGACGAACCAACCGCAGCGCTGGGCCCATCGGTGGGTCAGTTCAGACACGTCTTCGGGGCTGAGTGCCTCGTAGCTCAAGGCTCTACGGTCTGCCCCATCCTTCTGGTCTGCGCACTGGCCGTCGTGGGTTGTATCGGAGTATGGCGGGTCCATGACCAGCGACTCACACACAACCCCCGATAACGCGTCCTGCCACCGACCACACCGTAGCTCCATCGCGCCGCAGGGGCTCACCCAAATGTCGCCATGTTTTGCCATACCTAGACCCTCTCAGCCACCGTCACGTAGCGGAACCCACCCCAGTGGAGGAAGAGCCGCGTCGCGTGGAGCATCATGGGGCCGGTCGACCACAGGAAGAGGGCGGCGTCCTGGCGCGCGAGGTTCGAGACCCAGGTGCCCATCGCGCGGAGCTCCGCCATCGACATGCGGCGGTAGTTCGATGGTCGATGACGTTGTTTGTCCTGATATTCCCAAGGGTTATCCGACAAAATCACGTTGTAGCGCGCCATTCCTGGCCCCTCGCTTTCCCGGCTATCGTTGATTCCATCGCTTTGGCAACACCTCGCAATGCGCCGGCCGTGTGCGCAGCATTCCCCGGGGTCAGTTTGTCGGCATTCAGCCGGACTCGCCACGCCCCGGTTCTCAATGCTCGCACAATCTCGAGCACGTCGTTTGACCCGTACACAACGCCGTCGGAGATCACGGTACAGCACCGATGGTCCTGGTTCCCGATGCGCTCGACTTCAGCACGGAGGGTGTCGCGCTCCTTCTCGGCGTCGAGCATCCGAACCCTCATGCGCTTCGTGGCGTCGTGCCACTGGTCGCGCATGTCCTCTGCCTTCTCGGCCCGTGCCTCGGCCCGGCATGCGCGACACTCGGCCCCGACCGGTCCTGTCACGGTTGCGCCGCATCTACACTCTGTGAACACACCCATTAGTCTTCTCCTCGACACTTCGTGTGGATTGCCAAAGCGCCTCTTTGCTGGTCTTGCTACGTCCGCTCGTTCCGTTGGCCTTAATCTCGAGGAATGGGGTGAACGGCAACCAGCCGGCGCCAACGTTTTCACAAACCATGGCCTGGCCGCACCTTGACCGGCACCAGTCCGACAGACCCGCGTAGTCCAGAAGATCGGATCCGAAACGGTAGTGCTTCCCCGCGGCCTCATACGGCGGGTCAATAAACCACGTCGCCTCTATGTCTGGCGCACTCGAGTAATCCCCCTCGATGAGCTGCCAGTGTCGTATGCCCTGCAATTGAGAGGCGATCCTGTTGCGAATGGCCTCGCCCCAGAAGCTGTTTGGGCGAGTACCGCCGCGCATCCACGCGGAGGGTTTGCGCCGGGGCCCCTCTGCCCCCTTGTTCAGCCACCACCCCACCAAATGCGTGGCCTCTTCACACAACTCCAGATCGTGAACTGTCTCACCTGGGAGCAGGTCCGGCAGGCCGAGTATCTCCGACTCAGAGACGCGCAGGAGGTATCGCCATGTGGCGGCGATCACAGGGTCGCGCTCCACGAGGATCACCTTTCTTCTGTGATGGCGTATGGAATACCCGGCGGAGCCTGCGAAGGGCTCTATCACCGTCTCATGGTCGGGGGCTGGGTACCTTGGAGCAGCCCGCCACTTCCCGCCGTAGAATGTGAAGAATGTCCTCATTGACGTTTAGCTCTCCCAGCGACGACGGTTAAAGCGCCCCCCTCGCCCTGGTTGGACACCGCCGACACCGCTTGTGCGCCCACCCGTAGGGCTCCCAGTCGTGCCACCCGAAGGCGCAGCGGAACCTCCACCAGAGCCAGTTCACCAGGCCACCCACTGGTGCCGCCCAACAGCGCACAGGAACCGCCCCCAAAGACGTCTCATCATCACGAAACGCTCCGATCTCGCCGCAGGGCCTCGACCCGTTGCAGCGCGCTCTTCGACGCGAGCAGAGCCGCCGCAGCGTCCGCCGCCCCGGCCTCCGCGCGCCCCATCCAGTAGGCCACGGCAATTGCCTCGATAGCGGCGTCTGGTGCCTCAAGGGCGGAGAGCTGCACGATCAGAGCCCCGAGCGACGGTGGGAGATCTTTGCGTAGGTCAGCCATTGGACACCAAACCACCCCTCTTGCCGCCGGCACACTGAGCACACCGGCCACCAGCTCGGCTCGTAGGACCACCACAACCCGAGCACACACCAGCTCGAGCCGCCTGTTTGTCGCGCCTAGCCCAGGGGGCCCCGCGGGTCTTCCCTCGCTCGTAGTTCGCCTTGGAGCGGCAGGGTTGAGAACAGTACTTCGGCCTGCGCGATGGGATCCGACCACGTGCAATGCACCACTGAGCACCACACACAACGCACGTATAGACCTCTTTGCGCATCCTCTGGGTGTCGTTCTTCTTGAACTTTTCACGCTTGCGACACTTCTCGTTTTCGTACCAGCGTGCACCGTCAGCGCGCCCCCGCCTTTTGGCGTTCCTGACTGCCGCGCGGTACTGCTCGCGGTTCTCTTCTTTCCACTGCTCGCGGTAGGAGCGGATCCTGGCTTTCGTCTCGGGGTCCAGGTTCGCCCAATAGCGCTTCTGCTGTAGACGGCCAATGAGACGCTCAAACTCCGGGTCGTCGATCTCCTTGCGGATGCTCCACTCGGCCAGCGCTGCGGCCTTGCCGACCAACATGCCGTCGACCCAATCGTCTCCGACTTTGACTACGTGATCACGGGGCACTCTTGGCCCCCTTCACCCCACGCGGCCTACCCTTGCCGCGGCATTTTTCGAGCAGCCCCGGGTGTCGGTCCAACGCGCGTCGCAGGGTCGACCACGGGCACGACAGGGCGGCGGCGGCGGTTGTGATATTGTAGCTGTTCGCCTCGAGCGCCTCGCCCAGCAGGCGCCGCTCGAGCTCGCGCCCGGCGGTAGCCGCCCTGGAATGGATCTCGGCGTAGGTCATTGGTCGAGCCCGAGAAACGGCGACCTGGTTCTCGGGGGTGCCTACGCGGGGGCCGGACAAATGCGAGTAGTTTTTCGTCGTCATGGTGTTTGCTCCTGGGTGGAGTGTGTCGACTATCGTGGGTCTGGACCCGGGGCGCTCATGGCCGCGAGCAGGCACAGCCCATCCGCGTCGTGGCTGTCCGGATAGAAGTACAGCGACTCTTGCGCTGCGTCGATCATCCGCCGAGTTGCGTGCGGCACGCACCCCCGCTCATCGGCGAGCGATCGGATCCTGGCATTGGCCGAGTGCTCGGTAGGCCCCAGGGTGATCCAGTGCTCATGCGCGAGGTGCAGTCGGTATCCGTATTGCGTCCCGCTGACCTGCGCGAATGGACCTAGGCCGGCCTCGCGTGCGGTCTGTGTCAATCCGTCTGCTGGCGTCATCGATCTCATCGTCTGCTCCTGTGGGGTGGGTGTCATCGGCATGTGCGGCATAATCCGGATGGGTGGCTGGTGGTACGATCGTCGCAGTGGCGGCACCAGGAAGAGGTCGCTCTTTTAATCGGCGTCGCAGGACGGTCCGAAGTGGTCTCCGGCGCGGTGTATCGCGCAAGGCAAGCGGCGCAGATGAGCTTCCCGTACCACCGGTGTGATGCGCCCGCCGCACCGCATTTGCAGAGGATCTCGGGTGTGGTCTGAGTGGTCGTCATTTTCGCCCCGTTTGCTTGTGCTGCGTCCATGACTATTTATCGCATAGTGCGCGGTTGTCGTCCACTAAATTCGACTTGTTTGCGTGATTTTCTTCACGCCTGATTGCGGGTGGTTGCACTGATCACGGACCCACAACCAACCCCGGCGCCCTGGGCTCTGCCCTGCCCGGGCACCTGTGGGCCTCGAGCGCCGCCACCCGGCGCTCGAGCGCCTCAATCCTCATATTGGAGAACATCAACCGACGCTCCAGGGCCCGCTCGTAGCACCTCGTGGGCCTACGACCCTGCCGGACACGGGCGTCGAGGAGGGACCTCTGTAGCCCACTCGGCAACCCAGAACCCAGCAGGCTCACTAAGCCGCCCCGCCCGCTGTACCCTCGTCGGGAAGCCCGTAGAAGTCGTTGGGGGTGACCTCGCCGTCGGTCGCCTTGATGATCTTCTCCATCGTCGCGCGCTCAGGTACGCGGCCCGAGCAATACCGGGTCACAGCCACACGGCTCACCCCAATCCGCTGGGCGAACGAGGAGGCCGTTTCCCTCTTCTCTGTCAGATATTCTTGCAAACGCATGGACCCACTGTAACCACGCCGGTACACCGAGAGTCAACAGGAAAAGAACCGACGCGGTGCATTTTGTTACCGGCGCGGTGCGCTTTTCTCTTGACCCGTTGCGTACCGATGTGGTTACAGTGGATTCAGATACCGCAGCGGTACACAAACCCCGGGAGACCCAGATGGCAGACGACAAGAAAACCACCGCAATGACCACCAAGGGGCAGAACGCGCTCGTGTCGCCCATGACGCCCATCTTCCAGAGGTTCCGGCCGGAGGACTACAACGTCCTCGCGCCCATCACCCACATGGCGAGCTTGCCGGCGGGGACCCGTCTGGCCATCACCGAGGTTCGGGTCGGTCGGAATAGCGACGACGTCTTTAAAATCTCAGGGGGTAAGAAGCTCCTCGGGAAGACCATCCTCGACAAGATTGCCCAGGCGGCTGGGATCTCGTGGACGAGCGAGCGGCGAGTCGATGACCGGGGCCACCCCCACTACGTCGAGACGGAGGTGGTGGGCAAGATCACGGACTTCGACGGCTCGGTGCGCGAGATCACCGGCGCGCACTCGATCGACCTGCGCATGGACGCAGGGCACGGGATCCGGGGCGGGGACTTCGACGACATCGTCTCGAAGGCCGAGAGCGCCAAGCCACCACGCGACCCGTCACGCCAGCTCGGGGAGGCCCGGAAGTTCATCTTCAAAGTCTGCATATCGAAGGCGAAGAACCGCGCCATCTCCTCGACTATCGGGCTCAAGCGGAGCCACACGGACCAGGAACTCGACCGCCCCTTCGTGATCGTGAAGCTAGCCCCCGACACGAGCGACCCAGAGGCACGAAAGTTGGTGCATGCCAACATGGCGGGAGCCGCGATTGCGATGTTCGGGCCCGGCCCGGTCGTCGACGCGGAGTTCGAGGAAGCCACCCCAGCCCAACTCCCGGCGGCTGGTGGCGGTGAGGAGTCAGCGGGAACCCCTCCCCCCGCTGGCTCCGAACCCGCTCACGACCCGGAGACCGGGGAGACCTTCGACGACCTGCCGCCGATGCCCGCCAAGGCGAAGAACGGAAAGGAGCGGCTCAAGATCGCCTGGGATAAGGCAGACGCCAAAGGTCTGAGCCCGGAGGGGTGGACCGAGTTGGTACACTCCGCCGCCGAGGGCAGGGACTACGTGGACCTTACCCCCGAGGACATGAACGCAATCGAGCTGGCCGTTTACCGGTTCTGCCAGGAAGACGACCAATGATTCTGGCGCACGTAGCAGACCTGCACATCACCGATCGCCAGGGCCCTGGGTGCCTCACCCTCGACGAGCAGGTGGAGCACCTCACGTGGATCGGTGAGGACATGTTCGACACCGATGTGATCGTAGTGGCCGGCGACATCTTCGACGGTCTCAGCACCCCCCGGGAGCGCAACGCGGCGATCGAGGTGTTCACGTCGTGGGCCTCCCGGGACTCCGTAATCGTGGTGCGAGGGAACCACGACAGACCGGAGGATCTCTCATTCCTCAGACACCTCGATACGGTCCACCCGATCAAGGTGCACGACCGGCCGGGGTTCGAGGAGACGATCAGCGGTGACGTGATTGCTTGCCTCCCATGGCCACGGAAAGCGCAGCTCGTCGCGGCGCTCGACGGGCTCAAGGCCACGGAGGTGGATGCCGCGGCGGTGGCGGGGATGCGCGCCATCCTCGCAGGGATCCGGGCGCGGTTCGAGCAGTACACCGGGGCCCGCGTCATCCTCTCCCACGCCGAACTCGGGGCGGCGTCGATGGACAACGACCAACCCCTGACCGGGAAGTGTGACATCGACCTGGGGGCCGTCGACCTGCTCGACACCGAGGCCGATTATATTTCGTTGGGTCACATCCACAAGCATCAGATCCTCGAGTCCAAGATCTGCTACTCGGGCTCGACGCACCCCACGGCGTTCCCGGCTGTCGGCCAAGAGCTGCGGGATTATGGCTACTGCCTGGTGGAGGTAGAGCGCGGCGAGGCCCCGGTTATCGAGCACCGAAAAACGCCCTACCGGGAGATGGTCACGATCCACGCCGAGTGGATCGGTACCGAACTCACGAACACCGGCGACGGCATCGAAGAGATCAACGAGCTTCTGCTCCACGACCACCTCGACCTCCCAGTGGGGTCGGCGGTCAAACTCGTCTACGAGGCCCCGAGTTCAGCGCGGGAGCAGGCGCGAGAGCAGGCGGATCGATCCCGAGACCAACTCCTACACGCCGGAGCCTCGTCGGTAATCATCGAGCCGCGCATCACCCAGACACACCGGGTGCGCTCCGAGACCATCGCCAAGGCCCAGACCAACCGCGACCGCATCGAATCTCTGTGGGGGGCGCGCGACGAACTGCCCGCCCGAGCACCAGAGATCCTCACGAAACTCCAGACGCTCGAGAGCGAGGCACAGGCATGAGACTCGAATCATTGAAGATCGGCGGGATCGGCCGCTTCCACGGGGACGTCGAGATCCCCATCGCGGAACTCGGTGGCGCCGAGGTGGTGGCGATTACCGGAGAAAACGGGGAGGGAAAAACCACGGCCATCGAGTGCGTGCCGGGAGCCTTCTACCGGACGATGCCGAGCCGCGGCGCCACCCACATCCTCGCCGGCCGGCGCGACTCGTACATCGAGACGGTGATGTCTCTGCTCGACGGGCAGCGGCTCACCGCGAAGCTCATGATCAACGGCGTGGCGAAGACCCCGAAGACCGAGGCCTACCTCTCCGACGAGAACGGGCCACTGACCGAGGGCAAGGTCCGGGAGTTCGCGGCGGAGATCGCCAAGAGGCTCCCCAGTAGCGAGGTGTTTCTGGCCTCGGCATTCGCCGCGCAGAACGGTGAGGGCGCGTTCCTCAACCTACCGGTGGCCAGGCGCAAGGGTATGTTCAGCGACATGCTGGGGTGCGGGCACCTCGAGGAGATGTCCAAGGCCGCTGGGGAGCGCGGGCGCGCGGTGGAGGCCAAGGTCAAAGAGGACCGGGCCCGGGTCGAGGCTCTGAACTCGCAGGCGTCGAAGGTCGGTGAGCTCGAGGTGGAACTCACCAAGAGGTCCGAGGTGCTCGCTGGTGCGAAGCTGGAACTCGAGGAGGCGCAGGAGGAGGCCGGCAGGCTGCGCGCCGAACTCGAAAACCGCATGGCGCAGGAGACCAAAATCCAGCGAGCGGTCGACGCAGCGACGGCCAAAGAGGCCGAGGGCACGCGGAAGCGGGACGAGAGCGAGAAGCGGGAGAGCGAGGCGGTTGAGAAGCGCAACAACATCCGCGCCCGACGCTCGGGCCTCGAGGCCAGACTCCAGGGGGAGGAGCAGCTACAGCAGTGCGTCGACGCCGCGACCCCGGCCCAAAACCGCATCGCCGAACTCGAGGAGCGCCTGGCCGAGCAGCAAACGGCCATCGAGGAGCACCACACGGAGGTAGCGGAGTGGATGGAGCGCACGAACGAGGCGCGCCAATCACTCGACTCAGCTACAGCACGGCGCGCGGCGATAGTCGACGCGGCGGCGAGGGCTCGGCGAACCGAGGAGGCGGCCCACACCACCAAGATGGACGAGTGGCGGCCACGGTTAGAGGGGGCGAAGCGGGACCTGACGGTGGCGAACTCTGAGCGCTCGAACAAGATCATCAGCGCGGGGCGCTCGTTCGAAGACGCCGAGAGGGAGTTGTCGTCCCTCCGCGAGTCTGCCGGGCGACTCGGTGATGTGCCGTGTGGCGGCGAGGGCGAGTTCTCCGGGTGCCCTCTGATCTCCGCGGCGACGGAAGCGGAGGGGAAGATCGGAACGGCAGAGAGTGCCGTGGAGATGCTGCGCCAACACCTGACCGACACCCAAGAAGACCGCAGCGGGATTGAGATCGCGGAGGAGTTCGTCTCCGACGTCGAGGCCGAGAAGCCCGAAGACCTACCACCACCCACCGAGGTCGAGGACACCGGCGAGGTCGCGGCGGCGACAACGAAGCTCGAGGAGGTCGACGCCACCAAGCCCCAGAGCCCACCGGTCAACATCGGCGTGATCAAGGATGAGATCAAGAAGCTGCGCCCGAAGCTCGTCCTGGCCGAAGAGGCGCGGGCGTCGATCGCGGCGTTCGCCGAGGTCAGGGCACAGGTGAAGCAGCTCGACACCGACCTCACCGAGGCCAGCGCACAGGTGCAGGCGGCTGCGGACCAAGTGGCCCGGGCGAACGTGGAGTTCGACGGTCTGCGCGCCTCGGTGCTGACCGCGGTCAGTGACTTGCACGAGCACCGGGAGCTGACCCCCGAGGCACCCGACCCCCAGGTCATCCGCGAGCACAACGAGGCGATCACCGATGCCGCGGCGGCCGAGGCGTCGACGACGACCGCTCTCAAGCTATCGATCGAAGCGTTAAGGAAGAGCGCCGATCTGGTGGACGCCATCACCGACCAACTCAACGACCTCGACGACTGGCGGCACCTCCAGGCGGCGCTCGGTCGCAACGGGGTGCAGGCGCTGGAGATCGATGCGGCGGGCCCCGAAGTCTCGGACTTAACGAACGAGCTGCTCCATGCGTGCTACGGGCCACGGTTCACGGTGAGTCTCGAGACCACCCAACCCAAGGCGGACGGCAAGGGCACCAAAGAGGTGTTCGACCTGATGGTCATCGACACCAAGCACGGCACCGAGGGATCCGCTGACCAGTTGAGCGGCGGGGAGAAGGTGCTGGTCTCCGAGGCCCTGTCGCTGGCCATCGCAATCTACAACACGCGTCGCTCGTCGATCCCCATGCTCGATCTGTTCCGCGATGAGGTTGCGGGAGCCCTTAGCTCGAAGAACGCCAAACGTTACATCGAGATGCTACGCCGGGCCCTGGCCATCGGGGGTTTCCACCGCGTGTACTTCATCGCGCATCAGGCGGAACTCTGGGGCCTCGCCGACGCAATACTACTCTTCGAGGGTGGTCAGTGCCGCATTGTCGACCAAGACTCGCCAGCAACCACAGGAGGGTAGGCGTGACCCGCGAGATCCCACTCACCAGGGGGCTCGTCGCAATTGTCGACGAGTCTGATTACGACCGGGTTTCCGAGATGAGGTGGCACGCATCGCCTCGCGGGGACCGATGGTACGCAATGGCTCACACCGCAGAGGGTCATTTTTACATGCACAGATTCATCCTCAAGGCCGGAAACGGCCAAGAGATCGACCACGCCGATGGCGATGGGTTGAACAACACCCGCGGCAACATTCGACTCTGCACCAGGAAGCAGAACAGCGGGAACCAGCGCAGCAGGGGCGGGCGTAGTCGGTTCAAGGGGGTGAACGCCATTATCGGATATGAGAAATGGAAGGCCGAGATCTGCGTCGACTACCGGAACAGACACCTTGGTACATTCGACACAGAGGAAGAAGCCGCGCGCGCCTACGACGACGCTGCGCGAAGAGTCCACGGACGGTTTGCGGCTACTAACTTTCCGCGCGGCGACGAGAGAGGGTGCGTTACGGCGAACCCGAAAGGAAACGACGATGGCTGAGCAATATTGCACCCACGGAAAAGTTGGCCCCTGCGGAGAGTGTCAGGCCCATCAACCAAACCCCATCGAAGTACTACGCACCCACCTAGCCGAGTCCCGGGAGCGCGGCCACGACCTGGCCAACGATGTGATGGGATTGCGGGAGGAACTGCACGAGGCCAACGAGCGCACTGAGAAGGCGGAGCGGGATCTTTTCCCAGTACAGCAGGAACTCGGGATGCTCAAAGCAGACCCGAGGCACATGGGAATGACCCAGACGATTGGGGGCCTCCGCACCCAGATCACCAAACTCGAGGGCGCGTGCGCGGACCACCTCCGCCAATTCGCCCAGGCGGCCGAGCAGTACGGGGAGAAGGAGGCGGAGGTCGAGCGGCTCAAGCTGGAGAACGCATCCCACGAAGAGGGGCTCTTGTTGGGCGTGGAACACGTCAAGCAGCTCCGGGAATCGTTGAGCGGCAGGGCGTGCCCCGACTGCAACGGGTGGCCAGAAGAAGCCAATGGAACCTGCCTCCGGTGCGTCGCCGATCTGAACCTACTGTACAGCGCACCCGTTGCTGCTCAATCAGGGGTCGAGTCGAAGCTGGACCCGAGACACATCCCACTACCCGAAGACATCCGCGACATTCTTCCACCCAATGTCGAACGTACGGGCTCAGATGCCGAGATATTGTCGCTCGCCGTCGAGTTCAACGAAGCCGCACGAGCCCACCCACCTGTGTGCGTGTGCCGCGGTGGGTCTCTGGTCACCCCCTGCCCGGCCCACCCTGACGCGGAGGCCGACGATGCCGAATGAACTCATCGCACTGGGTGTTCTTCTGCTGACCATCGGCTTCGGGATCTACGGATTCGCCGACATCATGCTCGACGCGAAACACAGAGCGTGGCGCAGGTCCGTAGACGAACGCCTGGATGCCTTGGAGGACGACGATGGCTGACAGCGCACACCGGGATCTGGTTTGGCGCGACCGTCGATCCAAGGAACCTCGAAACACCGCGCTGCGTGCTTCGGGCGTCTCGCGTGAAACGGCGGAGAAGCTGGCCGATGCGGGCCACTACTCGATCACCATCGCTCGGAGCCTAGACGCATGGCAGTGGATCTCCGACGACCCGCTAGCCGAGTGGCTCTGTCGAATCATCATCACGCAACACAAAGAGATTGAAGAGATGCGCTCCACGATCGTGTCTGGAGAAGCGATAGCGATGCCCACAGTTAGAATCCGCGTGGACGGGGGGTCCGACGATGTCTAAACCCGACCCCCAGGCGCCCGCGAGATACCGGGGGCGGGAGCAGTTCCCCTGGCGACAAAGCGTCGTCGTAGCCACGATCGTGGTGGCCTGGCTCCTCATCCAGCAGCACAACCAACCACCGCCCAGGCCCCGACTGTCGGAGCCCCAAGCACCACGACCCAGAGCGGTGGCGCAGACCATAGACATCGGCCTCGGTGAGATACTGCAGGCGGATAACAAACTCACCCCGACCCAGATCGGGGGGTTCCACGGGCTCGGGGTGTGGTCCGACGAGCAGCTGTTCGGCATCTTCTTCGAGATCCCAGCGGGGACCTTTTACCCGGACAGGAGGCGCACGCAGAAGTGGGACGTGCTCACGGGCAGCGTCAATATGGTTCTGACGTGGACCAATGGGGGCCGCCCGCTGAACGACACCGAGACCGTGATCTGGGAGTGCGAGTGGAGGGAACGACATACCAGGGTGGTGTACACCCAGGGAGATCTCGGGATCGACGGTGAAATCTTCGAGGCGACGTTCCCCTTGTCCCTGGTCATCGGCGACGACCTCAACGTGAACTGCTTCCGGGACGGCGAGGCTGACACCTACGCGGGGGACGCTGTGCTGCTGCGGGTCCATTTCGTGTACTGGCCGAGGTCGTTCGACCACCGCCTGGGGGAGCGATGAGAGGCCTCTGGGTACTGGCGCTGGTGGCCACTATCGGGTGCACGGCCGAGCTACCCGAAATAAACTACCACCCGTCTCCGAGAGCCATACGCGTAAACCACGAGACGCTGATCTTCTCCAGCCGCGGGGAGTTGTCGCGCACCACGTCCGGGCTCATCGCCCCCAACTCCACGCTCATGGGGCTGGACACGATCATAGTGAACGAGGGCGATGGCTGTCGGACCGTCAGCGTGGGCACCGAAGCACGCCCCAACATATACGCCCGGGACGTGTTCGTACGCGCCGGCACCACGACCACCAACGCCGACGCCACCGAGTACTACAGCTCCCCGAGCCCCACGGACGTCACCGTCACAGGCGAGTCGGAGTGCTTCGGTCTGTCGATCCGAGTGAAGGCCTGGTACCAGCCGATGCCGATGCCGATACCCGACTTGGTGATCCTGCACGGGGATCCCGCCCCGGTGGGTCCAGAACCAGACGCGGTGATTTCACACCCGGGCATCAAATTCGTAGAGGAGGATTGAGATGAGCGACCACCTAACATGGGAACAGAAGTTTGCAGCGCTGAAAGCCATCGGCGACGCAAGCCTACGCATGCGCGCTCCGGGGGATTGGTACGTCGACCTCCGGGGTGTCGAGGTATCGCGCGGCCTGATGCTGGAGTCGCCGGTCCAAAGTGAGCCAGATCCAGAGTCGGCCGTGGCGGTGGCGTGGGAGCAACACACGGACATCTCGGAAGACCAACAACTCTGCATCAGAGGCGGTCGGCGGGTCAGGTGGTCCGGATTCATGTGGGCGGACTGCGATGTGTGAGCACGGAACAATGGTGGTGATGCCGATCAACGGGCGGGCCCGCAGCATCGACCACTGCATCCACCACATCGTCGCGGCCCTCAATGCTGCGAACGTCCTCACCAACGGTTGCTGCTGCGGTCACGGCCGGCGACCCGGATACATCGGCCTCGACGATGGGCGCTATCTGGTGATCGCTCGGTCTGTGGACCAGGCGGAGGAACTGACGAAGGACTTCCCGCCGCTGTTCCCCGAGTCTAACACGACACCAGAGGGCGAGACTGGTTGAGATGGAGATAAAAGCGACACTCGACGTGAGCGGATGCAACGTGGTCCGCGCAATCATCGACACGTCACTACCGTGTGAGGTGATAGCCCTTCACAACGGCCACCAGGAGGTCACAGACACGTACGAGGGTGGCGGGTCCGACCACTGCGAATGCTGCGGCAGGGGCAGTGAGGGGGGGACCGCCCAGGTGTTCACCGGCTACGCGCCAGTGAGCAGACGAGTCGGTCCCGGGAGGTTGGTTATAAGCTACCCGGTTGCCTGCAAGGACTTCGAGTTGCGTATCGTGTACGACGACGACGCGGCTAGGGTGCTGTCGCTCCACCCTGCACCGACCATTTCACTGAGCGGCGACCGCGTCTGAGGCGAGACCATGAACGCCCAACCAGAACTCCCCGGGCTCAACACCGGAGGCGGCAGGCCCGGCGCATGGCTCAGCGCGTGCGGGCTCTACCGGTATCGGCTGTGGCGCACGTGGGACGAGTCAAAACAGCCGTTGGCCTGGTGCATGCTGAACCCGAGCAAAGCCGACGCCGAGGACGACGACCCCACGATCCGGCGAGTGGTTCGATTTTCCCGCGACCACGGCTACGGCGCCATCGAGGTGATCAACCTCTTCGCCTATCGGGCAACGAAGCCCCGAGAGCTTCGCAAAGCAGCAAACCCCATCGGCTCAAAGAACCAGATCGCACTCAACTCGGTGTTCGACCGCGATCTGGTTGTGGCCTGGGGGGCGATCCCGAAGAGCAGCGAGGCACGCGCCACCGAGGTGCTTGAGTTCCTGACGGGTTGGGCGGCCAACGTCTTCTGCCTCGGCACTACGAAGCAGGGGCACCCGCGGCACCCGCTGTTCGTGTCGGCCGATACGCGGTTGCAGCCGTTCAAACCTGAACCCACCACCGGGAGCACTGACAAATGAAAGTCCTATTCGACGAGAGCATCGACGCAATCCCCCGGGTCCTCCCACCTGGGTGGGGAGAGGCGCAGCGGGAAGACGGCGTTCGTGGCATGTTCGGTAACCCGAGCATAGGCCTGGCTGTGATCCTCGGCGTTGAACTCCACGACGATGACCGCAAGTGGCTGCACATCAGCGCGTCGCGCCGGGCGAGGATCCCGGACTACGAGGACATGTGCCTCGTCAAGCGCATCTTCATCGGTGCGCAGCGCAAAGCGGTGATGGTGTTCGCCCCGGAGTCGGAGCACATCAACGACCACTCGTATGTGCTGCACCTGTGGGCGTGCCTCGATGGGGACCCGCTCCCGGACTTCCGGAGGCACGGAACGATATGAGCCGCCGACACGCATGCGCCATCTGCGGGACGAAAGCAGACAAGGGGCAGACCGTGGACCACCTCATGGGTCGTGGGTGGATGGTGCTGGGTAGCGCGAAGGGCGGGCGGCGGAGAGCGGCGCCTCCCGTCATCTGCCCGATCTGCTCGGGCTCGGCCGACGCCATCACCTCGGAGACCGGACGATGAGTTGGAGAGGAGACCACACCGGGGCTCACTGCACAGTCTGCAACTACTTCGTGTTCCCAGTTGACCGCACGCGTCTCGGGGACCGGTGCCCACTGTGCGAGGGCGTCAAGTGCGGGATGGTGACGATCCCCGACGAGGCTGAAGAGGAGGAGGCCCGTCGGTGGTTGGAGGCCAACGCCCCGGCGATGCTCCGATTCTATTCGAGCGGCCCGAGAAAATGCGGCGAATACTACTGCCCAGAGCACAGGCACCCGGCGTGGGCGTTTGGTGGAGTTGGGGTATGAGAGAGGGACCGATTTTATTCAAGGGGGAGATGGTGCTGGCCATCTTCGACGACCGAAAGCGGGTGACGCGTCGGGTGGTGAACGAGGACCGATTGAAGGTCAAACTCCTCCGACGCATTCGATCGGACGTGCCGCCCACGTACCACGCAGACCCCGGGGTCTACCGCGCGAAGCTGAACCAGAACGGCGCCGTGTCCATCAACACAAAGAGTGGGTGGCTCGGGGTGAAGCCCAGCGAGTTCGACTGGGTCTCACCCTTCGGTGGTGCGGGAGATCGGCTGTGGGTCCGCGAGACGTTCTATTGCGACCACTTCGAATACCCCAACGCCCCGATCGACGAGATGAAGCCGCTACTCGATTATCGAGCCACGCACGACTGTGGACACTGGGAGGCCGGCTGTCCGTGTCGTGACGATGAGGGCCGAAGCTCGTGGCGCCCGTCGATCTTCATGCCCCGGTGGGCGTGCCGCCTGCTCCTCGACGTGGTCTCGGTGCGGGTCGAGCGTCTCCAGGAGATCACCGAGCAGGACGTCCACGCCGAGGGGTGCGTCGACCACGAGGGGGACCCCACCGACAGCCTGGCCGCCTTCCGTGGCCTCTGGAATGGAATCAACGCTAAGCGCGGGTTCGGGTGGAATACCAATCCATTCGTCTGGCGCGTCGAGTTCAAGAGGTCCGACGATGGTTAAAACCAAGGACCGGGTGAAGCGCGCCGAGTGGTTCGACACCGCACGGGGCCGGCGAATCAAGATGGTGTGGCAGGAGGTAGAGGGCTACCGGCTCACCGAGCACTTCGCGACCAAGCGGGTGGGGCGGACGTGGGAGGTCGACCACATCCCAACGGGTGCGCGGGTCGCGAGCGTGTCGACAAAGGCGATTGCCGCGCAGGTGGCGGAGTCGCTCGAGCGACGGCGAGTCAACTGGGACGAGAAGAACGCCGACAAGATCGTGATTAGCGGGCGGGCCCTGGACTGGGCTCGGAAGCTGAACACCAAACAGGGCCACGCAGCGGCGTTGGCCGAGATTGGGATATTTTAATGGCAGACGAGAAGAAGGTCCGGGAGTGCATCGAGAACGGTAACTACGGGATTGAGCGCGCGTCGTTCATCATTGAGACGGTGAGCGCCTCGGTGGCCACCTGGCCCGCAACAGCCAGACTACAGCAGGAGATCGGGGCGCAAGCCGCGTGCGATGCAGCGGAGGCCGCGTGGGAGGAACTGTGCCGGAGGTTCCCCGAAGAGGGTGAGGTCCCCAACAGTGTGATCTCCGTCAGTGGGGACCACGACAGCGAGATCCCTTTCTGAGGAGTGCACAATGGGAACGAAGATCGAATGGGCCAAAAACGCCGACGGTACTCCTGGCAAGACGTGGAATCCTGGACGTGGTTGCTCGATGGCCTCTGCTGGGTGTCGCCGGTGCTGGGCTATGGGCCAGGCGCACAGGTTCAGCGGGCCGGGGCGACCATACGAAGGTCTCACCGAGTTGGGTCCGGATGGCCCTCGGTGGACTGGTGCCGTGCGTTTCGTCCGAGAGAAGCTCGCGGAGCCTCTACGGTGGCGCAAACCAACCACCGTGTTCCCTGGCTCTATGACCGACATCTTCCACCCGGGGTACACGAACATGCAGATCGCTGCGTTCTTCGGGGTAATGGCGGCGACGCGGCGGCACCGCTACCTCGTACTGACGAAGCGCGCGGAGCGGATGCGTGACTGGTTCGAGTGGGTCGCATCCAATGCGGCACCGATGGAGCTTGCCGTCATCCACGATGCGTGGGGATTCTTCGTTGGGCACTACCTGCCGGACCGATTCGACCCGGACCACCAACTCGACGAACAGATCCTCGAGGCAGACTGGCCCCTTTCCAATGTGCTCGTGGGCGTCAGCATCGAGAATCAGCCGACCGCAAACGACCGTCTGATCTACCTCCGCGACACACCCGCCGCCAAGCGATTCGTCTCCTACGAGCCTGCGCTGAGCGCATGGGATCCGATCCGCACGTACGCGGGGAACATGAATATCAACGCCTTCGATTTCCTCGACTGGATCATCGTCGGCTCCGAGAGTGGGCACCGGGCCCGGCCGTTTAATGAGGACTGGGTTCGTACGATTCGAGACCAAGCGGTTCCGGCGGGGGTGCCGCTGTTCTACAAACAGAGACTCGACGAGCGCGGCAAGAAGGTGAGCACCCCGGAACTCGACGGGCGCACCTGGACGGAGATGCCTCGATGAGCGCGATCTGGGAGCTGCTCCGGAAGAAGCACGATGGCGATCTGTACGTCGAGGAGTGTCTCATGGGGCCCTCGGGATCCCCACGCCTCGATGCGTGGGTCCTCAAGCGTACGTGGAGCCCGCTCACCACTGTGGGCTACGAGGTAAAACTCTCGCGCAGCGACTTCCTGCGCGACGATAAGTGGCAGACCTACCTCGACGCTTGCCACGGGTTCTCGTTCGTGTGCCCCCACGGGATGATCCAGCCCGAGGAACTCCCGAGCGAGGTGGGTTTGATCTGGTTGTCGCAGACCGGCCGCCGACTCTTCACGAAGCGCAAAGCCCAGCGCCGCGACATCGAGCCTCCCCCCGAACTCCTGGTACACGTCCTGATGTGCCGGTCGGTGATCGTCGCCAACATGTGGGAGGCGAACGCCAAGCGCACGGGGAAAGACCCGGGACGCGAGCGCCGCGTCGAACTCTGGCGGGAGTGGTTGAAAGACCGCGAGCAGTGTCGCGGGCTCGGCGCCGAGGTCGCCGGGAAGATCCGGGAGATCTGGATGGAGACCAGCCGGGAAAACGCGCGGCTCAAATCTCTGCACGAGACCTACGAGTTCGTGCGCAAGCGCATGACCGAACTGGGCTTCGACCCCGAGAAGTCGCTGGGTGAGCGGCATCGGGAGCGCCGGATATCCGAGGCCCTCGCCCTCATCCCCGATCGACTGCTGGCCGACGTGCGCGGGGCGTCCAGCAAACTCGGTGAACTCGCCGACAAACTCGAAGAGTGGAAAACAAAAAACACGGAGACAACGGAATGACTGACTGGAGAACGAACGACTGGCAGTGCGAGTACGGGTGCCAAGAGTACGACGGGGGCTGCGACTGGTGCCGGTTCCGGCTCGAGGAACTCGCCGATGAGCTGAGTGGTCTCGACCGGCTCGTCGATGCGGTCCAACCACCGCGCGGCGACTTCGCACTGACCACCACCGCGACGACCAAGAGCATGGGGGACGCGGGGCCATGAGCACGACCGTCGAGCAAGACAGGAACTTCCGGGACGCCGTGGTCTCGACCGACCTCCTCGAGGAGTCGATCGATTGGATTCAGAGGAATCTGGAACCCGGGGACGTGTTCGCCACGGAGGAGTTGAAGACGTGGGCCGAGGGCAACGGGTTCGTCGAAGAGGACTAGATTCGAGAAATGGGCAATTCTGTCCAGGCGCGGGTGGTGGGCTTTGCGTGTTTCTTTCTTTGGCACAGTCCGAGAAGGCCGCCCGCGCCAAACTCGATTGACGGGGATACGACGATGACTGACGAGCCGAGACTCACCGAGGAAGAGCACGCCGAGGCGCTGAACCAGACCCACTACGGGCTCGCGGTGAAGTTGAAGCGGGCGCAGGGGGATGTCGATAGACTCCGGTATCTGCTGAATCGCCAACGGCCGCTACTTGAGGAATCTCTGGCCACTGGCCGAGACCTCCGCGCCGAAGTCGAGCGGCTCAAGGCCCTCCGCGGAACCCAGGCAGCGCTACACTCTGCGTCAGTGCGGTTGCACATGGCCGAAGAGAAGCGGCTCCGGGAGGCGTTGACGACAATCCGCGATGAGGATGGCGAGGACTCCTGTTACTGCGGCGCCATGTGGCTCAAGGATGCTACGTGCGGCTGGTGCATCGCCGTCGCCGCTTTAGCTTCTCAAGTGTTGGTTCGCCGCTCAACTGACGCCGAGGTCAGGCTGGTGGCCGCGAATTCGCCAGCGTTCAATCCAGGGAAAGCCGGGGCACCAACCGATTCAGATAAGAGGCAGCACGGGTGGGGATGCAACGAGTCGTGCTGTACCGTCAGCGACGAACCAGAGGGGGGCCGAGCGATGACTAGGGGCGAGCAGTTCATAATTGCCTTCACAATCTTCCTGGTGTTCGCTTTCGGGTATGCCGTCCGGGGGTGCGTGGATGATTTTCCATGGACGATTGCAATCGTGGAGGCCGACGATGACTGAGCCGAAGACGGCTAGAGATTTGATCGACACCATTCATCATCTGTTTCGGCAGAACTACACCGATGGTGGGGTGGCCGTTCTGCTCGACAACTGGGCCCAGGCGCATCGGGACCAAGCCCGCGCCGAGGGTATCGAGCAGGGGCGGCGGGAGGCGTTGGCGACTGCGGGCGCAGCGTGCCGAGAGTTGATCGAGGAGATGGGGTGCGCACCACGCGAAGAGATTCTCATCGCCATCGAGAATTTCGAGGACACGCACTTTCCCGAGAGGGACAACGCTACCCGGGCTACGGTGGATGAGCCGACCAAGGAAGTGACCGTGCAAGAGGCTATCCGTGAGATGAGCACGGAAGATCTAGAACAGTTATCGAAGGACGCTAGCGGGGTGAGTCCACATACTCACTCGGTTGGCTCCTGTCTGTCGGCGCTGGGCGGGATCGATGTTGACATAGAGTTGTCCCGCCGTCGACTCGAAGAGGCGAAGCACAAGACCGGAGAAAAAGCATGACAGGTAAGATTGAACGGTGGCGACCAGTTCTGGGGCTGGTTGGTCTCTACGAAGTGAGTGACCGTGGCAATGTGCGTTCGCTGCGGTTCCGAAACCGATTCTGCGACAGACCAAGGGCGCAGCCAAAGTTGCTGGTGCCCGACAAATCGAAAAAGGGGTATCTGCGGTTCGAGTTCGCAGGGCGAAAGCACCCTGCAGCCAGGCTTGTGCTCGATGCATTTGTTGGACCCGCGCCGCGGAAAGAGGCCGACCACGTCAACGGGGTTCGTGACGATAACCGACTGGGTAATCTTGTTTGGGCGACCAGGACGGAGAATGAAGCTCGAAAGCGTGGTCACAGATCTCACTTGAACGGCGCCCGTGTCGGCAACTCTAAGCTGACCGAGCACAAGGTCAGGGAGGCACGACGACTCTATGCCCGTGGATGTGTCACCTTCAAGGATCTCGGTGAGAGATACGGCGTGCGCGAAACAACTGTTGCGGCTGCCATTCATGGGAGGTCATGGGCTCACGTTTCGGAGGGGAGCTGATGGCATTAATGTCTGAGGAAGAGAAGGATCGGCTCTGGAATGGCGCGTTGGATTTGCTTCGCGAGCAGGGTCTGGATCCTGATGAGGTGGTGAGAGAAGCCGGTCGAAAGATCGATGCTTGGCGTAAGGCCACCGGGTGGAAGACGAGGATCAAATATAGATGTTACGGGTGTCGAAAGTCATTTGTCGGTGACGTCGACACGCCCTGGGTGAGTGACGGGCTTGGTGGAAAGTATCCCGCATGTCCCGCGTGTCATTCCACTGTAGCGCACAACACGAAACAGCGAGGAGAGATCTGATGCACGAGTTCGATCTGAAGTGGGCGCAATACTGCTGGACTGTGATGGTTTCAGCGGGGTGGGTTGATGTTTGTTTGGTCGTGATCGTTCTGGCGCTGATTCGGATCGGCCGAGACGTTGGGGGTATACGCAAGGCGCTCGTACAACCAACCGTAGCGCGAGACACGAAAGGAAACCCCAATGTTTGAAAACGGACTCATTGCAGGAGCGCTGCTCGCCGGACTCGTCCTCGGGGGCACCGCCATGAAATATTTTGGCACCTACGATGCCCCGCTGGTTCTCGTGCATGACGCCCCGGACCCGCTACCCGATCTACGGGTGATCACCTCGATGGATGACCTCGACACCGGGATCGCTTGGGATGACGGGGCGACCGCATTGGTGATCATCGTCGATGGTGTGGGGCTGTGCACGGTAGAGAGGTCAGAGTACAGGGCCGCGTTTGCCCGTATGTGTGGGCTAGGTAGACCAGAGTCAAACGCGCTCGAAGTGCGGCCCGTCGAACAGCGGCTCCCCGGTGCGTCTGCTCTTGAAGTCCCCACCCCACCTGATGGGGATGAGTAGCTCCGCCGCCGCCCGCTTCCACCCGATGGATAGCGCGGTGTAGAGTTCGCGGTCCCACGTGATGCTCCGGTCCTGCTGGTCGACCACGCCATCCGCGTTGAGGTCCCCGACGGCCATCACGTCGACGGCGTGCCCGTACCCGTCGTCCTGCGGTAGGTGCTTGCTGTCGAGCGTCCACGAGAACCCGTCGGCCACGAGCTTCCGCTGGCGCTCCATGTTCCGGAGGCCCTCGGTGATCATCCAGTCGACAGGGGAGTAGCTGAGCGCGAGGGGCGCGAGACGCACGAGGTCCGGGTGGACCCCCTCGAGATTCGATAGCGATCGTCTTCCGAGTTCAAACATTCAGAACCTCCACTCGAAGCCGCCTATCCCACGGAGCTGGGGCGGGGCTCCTGGTCGTCGAGTGACGGAGCCCCGGGCGAACGCAACCACAGACTCCTTGAGGCGATAACGCAGATCCAGATTAGCACCAACAACAGCGCCTCCAGTACCACCCTCAACGGTAGCGCCGAGACCGAGCGAGCCACGTCGAGGACCCAACCAAGCGGACTCCAGTCCATCACTCAGCTCGCCGGCGAGGGCTCGGGCTTTCCCAACGATGCAGCCACCGCCTCTTTGGCCTTCGCTTCCAGGGCCTGCGCCTCCGCCTGTGCCTCTCGGGGCTTGGCGTATCCGCGGCTCGCGATGTACGCGGTGGCGATCCCGCCCACCACGTAGAGCAGCTCTTCGAGTAGCTCTTCGGGCCAGCCGAGCTTCTGCGCCAACAGGGGCGAGATCATGCCGACGATGGCCACCCACAGTTCTGACTTGTTTGCCTTCTCAGGGATTCGGAGTTTCATCGGGGACCCTTTCGATGCGCCACCGGGGGACGCCTACCTGTTCAGCGGTTCGGATCGAGTTGGTGACGAGGATGCTCATCTGAGCTTTGATCAAGTCTATCTCTTTCTGCCGGGCTTTGTCCCGCTCCACTATCACGGGGTGGCCCACGATCTTTTCGTGCGTCAACAGGTTTTTGTCCTGCACCTTGTTCACCTCGTCGGCCTTCTCCTTGGCCGTCTTGGCGTTGGCGGTGCTCACGTAGAAGTGGTCGATGACCTTCATAGAAGCGGTGAGCGCGCCGAGGATCAGAAGAAGACCGCCTAGCGCGGACCTCCATCCAACCGTGACCGTCTTCGCCCTGGTCTCTGTTTCCGTCTCAGACATCCTACGGACCTTCCCCATCCCCCGGAACCATCACACGCAGATGGAGTATCGAGCCCACCCCGTCCTCCGTTGCGCTGACCGTCGTGACCTCACACTCGGCCCGGTGGGCTTCGTTGTCTGGTGAGAAGAAGCTCGACACCCAGAGCACGAACACCGCGGTCATGAACGACGTGGCGGTGACCATAGCCACGCTGCCCGCGTACTTCTTGAGACGCCGAGCGCCGTTCATGTCAGTCGAGCACCGTGGTGGCCGCGAACTTCATCACAATCGAGGCGATCGTATCGGTCACCTGTCCCGGGGTGTCGTCGCCGAACACCACCGTGAGCTTGGTGCCCTTCTGAATTTTGCACACACCAGTGGCCATACCGAGAGCGACCTCGGCCTTGGTGCAAAATACCCCCTTTGCCTTGGCTCGAATCGAAACGACCCTGGGGTCGTCCGATGGGATCGGTTTGCTCGTCGAGTACGGGTGCGTGGTAGCGATGGCCGCGTGGGCGTCTCCGAGAAGCTCGGGGGCCTGCGATAGACCTAGCCCAACCAAGATCCCTGTGGTGACGTACCAGCCTGCTGCTTTCTTCTCTGCCATAGTGATCTCCTCAGTCTGCGCCGATTGAACGGCTTTTGTACTCGACTCCGATGTGTACGACGTTGATATTCGATGCGCCGTACGTGTCGGCGGTGGCGTCCCGGAAGCAAATGAATCCTACGGTGTCACCGGGACTCAAAACGTTACCCACTACATCGAAGTCCATGGTCAGCATGACCTCATAGAACTGCCCTGCGGTGTCGTCGCCACCGACCTCCGTGTAGGTGACGGTAATGTTTTCTGACGTCCCCGGGCCGTCGTCGCCCGCAGCCAGGGTCGTATAATCGCAATCTATGATGACGGTCTCATCCACTGCAATCGCGGTCGACGCGTCAGAAAAGAAATGGAAGATCACGTCGACGTCAGAGGTCCCTGTCCACGCGGTGGCTGGTACGTGCCAGTTGAAACTCACCGTCTCTGCGTTTGCATTGAGCCCAATGCCACGAAACGTCCCGATAGTTACGCTATCAGGCGCGCTCGGCCCGAGAATCAGGGATGCAGCATCGATGGAGAAGTGGCGAGTGTATTCCTTCTGCACCGTCGCAGTTCCGAACGTGAACTCCGAGGGAGCCGCGTAGGCGACCGCCGCAACGAGCAGAGCACCGAGGCCGAGGATGGTCGCAAGCCGTCTCATATCTTCACCGCCAGGGTTTGAAGTCGATCGATAATCATGTTCGAGACCGAGGCGTCAGTACCTCGTACCACGAGCCGCACCGTGTCACCGGCCTCGACGACCACCGCGCAATCCGTGTGGAGTCCGCCGATGTCGTTCGTACTGTTGAGCCGGCTCATCGACTTACACCCTGACTGGATGGTGCCGTTCACGGTGACGCCGGCCTCGAACGTCTTCCCCGCTGCTCCGTGGTAGCTGATGTTGTAGCTGAGCGAATAGCGACCCGTGAGATCCTCATCGAGATCGAGGTTGTGCTCTGACGCCGAGACCTCCCACCCAACACCCTCACCGACAGCACAGCCGTTTACCTGCACCCACTCGTCATCAC
>Ga0209976_10000511_pt1 | contig 25490 bp, 44 predicted proteins | sample SumtaG_FD_182806 | JGI IMG/M metagenome (GOLD analysis project Ga0209976, IMG submission 182806) | Deep subsurface microbial communities from Indian Ocean to uncover new lineages of life (NeLLi) - Sumatra_00157 metaG (SPAdes) (version 2) | ecosystem: Environmental > Aquatic > Marine > Oceanic >...
ACAATGATAACTTATCTGTACTATTGTAATAATCAAATACTATTGTTCTTCTTGTATCTGAGACATTGATATTAACATAGGTAGGGTTGTAAGTTACTGCCCTGAGCCTGTATAATTCACCTTCATATAACCATGAATTATCTCCCATTGCGAAATCTTCACTATCAAAAAGGTTTATTGCGCCAAGTTCCGCAGGTGCTAACACATATTGATATGAGTTATGCACTAATACGCCATTTAACCATATATGCAAACCCTGTGTTATACTATCTGCCTCTTCATCCTCTACATCTGTTTGCATAAAGAAGTCACTATCAACCTGTGCCACCTCTTCAACTTCTACACCTGTTTGATTATAGAGACTAACATTAACCTGTGCTGTTTCTGTTTGGTTAAATGAATCGCCTATATCTACCCACCCTAAAAAGAACTTACTTTCTAAATAATTAAAGTCAGTAACCATTATTGACATGTTATACCTTCCTGCGGGTATTTGCTTCACCTTAAGTTCAGGTGTAAACCATATAGTATTATCATCAATATGACCATGCTTCAATGTGCTATTATTACCTAAGTCTATATCATTACTACCCCACCCTGTGCTTTGTGTTGGCATCCAAGACCAGAAACCGTATAATCTACCTGCTACCACTGTAAGTACATTCTCGGTTACATTTTCTGATATTGTAATATCATACATATATATCCATTCAACACCAACACCATGATTTATAGTGACGTTTGGAACAATATTGTTTTCAGGTTCATTCAAATCATGTGTATCATAGTAAGATTGCACAATAGGAGATGATGATATTAAATTAAAATCATCAATCTCAATAATGAAAGAATCAGTGTATTCAAACAATCCTCTTAATGCAGTAAATGTAGGGTTTTTATTTGATGCTTCATCAATAGCCCTATATCTGTATTCTTGAAATGTATCATGTACACCGCCATTTATTTCAAACCTCCATGCTAGTCTATAACTATTAGCATCAACAACTTCCCATGTACTATTAACAGTATTAATTGTGCATAGTCCACCTGTATCAAGTATTTCACTAAAGACTTTTGATTGCTCATCCCATCTTAGAACTATATCACCAGATGTCATGTTAATGGCTATCTCAACATAATCTAACTCTGTTCTACCATCTGTATCTGTAACAAGCATATTCCTAACCCATCTACCATCATAGGCTTCAATAATGGTAGCTGATTCAATCTCTTCTGTTATACTAGGTACAGCACAATAGGCTGTGATAACACTACTAATTGATAAAAGGATAAGGAAAACTAGACTTAGTAAAAAGATGGTTTTTTTTTGGTATTTGTGTGTATCATTGTCTTTCTCCTAATTGAACATCATTACATATCTTACAGTCAAGATGTCACCTGCTATAACATTGATAACACCATAAACATCTCTGAATATCAGAAAAGGATTATTACCACCATTTATATATGTCGCTAAACCCGCCTCTCTTAAAGCATATGTACCATCTATGTTAAACGTGGTTACAAAACTAGCATTCATTTGCAACCCTGCAACCTGATATGCTATTCCTTCAACATAATCTTCTAACACAGGGACTTCTAATTTATAGTTAGTAACAATAGGTGCTGTTGAACCTGTTCCTATATACATCTTTGCCATATCTGATTCTATTTTATCACCACCGAAGTTTAAATCTAAAGTGACTGGCGCACCATTAGATATTTTATAGGCTATACTAGCCTCAACATCAGTGCCTTTTAACATGAAGTGCATTATGCCCGCCATATTTCTTAAGACTAAATCATCATCCTTTACCACTCTATGAATGATTTCACCATCTCTTTCATTAGTAACTTCCAACAAAACCCCTATTGATTGACTGATACCTGCATTACCAGATGTGATAGTTTCATCACTCACATTAATGATTATGTTATTGACACTATGAAGAGTTGAATAGACCGCTAGAGATAATATCACAATCCCTAACACACTTGCTACTATGTACTTTGATTTCATTTTCTTATAACCCCACGTTGAACTGGAAAATATACCTTAATATTATAACGTCACCATTGACAACACTGATACCTGAAAATACATCTCTACACATTAGAGTTTGTCTTGCTGTAGCACCTGCATCAGGATAACCTATTGTTACACCCGCTTCTCTTATGGTATATGCACCACTAGCAACTATTGTGGTATCAGCAGTTATGTTAAATTCATTACCATTATACCATATATCCACATCATCAACAAATTGACTTGCGATAGGGGTTTCTATTGTATAATCTGTTATCGCTACTGGTGTGTTACCTGAACCGATTCTTATTCTGGTTGTTGTTTCATCATAATATACATAACCAGTTGGTGGTACTCTCAGAATATTCACAATATCAGTCATTCTATAATCAGCATTAGCATCTGCGTATCTATCACCACTAAAGATGTTAAGCCACATATATACAAAGTTTCTAGTGATATAATCATCTTCAATAACCTGCCTTTCTAGTAGAACATCATCACGATAATGTGATATATCTAAGGTTACATAGTAACCGTTTGTATCCTCAACACTTTCTACTGTTGATGTACTCAACATAAACATGCATGTTCCTATCATCACTGATAAAAGAACACACAACACCGCTTGCTTTTTTCCATTCATTTCAATCAAGTAATCCATGCTCTAGGACTTAATAAATATTTTACTAAAAAATTGTAAAGTGCCTGAAAGATGGTTAGGGAATCTGGTGAATTTCCCACAATACTATGATAGATAACAATGTGAAGAAACCGAATATACCACTAAACACTATTGATGTTCTATTATCAATAACATGTGTGATTTCCACACCTTCTATTGTTATCGTTCTTTCATACTCCCATCCATATTTATTGATGGTATTACAGGTATCAAAAACTAGCCCTGTTAATATCATTAATAGGAACCCACAAACTAACTTCTGTTTATTCTTCATCTGGAACATCCTTTAGTTTATCGGCTGTTTTCTTGTTCACTTTAGGCTGTGGACTGAACCTTTCTGGAAAGTCATATAGTATTTGTTTGGCTAATCTGTATATCTTGTTATGCCCTACCTTTATCTTCTGCTCTTTCCACAACACAACAGCAAGCATATCAACGTCTATCTTGTTCTTATCTTCATTGTAGAACTTGTCAAAATATGGCATTGCTAGTTCTTCAATTTCATCATAAGATAGCTCTCCTGCCTCTTTGTTCTTTGCATCCTGCATATCGTCTTTGTAGCGTTTATCTTGGATGTTGGCTTTCTTTCTTTCATACTGTGAACGAAATATGTTACACCTCTTTCCTAAGTCTCTATGATGTAACTTTCTACAACCTAAACATGAGTCTCTATCACATAGGTTGTTATCAAATAACTTGTATTCAATTTCACACATTCCGTAATTGTATTGCTTGTCTTGGAATTGACTAGAGAATGTTCTATATGCTGTTGCTTTCCCCCTATCGTGCATAGTTATGTGATACTGGATTAGGTAGCTTCTAATGCTCTTTTCCAGTAGTGCTTTATTGATGATAGGTATAAACAAAGGCTTTCCCTTGAATCTGAATGATTCAATGGTCTTAACTAATGCCTTTGTAATCTCCTTAAACCAATCCAGTTTTGACATTGCATAAGAAGGCTCATCATACTCTATTGGTGTACCTCTAGGAGATGTTAAAACACATCTTAGGAAATCAGGATAAAGAAATACTATATCATCAACACTAAATGTTTTAGGTGCTAATACCCTGCAAAAATCCATTGCTTGATAACTCTTCCCTAATCCACCTTCACCAGTGACTATGCAGTTAATGACTTTCTTTTTCCTGATTCTATCCCTAAGCTCTATTGAGAAATAAGGATAATACCCTAATTCACTATTGATTAGAAACTCATGGTTGCCTATCTGATATTTACCTAATCTTGTTAGGTTCTTCTTATCAAGCATTTCAAGATAGTTACCATACTTGCTTTCCATTAATGCACTCATTTCTGGATTAGTTTCTATCTCTGAATCATGCACACTAAATTCATTGTATAGCATTATCTTACTTTCCTACATGTCCTTAACATGTTCTCATGTTTTCGATATTCAGGACTATCAAAGTATTCTTTAGAAACTGGTGTTACCTGTGAACAGCAACCAAAACAATAGGGTTTGCCTTCTCTAATTGCTACCCTTTGTTTGCAGGTAGGGCAGTATTGAACAGGTGTCATGGCTTTTCTTCCCCATCACTTGCTATACCCTTTTCAATCTCTGCTAATTCCTCTTTGATTCTTTCATCTTCTGTATGCTCTACGAAATCATCATCATCCTGCCCTTCATAGGATGCTAAATCATCAAGGGTTTTCACCTTCAAATTCTTACCTGTGCTGTACTCTATTTTCTTCTTTCTAACTAGCATATCACGCCTATGCAACAGGTTCACTATAGCGTTTTTGAGGATGTAAATGTTAATTGATGTTAATACCTTTTCAGTAGGCATATCATACAACTTACATGTTGCTACAGATAACCTAACATCACCCCATACAGGTCTAGCATCTACTGTTTTCTGAACAAATGCTTTCTTAACATCATCTGTGAATTGCTCATCATACCAACTATGAGGTATATCCGTGAAGAAATCCCACATCATATCTTCAATCTTTGCAACATCTATATCTGCATTTGCTAATGCTCTTTTGATATTCATTAATGTGGACTGTAGAACATGAGGATAGTTTATTCTATCCCTAAGCTCTAGTTGAATATCAATTTCTGCACCTGCTTTTTGAGCCATTGTTTTATTCCTCTGGATTCTGGTTTCTCTTTGTTATGTGCTTTTCAATAAAGTTCCTTTTGTCCTTGCTCTTGTCATTGCTTTTACCACTGTTTAGGGATTCTTGGAAATTGATTGTGAATTTCTTATGCCCTGCATTAACACTGTATCTAGCATTTAGGAAATATTGGCATATCTGATTTGCATAAACCCCTCCCTTCAAATCATCTATATTTGAAAAGTACATTAACCAGAATACATCTAATGAGCCTATATTACTGAACCTTCTAACATCAACCATACCCTGTTGTTTAAACTCTAAGTCACTTCCAAACTCTTTAACAAGTATTTTACCAACTTCACTTTGAGCATCATTGATGGTTATGTTCTGAGACTTGTTAGGATTTGATGTTGCTGATTGCTTGACAACTTCCCCACTTACTAAATCTAGGTATTCTGAACCCATTTTATAGCACTCCTAATTGCTGTGCAACCAATGTAAGTGCTACACCTATGCCTATTAATCCACCTGCCCTAACCCAATCTTCTTTTAGTGCTTCTTTAACACCACTAAAGATTAATGCACTCATTCTTGTACTGTTTTCATTCTTAATATCGTTTTCATCAAGTTTAGGTAGTCCTGCATATGGTATGCTACCATGTTCTAATTCAACAGTTAGAATGATTTCGGGATTCATTAACTTTACTTTCTGTTCATCAGTAAAATCATCTACCAAATCTTCACCAAGTATAGCTGTTAATCCTTCCCATAATGTGCCTAACTTCTTTGCAACCTTCCTTTCCTCAGTAGTCATAACAGGGTTGCTATCACCATCCATTTTAGGTGTACCATCATCATTAAGAACAGGCACATCAACAGTAATTGTATTTCCTACTAAATCAAATAAATACCCTGTGCCTCTTTTTGCTAACCATACAACCTCGTTCCCTAATCTATTCTTATAAGAAACACCTGTCCTAATGAATCTCATCCCTCTCTTAATAGAGAATAAACTAAGTGGTGATATAGCATCAACAGGTAATTCTTCATACAGTCTTTCACCTTCACTAAAGTAAAGAACTGTATGTTTAACCTTTAGTCTCTTAACTATGATGATTCCGATTCCTGCTATTGCTATTATGATGTTGAACCCTACAACTAGGGCTAGTGGATTTTGAAGGATATTGTCAATGAAGTTCAATTCAATCAAATAATAGATGCAAATGATTTATATATAAATCTCTGGTTATTCTTCATAACCTAGTAGGGGTGGCATTATGTCAGATATTAAAAGTGGAGTAAAGAAGGGCATCGCACCTATCGTTGTGTTCTTGGCTATACTCATAATCTCAGGAATGGCGGCGGCGGCATCCATTTCAGCGGCACTCAAAACAGGAGTTATTGGGGCGGCGGGATTCATTGAGCTGTACCTACTCATGTTCATACTCGACCAAGTATAGTCCCTTGGTCAGTGGACACCTTGACTAGCTAGCCCTTGTTGACTAGCATTCTTTTCTACTAAGCAAACAATTATCCTAACAGTTACAAGCACCTTAACCACTTGTCATGCTCTCCTGTATCCTAGTGAGTCGCAACATGATGCATCCGCAAGCACCCAATCATGTCTAGCTCTCAACAGTTCAACCCCTCGACTATACTTCTTTATTGTTTTTTTATACCCCCTATTTGTATCTAAAATAATAGTAATAGGGGTCTAATTTTTCGTTCTATTCAAGCCGACTTGCTACGGATTTTACCTGAAAAGATTAACGCAACACTTTGCTTATACGTAGCACCTAGAACGGTAAAAGTGGTTAACCAACGGGGTTAAGGCAACAGGTGTACGGGGAAAAGAAGCCCTAAAACGGCTTGCTTTGTTTTGCAACATGCTACAGTTGCGTGTTGCGGTGCTGTTGCGCCCTTACTTTTACAACTTTTTAGCGGTTAACTTGGTGTTTTTTTACCCCTTTCTATAATTCATTTCCACGAAAGGGGCAGTTCTAGGAGGTTAACCACACCTCACAGGGGGCAGGTTAACCGTTCAGGTTAACTAGGTTAACTTATATTCACCCGCAACATTCACCTATCCAGTGTTGCAACATGGCATCCACAACTACACTTGGTTTTAAAGTAACTGATTCTCTGAAAGCAAAAGCGAATAAGATACTAAAGAAGATTCAGAAAGATAGAGGGATTAGAAAAGTAGATGCATTAGAATTTGTACTAGATGCATATGATATACAAACATCTAAAGGTGAGTTTGAAACAGATGATTATATACCGCCTTCTGTGATGGATGCACTTAGAGAAATTGCATGTGAATATTTACAGTATGCAGAAGAGACATTTTTATGCCTTGAAAACTTTCACAAAAGCAAAAAGAAACATATGCTAGGTATTGAGCCTAGAGGATTAATCATTGATTGTAAATCCTGCAAACAGGGTAAAGCCGATATAGTGAAAAACCAGATAGCAAAGGAAAGGAGAAAGGAAAGTATTAAGAAGCTATTGAAGTTTGCACAAACATTCTCTATCATCACTGAAAGGGGTTTCATGGCACAAAGTTATATCTGTATTCATAATGCCCTTGAAGGTAACTTCATATTTAGTAGGGATAATAGTTCAATCCTATGTGGTCTTGAAGATGGTGAAATTACAAGCATAGATGAATCATGCTTAACTAAACTCAATCCAAAAACAGGATTAGCACCATGCCAATACATGATAACATTAGACCATCTGGTGAAGCTCTCAAAAGAGGACTTAGAAACAATGAATCTAATTATCCCTAAACTGGATGAAACCCCACTAGATGAAACACCTATAGATGATATAGAGAAACAACCAGAAAGTGTTATTGTGAAGAATGACCAAGAGGTTATTGAGGTAGAGGGAAAAGAAATCATTCCCGATATATGCCCAACATGTTCACCTGAGATAGAACTTAGTGAAGATGATAAGGGTAAATACTGCCATGAATGCGGGTACAGGAAAGAGGAATAAACAAAATGAAGTCCCTGATAACCCTAGATGATGGGGTAACATTCTTTGTTACTACCCTTGAACCTACTGAACTTAAAGTAGTATCAGAAAGACAATTAACAATAGCATCAACCCCAAATGTCCTTATTGAAACAATGAATAACATTGTATCAATAAACATAACTGAGGTATAAGGAGAAAACAACAATGGTAAAAATATATATTGCATCATCTTTCACAATGGTTGATGATGTTGAGGCACTAGCAAAGACACTAGAGTTACATGGTCATTCAATCACTGTGAAGTGGTGGACAAGAGAATATGAAATTGAAGGTGAACACATTCACACAACTGAATTGAAGGTTACTAATGATAACCTTGATAGAGACACCTTTAACAATCTCAATGAAACAACCCGTAGTTATTGGGATGATTTAAACGGTGTGCTTGACTGTGATGTTTTCATCTTCTTTGCAGAGACTAATCCTAGAAAGTATAACGGTGCATCAGTGGAATTAGGCATTGCATTAGCATGTTTCAAACCTTGCTTCTTATTAGGAGAATTAGAAAACAGTGTATTGTTCTCACAACTAATTCACTGTGATACCGTAAAGGAGTTACTAAACAGAATAAATAATATCTGTGATATGGTATATTCTCCACTATGTAGGCACTACAAGAGCAAACCAAAACCGTGTAACTATGGCACTTCTCATAACGTAAACTGCCCATACACATTCAAGAAGAGGTGATAATATGAGTAAAGAAGAAAAGATACAGGTATCTATTACCCGAACTGTGGTATTCAAAAAGAGCCTAACAGTGCAGGTGGTGGTTACAGCACCACTTAAAGTTGATAACATGGCAATGATGAATAACGCCTTAGAAAATGCTGTTGAGATAGCATCACAGTGGAAAGGCTCAGGTGGAGGTGAATAAATGGTAACTACAATAAGCTATGTATGTAAAACCTGTGATGGGGAGGTTATATTTTCTGAAACTGTTCACGAACACGCTAACCATGAAATCTATAAAGTAACCATGACATCTGAACTTATAGATTCGCATGAGGTGGAAAAGCAATGTTGAGAATGCAGGTACTAAAAGAGATAATGGAAAAGAAACCTGAATACCTCTGTATTGGGTTACTTGAACATGATGAAATAATGATGCTTCTTACAATGAACCAACTAGGCATAATAAAACACATGCTCTTCTTAGAATGTGATGCTGTAGAGTGCTACATTCATGTCATATGGAGAGATAAGAAATGACACCACAAAAGCAATCCATATTAGATAACTATAGGTTTGATATGGCATTGAAGGAATTGCAGGGTGCATTAAGACTTCACCATATGGAGTATAAAACTGAGTCTAAGCTAATCCTCATATCCTCAGTTCCTAACGATACTATTTTTTTACACAATGGAAAGATGTTGGGATTAACAACACCTATTCTAATCAAACATCTTGAATTGATGATTCAAGAGTTAAAGGAGAAATAGAACAATGGAAATTGAAAAAGTAAAAGCATGTATGAAGTGCAAGTGCAAGCAACTCACCCCTGTTGAGATACTAGAGGAATTACCTTGTATGCCCTTTGAATGGTATGAAGAAAAGGAAAGCATCTTTGAAAGATTTGATGTATATTTCTGCCCTGATTGTCATATCATTTACAGGATACAAAAGAAGTGGTATTACTCTAAAAAGATATGGGCTTTCCTAAAGTCCTTGATATATGAAGAGGTAGAGGAAAAAGAAAAATGAACTATGATACCAAGGTAACAAGAACCTTTCAAGGTGTCACCCCTCTTAACCCCATCCTAACTACTATTGATGCCGATTCAATAGAGGATGCAAAGAAACAACTCGATAAACTAGGATGGAAAATAGAGGTAACTAATCCTAGTAATCTAGTTATGGAATTACTAATCAAGACTGATAAAGGATGGTTAGACATAAGAACAGGAGAATACAGCAATGAGTGAAAACATTCATTGGGTGAAATGCCCTAAGTGCGGTGAAGGGGCAAAGAAGGTGTATAATCCAGAAGAGATAGAGAAAGCATATCCTAACAACATAGTTATGCAGGTTGCAATGAAGAGGGAATATATCTGTATTATTCAGTCATGTTCAAAGACATTCAAGGCTACCACAAAACAATTACTGAAAGCATTCAGTGATAAGAAGAGAGCAGAAGGCACAACAGCACCAGAACTAGCAGAAGAACTTGATGCGGGTATCAAGGAAATGAAGGAACGATTTACAAGTGATGAAACGGGGGATAATAATGAAGAGTAAAATAAACCTACTATCAAAAGAGATTGGTACAGAAAAATTAACAAGCCTTCATGTTTCTAATACTGAAATGTTCATGCCACCAAGAATAGGCGAAACCATCATCTTTCAAGGTGATACATATGCATGTGTTGATATAGTCCACAACTATGATAAGAACACAGTAGAGGTTATCTTAATAGATACTGGTGTTTATTAATGGCTATTGTTGAAAAGAAAGAAACAGGTATAGTGCCTGTTGATTTATCACCTGTTTCTATCTCTATTCCAAACATTTTGAAATTGAAACGTGAAACCGCATCAGTTAAAGAAGTAACTGATATGAATATTGGATTAGCTGTTAAGTTAGAACAATACAAAACCAAGTATCAACGAGAGAAAGACGAACACAAAAAAACTAGAACCTTGATGCTTCAATACTTTGATGCTGATAAAGAACTTAACATAAAACACATGTTCTGCCCATACCTTAAAGGTGAAATAACACTAGTGAATTGTAACAACTCATGTGCTAATGGTTATTGTGGTGCAACTAGAGGATATGATGAATGTGCAACCAGAATAAACAGCATAATAGACCATTTCAAAATACCCTCTGAATAAAAGATAGAATAAGACTGAGAAACTACCTTTTCTTTTTTCTTTTCTGATATGCTACCTCATGGGGTTGTTTACTAACTCTTTTTCTATCTTGACTTCTACCCCTAGTAGTGCGACTCTTTTTCTTATTCTTACTGCCTTTTGGTCTACCCATATTAATCAATAAAACAATGATTGATTGAACTATATAATAAAATCGGTAATAATCTATATCCTTATATTCTAAATGGTGAATATGGTATTGTTATTCTTGCAGTTGGCAACACCCTGCAAGATAACATTTTATATTTCAAATGTATCAGTGACATTAGTACCTAAATCTGATAACATCTCTTCTGCAAGCTCTACACCATATATATCATATAGATAGCAGAGATTGAGAATGAAATTAACATTGTTACGGTCTAGTGAGTCCATTTCATCAACATTAAAACTTTTAATAATCATTTAGTTCACCACCGTTATGATTGTTTTATTTACATACATGGTAGTAAATCTACACTTAGAACATTTATATCTAAACATGGTCTTGCTTTCTTCTTTCTCTAATACCCTGAAACATGAAGGGCATGTGTGCTTAGTATAACCTTTTGTGTTTATGTTCATCACTTGTTATCACCAAAAACTGTTTTAATCCACCACTTGAAAATAGGGGCTAAAAGAGCTAATGCAAGAACGATATTTGATAGAGTGTGAATATCCATTTATTTAACCTCTTCACTCTTTTTATCTATCGCACCATAATGTTTCTTTACCACGTCTTTGTTTTTCCAACCAACTATATCTGAATCTGGTGTCATTGCACGAAGTAAATCATTTGCTAACTCTTTCTTTAAGTCCTCTTCTATCTCAAATTCTAAGGAGATTCTAAAACATGATAAGTCTCTGATAGTGTTTTGGAATATGTTAATTGCTGTAATCTCTGCCTCTATTGCTCTAATTTTAAGCTCTCTTGTTAGTCTTGCACTATTCAATAACTTTTCTACCTTTGCCCTAGCAGTATTATACCTTTCATCATAACCTTCTGATTGTTCATCTCTGCCTAGTTTATCAGCATAATGCATGACTTTCTGCATAACAGCCATATCATATTTCTCATTTATTAAAATGCTGTTTGCTTTATCGTCTAAATCTCTGTGTTCTATATACGCTTCCCAATCATCGGTGCTAGGTGCTTCTTTTCTCAGGTGGGCTTTCGCTTCTAAGATATTCATAGTAATAGCACTATGAAATGGATATATAAAGAAAGTGATATGATAATATATACTTGAAATCTATATTTAGGCTTCTAAAATGGGTGGTGTAAAATACTTATCTAGGGTGTGATTCTTTGCTCTATCAGCCTTTCTTTTTCTAGCATCTTGTAGTAATGAGGACTCAGCGACAATACCTTTATAGTTACTCTTATCGCGTACTGCTCTCATTCTAAATTCGATTGTTAGGCTGTTATGGTTGCTTTTCTTCAACTCATCATAGAGACTCAATTACTGTTCACTCCTTTTACTCTATTACTGAGGATAGGAGTGATGTATATAAATATATTTAAAATAACTTGGTTGCTGTTCTTATGTTAAAGTCGGTGCTTTTTCCAACATATCCGCATGAAGTAATATCGGGGCTACCCCTTTTTGATTGACATTGATAATAGTCACCTATTGGATTGATGTTAGTACCACCGCATTGAGGACATTCACGCTTCAATTCAGCACTCATAGATTCAACCTTCTTTGTGTTGTCTCTACAGTATTAACGATAAACTCACTCTTACTGAATACTAGTTTCTTTGTGTTGTTCAGAATATACCATAATGGAATATGCACCCATTCCGCATCAGTCTTATCCATAAAGTCTTGTATTGTATCTGAATGCAATATAAAATAATCATTAACACCATTTGGTATTCTTAACTCAACTATTAATATGATGGTTGCTATTGCGGTCTTAGCTCTTGACATCAACCTATCATATGAGTGTCTATTTACTTTAACTGAATTAGCTCTATAACCCGCAAACCTTCTTTTCTTTGTTTCTTTATGCCTTCTGAAACTCTTAACAAAGGGGCATATGCTTTTTACTTCAATGAAAAACACGTTATCATCATAAAGTAACTTGATGTCAGGGTATCCATCTGTGCCTTTAGAATGTCCTTCTATTCCAACAGATACGTTTCTAAAACCAAACTCTTGTACTAACATCTTTCCTACTTCTTCTTCACCATCTTTGCCTATCCTATTCATTAATTCCCTTCTACCTTCTGGTAGGGAATCCTTGACAAGCTCAGAAACCATAACTAAGTAGGATATAAAATAGTATAAATGAGTTTATATTATAAATATGAGACAATATTAGGGTAAACGTGTTAATAATCAAATGTACTATGCTTTATATTTCACTCCTACCCTACCAAGATATGTTATAAACTGGTTCTCTTGTTTCTCTAATGTATCATAGGACTGATTATCATTAACATTCAAACCATGATTTTCTCTTTCTTTCTTCTTTAAATCATCTATTTGACTCTTGATAACTTCTAATCTTCTAAACCAATGCATTACCCGCCTACGTGTTGCACATAGTTTAGTTTCTCCCTTACACATTGCAGAGTTACTATTATAGTATCTACATTTGAATTTACATTTAGCCATGTTTTTTATTCCACCATCTCACAAAATCATCTATTGCTGTATAGTCTAGCTTTAACTGAGTTTTGAACTTAGAATGCACTTCATATGTTAATCTGCCTTTAGTATATCCTTTCAGGGTCAATACTTTCTTATCGCCTAACCTTGCCATTATGCTACCCGTTGATGCATATGGTATCCCTGTTATTGCTGATATTAGGGAAATGTTAATTGGTAATCTCATATAATCAACAACTACACATGTCAATGTTACTTTAGATGTTGGTGTTCTAATATGTCTTACTCCATATGCTTTCAATGGGAAATAGATTTCATGTGGTTGATACGTTTGTATCACTAGATTTATCTCTGAATATAGTTCCTGTTCACTCACTCTTGATACACCTCATTTACCATTTTCTCTATTCTCTTTGTTAGTTCTGGTAACTTCATATATAGAAAGTAATCCGTTAATTCCTTCCTATTTTGATAGGTGGACTTTGCGTTTAATATGTCTATTATAGGCTCTATCACTGCCTCAAATAACCTGTGATGGTCTAAACACATATTGACGGTTACACCTATCTTATGCGCTAGATGATTAGTTGCTACTGCATTAGGTACAATGTGATGCTCAGTCATTTTAGACTGTCTTTTAGCGTCTACCATTGAACACCATATGCATTTTCTTGTATCCCTTCTTTGTATCTTGCCTCTCTTATGTTTTCTAGTTATACCTATATTATTATTAAGGGATTTAGGACAATCCATGCACCACCAATACTTATCTATTATGCACTTCTTGATTTTATCATAATCGCATAGAGTCATTTAATATCTCTCCTATCTATTTCCCATATTACTAAATCAATGAATATCTGCATATCCATAACAGAGATACTATCATCATTAAATAGAAGCATTAGATAAACGTGCTTCATATGAATCTTTTGTATAATCTCTAGTTTATTCATTTCTTCACCTTCTTAGGTTTGCATAATGGTCTACCATAAGGGCATATATTAAAACTTAAACATCTATGAACATCCACACACATGCTTTTACTCTTATTCATTATCTTTAATCCTCTCCCTAATCTCTCTATATGTTTCTTGTATATAATCGGCTGTTGGTTGTCCTGTACTCTTCTTTTGTGGATATAGATGTTTACAGTGATGCATTATAATAGCTATCACCTTTGTTACACTAGGCTCTTTACTGCATTTGTATTTCTTCAACCCTTCAACCTGTTCACCAGTTAGAAAACAGAATTGACAATCATAACAAGTCTTTATGTCCTTTGTTTTATCTGCCCCTTTCCTTGCTCTAGTCTTTGCTCTTACTGGTTTAGACTTCACAGGGTTTATTGTAAACTCTACCATCATTACCACCCTGTTACCTCATTCAACCATCTAATTACTTTTGAACAGTAGTCTACAAACTTATCAAAAAGATAACTAACTAGATGATAAGTAAAGAATGCAATATATGGAATTGCATAAACGAATAATACACATATGACCGTGAATACTATCCAATAAACACTTGCATCATTCAAACCCATCACTTTGATTCAATCCTCTTTTCTATCCTCTTTTCAAGATATACTTGAATCATAGTAACTACTAATAGAGCAAAACCTAATCCGAATAATCCTTTAAGGATTTCAACACCAGTCATTACTTTAACACCTCTTTCTGTTCATCAGTATAAGTAAACATGATTGTTAAAATAATTGTAATACCTGCAACCCAACCTGTTTTTGATACCATGAAATAGAAATCATTATCAGCCCCATCATAAATGAATGGGATAACTGCACATGCTAGAGAAATACCTAACAAGATGCTTAACACTGTATCATGTAATAACTTGTAGTAGTTTCTAGGTTTCTTTGCTCTGCATTTTATGTTGTTACTCATTTTATCTTTCTCCTTTTATCAACACATGATGGTGCATTTATTTCATAATCAATAGCATTATCATACTTTATACAAGTTTGAAGGTGACAAGGATTATTTTTATTATCTGTTCTTTTACAGAACCATTTGTTATTTTCACTAAAACTATTCATAGTTTATTTACTCTCCGTGTTATCATTGCACTTTGCACATTTCTTAGCTCTTGTTGCTTTTCCTGTTAGTTTGCACTTTGCAGAACTTACCATAAAGACTAGAGGTATAAAATGGTTACAAGCCATTAGAATACCCCCTTATAATTAGGATACTCTTTTGAATCAATCCAATATGTTACAGTGTTCCCATCTATCACCACACTGAATTGAACATAAGTCCTATCAGTCAATTTCAAGAACTTATTATGTGTAGTTATTTGCCCTTGATGCTTTCTATAGGCTTTCTCAAATTCATTAGGCGTGCATTTTATACCCATTAGGATACCACCCTACCACTTTCTGCACCCCTTGACTTTATCATGTTCAGGATAAACACATCATGTTCTTCTGGTGCATATCGTAGTTCAAAATCCTCTTCTTCTACAGGTAAACCCATTGCCTTTCTAAGTCCTCTTTGAATGATGTGTTCACTTACTGCACCATAACACCTTTTCATTGTGCCTATGTCTTTCCAGCCACCTATTTCTGCACCTACTTCATAGTTGCCTTCCATTGCATGAAGCCAATCCTGTGCAAAGGTGTGCCTCCATAAGTGATTAACCTGAACTATCTTCCAAGAATTTGTTATTTCCTGCACCCTTTTCATCACTTTAGTTTCTAGTGAGTAATTCTTTTGAAGTAATGGGAATAGATAAGAGTCAAAGGACTTTAGCATTTTAGGTTGTGCATCCTGTGAGATTCCAAACCTCTCTTGAATGTATGCACTCATTAACTCATAACCATTATCTATCAATCTCTTCTGCCAATCAATTCTACTGCCCCTGCCTTTATCCGTAATATGTATTTCATAATACCCTGTTTTGAATACATTTTGTTTATCGTTAAGTGTTGCGTTTATTGATGCATCTATTCTTGTTGCTGTATAGTACATGAAGAAACAAACACCATACATTTCTATAACGAAATCATCAATAGGATATTCTTCTAAGTTAATGTCCTCTTCTGTGAATATCTCAATAACTGCTTGCCTCATTGAATCAATGATTTCAACCCTTTCATCTGGTGATATTCTTTCCCTTGCAGATTTAGCAAACCCTTCACTATGTTCTGCCCCTATTCCCTTGATGGTTAAAACATCAGGTGTTATACCCATCATTATAGTAAAGTAACTTCTGATTGCACTTCTAACATTGTTATATGAACATCCTCTAGGATATGGCATACCATTAGCCTTTATCCATTCCTTCTTTTTATCTTTAGAGAGTTTATCATGTTTTGATTGTGCTATCTTCCACCTATTCACGTTATCAGCCACATTATCTATGTTCAGCTTTGATGGATGAACACCTATAGCATTACAAACGCGCATTAATGCAAATGCCCGTGAACGTACACCTTTAGGCTTCATGTTCTTTCTTTCCAGAATGCCTAACCACTCTGCAACATCTGGTATCCTTGAAAATACTTCAACATCCATAACAGATGTTTCTTTGAATTGTATTCTATCAATATCCTTAAGCAGTTTCTCGGCTTCTGCTTTCAACTCAGGATTCTTATTCAAGAATCTACCTATATTACTTCTATGCACTCCTAGCTTCTTTGCGATTTCATTATTAATAGTTGTCCTATATCGCTTCACAGTTGCTAGGTATGTCTCTCTCGTTACTTTCTTGTTTACTGCCATTACCGCAACACCTACGACTTACTAGGGGGTGAATGGATATAAGGGTTTATGGACTACTGATACTGATTAATCAACTAAAAGGGATAATAGCGGTGATTTCATACAAAAGTATATAACCTGAAACCTATTAACCATATATTGCGTGAAATACAATGACTGAGAAAGCCGCACCAGAAATGGACTTTAAGATTAATCCTGTCAAAAAGAAGCCCACCCGCAAGTACAGAAAGGGAAGCAAGTATGACCCTATCCTAGAGGGTTTTGCAAAGGCTAACATACCACTGGCAGAGATTGAAGTTGAGGGAAAGACCGCATCCTATCTTTCAACTCAGTTGGGCAAGAGACTAGAGGACAACAAGAAACTAGCACACATCAGCGTATCAACTGCAAATGGCATGTGCTACCTAGAGAACAGTAAAGCACCTAAAGCCTAGTACCCACAACCTACTTTTATTAACTACTTTTTTTATTACTTTTAAAAAACTAGAGAAAATAAACTAGAAAGGATTTAGAGACTTTAAGAACTTGATGATTCTATCCCTCTTTCTAGGTTTATAGATGTACTCTCGGATTATCATTTTCTTTCTGTTGAAATACTCTTCAACATAGAAATCCTTTTCCGCATCTGATACTTTCCAACTAACATCTTTCCTAGCTCTAAAGATAGTAACCGTTTTCTCTAGGTTATCGGTAGTCAAAGGTTGCCCCATTATCTCAACCTCACCCTTATACTCCTTTTCACTTGTATAGAATGTTAGCAAGTCGTAGTAATCCCTTAAGTTGAATCTCCACCTATATGCGGGTTCATAACCTGCTAAACAAGTAGGCAAATCATGTGTTCTTTCACACATGATAATAATATCTGCACATTCAACAATGCTTTCCATTGCTCTCTGAAATGGTAGGATGTGCTGTATAACATTCTGTGTTACATACACATTCTTTCCCATAAAGAAGTTAAACTCTTCTAATGTCATTGAGGTTAAATCAACCCTATGAAACCTCTCTGCACTTTCTGGATATGCTTCTTTACAATAGTCTATCATCTCCTGCGTGAAGTCTGCACCGTAATAACGGCTTTTGTATTCATCAGGTAGATAGTGATATAGTAATCCTGTACCACATCCACAATCCATGATAGTTGCTTTAGGATTCCTTTCTAGTTCTTCAACTATGAAACCTATCATTTGCATCCTGTAATCAGGTATTGATTCAGGATTAGTCCAATAATCATGCACTAACTTACTCCTATCAGTCCATGATGTTACGCCATCTTCTACTGTCATTGTATTACCTTCTTTAACTCTGTACCCATCTTTTCACCAAATTTAGACCATGAGTTATCTAATGCCCATTGTCTAGCCTTTTTGGATAATGAACTAAGGTTAGTACAATCTAACCCATATAATACCCTTTGCCATTTCGTTATGTTATGTTCTATTGGCTTTATGAAATATGGTAATGAGGTATCAAATGCATTAGGTGTGCCTATCACCACTTTACCACATGCATATGCTTCTAATATTCCGTTAGCGATTCCTTCACTTAATGAGGGCATAATAACTGCCTTACAACTATTAATCAACTTAGGCATTGTTGTTTTCTTTACTCTTCCCACATACTCAACATTATCAGGGAATACAATATTCTTATCATTTGAACCTGCAACTAAATAGTTAATATCTGGTGTTCTTTCCATCAACTCTTTTAAAAACCATATTCCCTTTTCATTTGAACACCTACCAAAAAACCCTATATAATCCCCTCTTTCACCAGTGGGTTTAAACATATCTGTATTAACCCCTAGTCCTATAGGTTCACTTATTCTATCATCACTAATACCCTGAGCTTTTAATATTCTTTTGAAGTTGTTACTGATAGGTATAAAGCGGTTATACATCCTATAGGCTAGATTCTCCATGCCATCATTAAAGAATCTGTTAGCAATGTTATTGTTTATACTTCTTTCATACTTTCCATATCCCCGCATTCTATGAACAACAGGAATATCTTTCTTAATGCCTATCAGGTTATGATATAGTTCTTGCCATCCTGCACCACTCATGCCTAACACAACATCACCATGTACCCACATTGCCCTTTTACTCAATCGGTAAATATATGGTAGCTTTCCCCAATAGGCATATAATGAGAACTTGGCAATATTATCTTTCAAGTTATTAACATAATACTTGTTAGGCACATGATTAGGCTCTATTATCCTATCATAATGAAAACGAATATTATCATGCTCTAGTTCTACCTTTGTGCCTATGTTAATAACTATGTTAAGATGGTGAACATTATCTGCTATTGCCTTTAATTGTTCAGCATATCTTATAGCATAGAAATCATCAAAATAAGTAAAAGGAAATATGACTGAGGGTTTCACTTTAACCACTTCTTTCTAAGTGCTACTGCCCCTCTCATTAATCTAATAGCACCCTCTTCATCACCTCTATAGAATGCAATTAAACTTTCCTGCAAACATATTGCACCCTTTAGGCTATCCTGTGCATATGGTGATATTCTGTTATTCTCAGGTTCAACCTTCTGTGCTAAAAACACACCTAAGAATGTGCATATCACACCGAATATTAAAGTAATAACAGCATACTGCCCTATTGAGAAATCAACATTAAACTTTATAGAGTAAGAAAGCATCATACTATATAGGCTTAATATTAAACCTATTTCACCTCTACCTTTCTTAAAGTAGTTCCATGTTTGACTTAGTTTCTTCACAGTTATCATTGAAACCAATTCCTTCTTTCTACTCTTGCTTTAGTGTTTTTGATGAACATATCTAACAGCATAACTAGACTGATACATCTATTATATAATGTGTTAGATTAACTGGATGCCTAAAGAAAGGGATTACAAACCTGTATGAATCAATGTTAGGATAAACTTCTATAGTCAAGAGTGAGAATAAGAAGTTGATGAATATGAGTATTCTTAACTTTGCTAAAACAGGTTTCTTATCAATGGTATAATGTGAATACAAGAAAGGCAATACTACTAGATGAATCAATTCCCGATAATTGAAAATCATAATAGGATTAACGGTGTACTCTGCAAAGTGTAAAACACTTTCCCATAAATATGAATTAAAGAACACTAGCAAGAATGATAGGCAAATAGCTGTTAATACCCTTTCATGCTTTCTCAACACTTGATAGGAATACATGACCAACATCACATACTGCAATATCAATATATTAGAATAGAATTGGAAAGTAACACCAGTAACAATAACCGCAACAATGAACAGGAAAGAAACAGCATAAAAGAATGTCTCTAATATAACATCATTAGTGAGAATGCCATAATCCATGTTCACCTTAACTACAGGTATCCTTATGCTTCTTTCATAGAAGTACATGAATATTAAGACTTGACCAAATATTAAGACATTGATGATATAAGGTATTAAATCCACTATATCACCTCTATTTCGTCTTTCTTCTTTTGTTGCCTTTCCTTTCTTAGTTTCATGTAATAGGCAATAACTATGTATTGATTGAACAGGAATAATATAATGCCTACATTGAAATCAACTATCATGTATGCAATTAGTATTCCATTGAATATGATAGTAAACCACATTATCAAAGTGTTCAGTTTAAGATAGATGTATGTGAGATAAACAAACCACTTTCCCCTTAATGGCTTCTGTTCATCCTCTACCTTTTTCCCTGTCTTGAATAGTTTCTTTTCTTCACCCAATGATAGCACCCTTTAGCTTCTGCATTATGACTTTCTTAAAAACCTTGAATAGAATAGGTGTCTTTAGAACAACATGAATAGCATATTCTCGGTGTGCTTCACCTGCCTTACCATCATAGAAATACACATCCACCTTTTTAATGAAAGGCATTTGTGTTAAGTTGGTGTCATGTTCTATCCTTGCTCTTTCGTCATGCCTCACATTGGTTTCTAACCTATGTGCTACATTCTTACCGTCGTATCTTCCACCTTTACCGTTAGCCATTATCAGCAACACCTTTTATTATTCCTACGATAATCCAAGTAATCACAATGATTAACTGGACTTCCCATAATAGGTTATTACCTACTATAACAGTATCAAACCAGATATTGTTATTGTACATGTAGCCTATCAACACACTTATTGATATACCAATTATGGATGAAAATAGAATGCTTCTTAATGTATCTAATCCACCTTGTAAGAAATACACTATTGCCACACCTAATGCAAACAACCATGTAAACATAGTTATTAACTCTGCATTAATTAAAGCCCAATCACCCACCACGATACCTCGGTTAGTAATCATAGTTAGTATAACAGATGCAAGTGCTAACCCTACACCAACTTTAACTATAGTATTGTATTTGTCCTTCATTTTGTTACTTTCTCCTTAGAGCATAATATAATATTAATAACACAGGTACAGATATAAATATTGCACCTATCCACCAAAAAGGTTTAACAACAGGAATTAAACCATGAAGTCCTACATAATCAACCTCTAGTGAATGTGTTATTACACCTTGATTAGTATGAATTAATCTAATCCAAACATCATCATGTGTATTATTATATTCCTGTCTATATTGACCATCTAATGATATTGATTGATTCTGCCATACCCAACCATCACCACTAATAAGAGGACTACCTAATAACTGCCACTCTAATAGATTAAAGTTCCATACTTCATACTTTATATCATGTGCAGGATTACCAATGTATTCACCATATATATGCAATGAACCTGATATTAGCTCTTTAGGTATTGTGAAGTTACCATATACTAACATTGCGGGTATTTCTGCCTCTTCATGCCCAAACATTGTTAATCCATCCACATATGTTAAGTTGGCTAGATTACCCCATACATTAGTACCTACTATAATTGTAACTGTATGCATTGGATATGTTACCCATTCACCATCAATAGCAGTTACATTCTGATATACATTTGTTATATTGATTGATGGTTGTGTAGTGTTTGTGAATCCTCTTAATCGGATATAATCACCTTCAATATAATGTCCTGTAACACCGCTATCTGGTTCATGCATTCTAAACCACACATTACCTGTTACATCTTCAATAAAATCACTAGCACCATCTATATTAACTATTGATAATGATTGATTAGTCCATTCATAACTACCTTCTCCTTTTGATGTTATAATTACCCATCCATTACTACTAAAATTGAATGCCTCATAATTAACAACATCAGAAGGATTACCATCATAAATATCATATAATCTTATTGATAATGATTTAATATTGTTAGGTATCCCCGTGAAATTTACCCTAGCATCTACGGCGGGTGTTTGTGATACTATTTCCTCAACTCTAAATGTTTTACCATCTTTAAACGCCATGCTTGTGATATTACCATGAATAGGTGTTCCTGCAAATAGATTAACACTTGATACATTGTATTCAATCCAATTACCATTTAAACCATCTGGTACATCTTCTATTAATAACCTTGAATCATATACTATAGGTGTATCAGTACCATCACCATTTAATTTAACTCGATATTGAAAACTATTTGAGGCGGGAAATATAATTGTTAAATCAATATACTCCTTATCACAGGTTAAATTATACCATCCTACATTTCCTTCATTATCTACCCACGTAGCATTATCATCACTGAATTGAACTTGAATAGTAGTTAAAGCGGGGATACTTGTATTTATCAGGTAACTATCTAATAATAAAGGAATATCACCTGTTATTTCCTCACTCTCAATATACCCTTCACCCTCTCTTTCCTGTGATGGTAAATCAAAATATAAATCCTCTATCCATCCACTTGATAATCTTGAACCTGTTGTATCATATCCTAATATGGGGTATAGGTTATCTACATTAGCGTGGTCTGCCTGTAATGTTAGTGAGAATGTATGGAATAATAAAGTTCGTGCAGTATCGTTATACACATTAACTGTTAATGATGTACCGCTTTTTATTAAATGGAAATAATACGGTGTTCCTATAACCATATAGTTATTACCATTATTCCAAACCACTCCATTCATATATTCAAAGATTGACATTCTAAAGGTTTCTCCTTTATCATCTCCTTGATTAGCGTCACATGCTATCCTCATTCCATATGCTTCATGGTTCCCTGTTCTTATCTCATTATAATCACCAACAGAATTAACAGATACCCAAACAATAGGAAAGTTTTGAACGCTTCCCCCTGCATTAGCTTCTATACTTGTAATGTTCATAGTCCAATACATATTTCCCGACCATGTACCGCCCGATGATTCAGGATGGTTAGTATATACAAAAGCCAATTCATTTATTCTGTTGTAATTAACCCATGTTAATCTAGTAGCTGTTTGTGACATTACAGCACCGCCATGTGTTTCTACATAGTTTGATGTGAAATCTTCTGGTGGTGGTATAAAACCACCTGTAAATGCTAACTCCATATATCCTTTAGTAAAGTTCAATGTGGCATCTGAATGGAAATAATCAGCACTATTATTATAGTTATCAACATATCCATAATACCACGGTATTGTTTGTGCATTTGCATTTATGACATATAATGCACATGCTAGTGTTAGCATGAAACAAAAATAGATAAGGGCTTTCTCCCTCATTTTCATGTGTTGCATTGTTATATCAGTCCTAGTATTGACTTGATTATATCAAACGCCAACCCCATAAACTCACTTGCTATATCATAGATAGCGGTTACAAACTGCACGAACATGCCAACATCTTCTGCTATTGCATTAATTGGGTCTTTGCTTGATTCCCATTTCGCTAAGAATGTAAATGGTACTACTGCAACTAAATACACCTGTATGATTTCACCCATACTATAATCAGCCCAAAAGTTGTTCATGTTGCCTATACCACCTGTGAACAACAACACAAAATTAGTATAGTAACTTACAAAGACATTCAATACATCAGTTACTAACAATAAGTATCTAGGAATGACTAGGAATAATGAACCTATCATGTTCTCAATACTTGATGTTATCCAAGAAACTATATCAACAAAACTTGAATATATCAATGCAAAGATTTCATATATTCCCATTAGGAAATCAAAGAAGATACTGAGCATAGGCGGTAATCCTATATTGGTTAGCATAGTATCAACTAATGACATTGTATAGGTTGCCATTCCTCTAAGTGCGTTTCCTATAGCGTTACCTATTCCAGAAATCACTTTAATTAATGGAGTTAAGAAACCACTTGTAGGTGAATCAAGCACCCTTGTTTCAATGAACGGTGGGTTATCTATGCCCTGCATTCTACCTTCTGCTAGTTGGTAGTTTCTTACTTCATAGTTTGATACCTTCCACGGTCTAGTGTTACCGCTAATCTTTTCTACTCTAGTCCAAAAGTTCACTTTCTCTATGCCATATGAATCTGTAGTACCACCATTGAAATCTGTTATGTCACCGAAAAACTGAGAGCTTGTAACATCACCGAACATTGGTCTAAATTCACCGTATCCAAACCAGAATGGTGTAGCCTGTTCATATAGTCCATAATATAATGCACTAACTCTACCTGCCATTATAGTACCCCCTTCATGGTTGCTAAACCATAAATCTATCCATAACTGTGATGATGTTCTATTATGATAATCAGGTGTGGCATCATCATTATCATACCCCCAATTATTAGTATAGATAATATCTTCTTTCTGTAAAGTCCATGATGCATTATTCTGTGTGAACTGATACCATTCAACAGCCCACCCTACCCAATTATGGTCAGCACCTAAGTTTTGATGTCCTACCCTGTAGTTAGTAGGATATAACCTTACTTTGTAACCTTGTACCCATAATCCATCAACTTCATACTTTAAGCCATACTCAAAGAACCCACCATCGAAATCTTCAAATCTTCCTGTTGTAGGATTCCATGTACCATTAACATTCAATTCTGGTAGTATATGTACATGCTGTAGTTTATCATATACAACTTCTGTACGTGCAATAGAACCTGCCGACGTTGCCATTATATCATAGACATCACCATCTGCCACTCTTCTACCATCACCAACAAATGAATAAGATACAATACCACCTAGATTATAGATGTTGGTCTTTAACCAATCATTCTTTATATCAATCTGTAATGGCTGTACTGGTATGTTTATTGTGCTATTCATATATGCATCCCAATATCTATCTGCACAATCTATGACATCCTCATTAACAACAAACCACCATTCAAGCACTCTGCGCCCTGTTGATGCATTAAATGTGTTAGCACTTCTGATTAAACCGAACACATCAACATTATCACTTGAATACAATGATAACGTATCTGTACTATTGTAATAATCAAATACTATTGTTCTTCTTGTATCTGAGACATTGATATTAACATAGGTAGGGTTGTAAGTTACTGCCCTGAGCCTGTATAATTCACCTTCATATAACCATGAAT
>Ga0209976_10000512_pt1 | contig 25464 bp, 29 predicted proteins | sample SumtaG_FD_182806 | JGI IMG/M metagenome (GOLD analysis project Ga0209976, IMG submission 182806) | Deep subsurface microbial communities from Indian Ocean to uncover new lineages of life (NeLLi) - Sumatra_00157 metaG (SPAdes) (version 2) | ecosystem: Environmental > Aquatic > Marine > Oceanic >...
CGATCCGCCGGGGTCAGCGATTTCTCTCTCGATATTGTGTTGTCGAAGCTCTCGCCGGAAGAGCGCGCCAAGGCCGAGAAGGCGGCCGGCAACTGGCGCAACCAGCGCTTGAGCCAATAGCCGCCGCCGGGCGCGCCGCACTTGACAGCGCTCGCTCCGCGCGCCTTAAAGGCGCGGACTTGAATTTCTCCAAGGCCTTCCATGAAGATCAACGGCAACGAAATTCGGCCCGGCAACGTCATTCAGCACAAGGGCGGCCTTTGGATCGCGGTGAAGACGCAGCACGTCAAGCCCGGCAAGGGACCGGCTTACGCGCAAGTCGAGCTGAAAAACGCCATCCACGGCACCAAGCTCAACGAGCGCTTCCGCTCATCGGAGACGGTCGAGCGCGTGAGGCTCGAGCAGAAGGACTACCAGTTCCTCTATGCCGAAGGCGATATGCTCACCTTCATGGACGTGGTCACTTACGACCAGATCCAGATTCCCGCCGACTTCCTGGAAGAACGCGCAGCCTTCCTCCAGGACGGCATGACGGTAACGGTGGAGAGCCATGAAGGAAGACCGATCGGCATCTCTTTGCCCGATCAAGTGACGTTGGCAGTGGTCGAGTCGGAGCCGGTGGTTAAGGGGCAGACCGCCGCCTCGTCCCACAAGCCGGCAGTGCTCGAGAACGGCGTACGCATCATGGTGCCTCCCTTCGTCGGGGTCGGCGAACGCGTGGTGGTCGATACCAACGAACTCACTTACGTGCGCCGCGCCGACTAGGGTCTGATGTCATGACGGCGAAAGCCGGGATGTAAGATCACTCACTCCGAGCAGGCGGTCTTGGATTTCCCGCTACCGCCGGAATGATGTGGAGCAGGAGACGTGCGCCCCGATGCCGGCCTCAGCGCTGATGAATGTGATGCTCACCGCCGCACGCAAGGCGGCCCGTAATCTTGTGCGCGATTTCGGCGAGGTGGAGCAGCTCCAAGTCTCGCTCAAGGGGCCGGCCAATTTCGTCAGTGCCGCCGACCAGCGTGCCGAGGAAATCTTGCATGCCGAGCTGACCCGCGGGCGGCCCGGCTATGGCCTCCTCATGGAAGAACGCGGCGAGGTGGAAGGCGCCGACCGCACCCACCGCTTCATCGTCGATCCCTTGGACGGCACCACCAATTTCCTCCACGGCATCCCCTATTTCGCCATCTCTATTGCGCTCGAGCGCGAGGGCGAGCTGGTAGCGGGACTGATCCTCAACCCCGCCACTCAGGAGATTTTCACCGCCGAGAGGGGCAAAGGTGCCTTTCTGAATGACCGCCGCATCAGGGTGGCAGCGCGCACCGGACTTGCCGACTCGGTCATCGGCACCGGGATCCCCCATCGCGGCCGGCCGGAGCACGATCTTTATTTAGGCGAGCTTCGCGCCGTCATGGCCGCATCCGCCGGCGTCAGGCGGCTTGGCGCGGCCTCGCTCGACTTGGCGTGGACTGCGGCCGGGAGGTTCGACGGCTTCTGGGAACGCAACTTAAGGCCCTGGGACCTCGCCGCCGGAATCGTTGTGTTGCGCGAGGCCGGAGGGTTCGTAAGCGATGCCGAGGGAAAGGACGCTATACTGGCGAAAGGAAGCGTGGTCGCCGGCAACGAGCCGATCCACCGGGAGCTGCTGAAGCTCCTCAAAACTTCCGGCGCAGCCGCACCGCTCTAGCGGCAAGCCGCGCCCCCGCGGGGAGTTTTTCCGTGGAACGTCCGCCCTGAGGTTGCCGTTTTGCCCGTTGTAGTATTCGGCTAAGCTCCCAGCGCTCAACTGACTCGAATCTGCGGCAGGCCATGGCACCGGTTACCTACAAAGTTAAGCTCACGCGCCCCCAAGTCTTTCTCTGGCGCATGACTTTATTCCTCATTCTCGCGGCACTGCTTGCCATCATTCTTGACGGACAGACGCACCAGCTGCGCCGGAGCTTCTTAGCGAATCCTGGCTTGAACGCACTGATCATCGGCGTGCTCCTGGTCGGCATCGTCTATGCGTTCCGTCAGGTCTTAAGGCTCTATCCCGAGATCAATTGGGTGAACAATTTCCGCATCTCCGAGCCCGGACTCGCCCTCGACAAGAATCCGGTCCTGCTCGCACCCATGGCCACCATGTTGCGCGACCGCACCGGTCATCTTTCACTGGCGACCGGAGCCATGCGCTCGCTGCTCGATTCGGTCGCCTCCCGCCTCGAGGAGCAGCGTGAGACCACGCGATATCTGGTCGGTCTTCTCATTTTTCTCGGTCTGCTCGGCACCTTCTGGGGATTACTCGAGACCGTGAGCAGTGTGGGCGACACGATCAGTGCGCTCGATACCAATGCCAGCGAAAGCGTTCTGCTTTTCGATCAGCTGAAGGAAGGTCTGGCCGGTCCGCTTACAGGCATGGGCATCGCTTTCTCGTCCTCGATGTTTGGTCTCGGCGGCTCTTTGATCCTCGGGTTCCTCGACTTGCAGGCCGGCCACGCGCAAGGCCGCTTCTATAACGAGCTCGAGGATTGGCTGTCGGGCATCACCGAGCTGCAATTGGCCGACGCGCCCGAAGCTGCCGGCGTTGCGCCGCAGGTCCGCTTCGCCCTTCTCGATATGCAGCGCTCGCTCGCCGATTTGAGCGAAAAGGTCGATGTCAAATTGCTGAACGACAAAACCGGGGATGCGGTCAAGGATCTCGCGGCCGGGGTCGATAAGCTGATCCGCCAGATGCGCGCCGAACAGAAGGTCGTGCGCGAATGGGCCGACGAGCAGGCCCAGCAGCAACAAGAGCTTGCTACCGTCCTGCGCCAGATTACTGACAAGGCAAAACGGCCTATGCGCGGAGAGCGGAAATAGCCATGTCCTTGGCACGCGCCCGCCGCGGACGCTTCCAGACCAATTATTGGCCCGGCTTCGTCGACATGCTCGCCACCCTGCTCCTGGTGGTGACCTTCCTCATGGTACTGTTCATGCTCGCTAATTTCATCATCACCCAAGTTGCGAGCGGCAAGGACACGATGCTGTCGAGGCTGAACCGCCAGCTGGCGGAGCTGACCGAGCTGCTCGCGCTCGAGCATTCGAAGAAAGAATCGGTCGAAGACAGTCTCGCGGTCCTCCAGGCGACCTTGACCGAGCAGGATAAGGAGAATGCGCGGCTCACCGGATTGCTCGGCACCGCAAGCGGCCAGACCCAAGGTGCCGAGGATCGCGCCCAAGCCCTTAGCACCTCGCTCGACGAGCACAAGAAGATCACCAACGAAGCTCTTGCCAAGGTCGAGCTGTTGAACCAGCAACTCGCCGCACTCAGACTCCAGCTCGCCGCACTCGAGGAGGTGCTCGAAGCGTCGGAGGCGAAAGACAAAGAGAGCCAAGCCAGGATCGCCGATCTCGGCCAGCGGCTGAACGTGGCGCTCGCCAAGAAGGTGCAAGAGCTCGCGCGCTACCGTTCCGACTTCTTCGGCAAATTGAAAGAGGCGCTCGGCAACCGGCCGGATTTTCAGGTCGTCGGCGATCGTTTCGTGTTTCCGTCCGACGTGCTGTTCGACACGGGTTCCTCCGAGGTAAGGCCTGAGGCCACTTTTCAACTCGACAAGCTGGCCGCGGCCTTGCGCGAGCTCGAGACGCAGATTCCTCCCGATATTGCCTGGGTGATGCGCATCGACGGCCACACCGACATTAGGCCGATCACCACCTTTGAATTTCCGTCCAACTGGGAGCTGTCGAGCGCGCGGGCAATCTCGGTGGTGCGCTATCTCATGCAGCAGGGCGTACCCGCCAACCGGTTGGCTGCGGCGGGTTTCGGTGAGTTCCAGCCGATCGGCGGTGACAGCAGCGAAGACGCGCTTGCCAAGAATCGCCGCATCGAATTGAAGCTGACCGAACGCTAGCGCTTCCGTTACTGCCGGAGCTACTCGGCCGCGTCGGGAGCGAACTGCAACTCGGCGAGACGCTTATAGAGTCCGCCTTTTCCGATCAGGCTCCGATGCGTTCCCTCCTCGACCAAATGTCCTTGGTCGAACACGAGAATGCGGTCGGCCTGCATCACCGTGGCAAGCCGGTGCGCGATCACGAGCGTCGTGCGGCCCTCCATGATTTTATCGAGCGCCCGTTGCACCAAGGTTTCACTCTCGGCGTCGAGCGCGCTGGTCGCCTCGTCCAAAAGTAGGATCGGCGCGTCGCGAAGCACTGCGCGGGCGATGGCGATTCGCTGGCGCTGTCCGGCCGAGAGTGTCACACCGCGCTCGCCTAACATCGTGTCGTAGCCCCACGGCAGCGCCGTAATAAAATCGTGGGCAAAGGCCGCCTTAGCGGCCGCTTCGATTTCGCTCCTTTGCGCATCCTTGACGCCGTAAGCGATATTGGCGGCGACCGTGTCGGCGAACAGCGCGGTGTCTTGCGGAACAAGCGCGAAGCGGGAGCGAAGCTCGCCAAGCGCTGCGTCGTTGACGCGAAGCCCGTCGATCTCGACTGTTCCGCGGTCGGGATCGTAAAAGCGAAGCAGCAGAGCGAAGATAGTGGTCTTGCCGGCACCCGACGGCCCGACCAACGCAACGCGCTCGCCCGGCGCCGCGCGAAAGCTCACACAATCAAGTGCGCGCGTGTCGGGCCGCAGAGGATAGGAGAAGGAGACATCGCGGAAGGCGACCTCCCCGCGCGGCGGTACCGGCAGCTTCTTCGGATGGAGCGGAGATTCGATGCTGGACTGGACTCGAAGCAACTCGCTCAAGCGTTCGGCCGCGCCCAGAGACTGGGCCACCTCGCCCCAAACCTCGCTGAGCCCGCCCACGGCGCTGGCCGCCAGCACGGCATAGAGCACGAACTGAGATAACCGGCCTCCGGTCATGGCCCCCGACAGCACCTCCTGGGCGCCATACCACAGCCCGCCGACAATGCTCGCGAAGACGAGGAAAATCGCGATGGCCGTGAGCCCGGCGCGCGCCTTCGTGCGCGCATTGGCAGCAGTGAAGGAGCGCTCGATGGCCGCGCCGAACCGCGCCGAAGCCGTACCCTCATGGTTGAAGGCCTGCATCACCCTTACTTGCGCAAGATTTTCGCTGGCATAGGCGGAGGCCTGCGCCAGAGTGTCTTGCGCCTCGCGGGAGAGCGCCCTCACCGAGCGGCCATAGGCCACGAGCGGGAGCACGATAACAGGAATGACGATCAAGACCGCGAGCGACAATTTCGGGCTCGTCACGATCATCATGATTGCGGCGCCGATCAGCAAGAGAATGTTGCGCAGCGCCTGCGAGATCGCCGTGCTTGCGGTCGCCTTGACTTGGGTCGTATCGGCCGTAATCCGCGACATCATCTCGCCCGAATGCGAAACCTCGTAAAAGGCGGGACTTAATCCCGTAAGGTGGGCAAACACGTCACAGCGAACATCCGCAACCACCCGTTCGCCGAGCCAATTCACCGCGTAGAATCGCGCCGCGCTCGCCAACGCGAGGATCAGGCCAATGCCGGCCAGCGTGGCAAAGTATTTGTCGATGAGGCCGGGTTCGATCCCGGAGAAGCCGAGATCGATCATGCGCCTGACGGCAAGCGGCACGGCAAGCGTGGCGCCGGCCGAAACGAGTAACGCAATAAGTGCCGCGGCCAGCATCCCCTTATGGCGAAGGAGATAAGGCTTGAGCGTCTCGAGCGAGCGAAGCGAGGCGCGTTTTGCCGCTTCCCCGTCATCGCCGGGCTCAGAGGCCTGGTGCGCGGCCGCACCGCCTTCAGATTGTTGCTTCACGAACTGCACAAAAATGGGCCTAGCTACGGTCAGAGGGCCGGACTTTAAGGGCGGCGGGCGCCGGCGGAAAGGGTCGAGGCCGGCTTTTCGGGCGCAGCCTTGCAGCGCTTGGCAAGTTCCGTTATAGGCTCCAACCAATCGAAGCCGCCGATTTTCGCGAAGGCCCAGCCATGAAGAAGGACATCCATCCGGATTACCACAGCATCAAGGTGGTGATGACCGACGGCACCGAGTTCGTGACCTATTCGACCTATGGGTCGGAGGGCGATGCGCTCAAGCTTGACATCGATCCCAAGACCCATCCGGCCTGGACCGGGGGCGGCCAGCATCTTGTGGATCGCGGCGGACGGTTGAGCCGGTTCAAGCAGAAATACAAAGGCTTTTTGAAGTAGCAGGTTCGCAGGCCGCGCCTATTCGGAACCGTTGCCGAAGGCTGCCCGCAGACGCGAAAGCTGCGTTTCAAGCGGATGGCCGGCATCGCCGCTTAGTGGCACCGTCTCTTGGCCGAACATCTGATCGAGGCGGACAACCCGCTCTTGAAGCTTGATGCTTTGTTCGATCAACTCTCGCAAACGGGCCGGCAAGGATTCGAACTCGCGGGCAGGTTGCTCGCTCCCGGTTACCGGCAGCTTGATCTTGCGCTGCTCTTCCTTTGCCTGTTCCAGGGTAAGTTCGCCCTCGCTGACGGCACGGCGGATCAAGAGCCAGGAGGCAAGCTGCATTAACCGTGTGGTGAGGCGCATGCTCTCCGTGGCGTAGGCGAGCGAGTGAGGGGGCTTAAGCTTGCGCGCTTCTTTGCGGCCATCGCCGTCAAGATAGGTCGCCGCCGCCTCGACCAGCGCCATGCCCTCGCGAAAAACCGCCTTAAACTGATCGGAGCGCGCGAATTTCGCGCCGAATGAGACCGTAACGTTATCGTCGCGGTCCCCGCTCTTCGAACTTCCCGCCATCGCCCAACTCCCGTCTACGCTCGAGCATCGGCGGCATAGTACGCCATGCGGAAGCCGAGGGGTCGCCTTCCAGCAACAAAGGTTAAAGCGGCCGAATGGGGCAAAAAAAGAGCCGCCATGCGGGCGGCTCAGGAAGTTAACAGGGAGGCGTCAAACAGAGTAGATAGGTCACTCAGATCCAAAAGGCTGGATGACTGAGACGTTAACGCGAAACTCCTAAGAACGAGTTAATGCTAAGCCTCGATTTACCTAAAGGAGAAGTGGGCAGCACCGGCTTCAGCGCTTAAACGCCGCCTCAGCGGCGCCTTTCGACGATTGCTTGGCGCCGAGCGCTTGCTCCACGCGCGCAATTTCGGCCTTAAGCTCAGCGATGAGCGCTTCCAGCTCGCCCACCGAGTGCTTGCTGAGGTCTTGGCCGAGCTCGTAGCTCTTGGGCTTCTTGGGCGGCTGAAGATCGTCGAGATCCATCGGCATGCTCCACTTCAATACAGCATAGCATCGCGGCGCATATTGTGCTCGAAAGCAAACCCACCGTCATCCCGAAGCGATCCGAACCGACCCTTGAGCGGGGCTGCTTCGGCCTGTTGTCCATGAGAGGTTTTGATGCTGCCAAAGACCATGACCGCGATCGAAGCCGAGGGCGCCGGCGGACCCGAAATACTCGTTCCGGGGACCCGGCCCGTGCCTGAGCCGGGCCCGGGCGAAGTCCTGATCGAGGTTGCCGCGTCCGGCATCAACCGTCCCGATGTGCTCCAGCGCCAGGGCCTCTACCCTGCCCCTAAAGGTGCGTCGGACCTTCTCGGGCTCGAAGTCGCCGGCACGATCGTCAAGCTCGGGCCGGGCACCTCCCGCTACAGGGAGGGCGACAGCGTCTGCGCGCTCGTGAATGGCGGCGGTTACGCCGAATATGTCGCGGCCCGCGAAGACACGACCTTGCCGGTGCCGCAAGGTCTCAACCTCATCGAGGCCGCGGCCCTGCCCGAGACCGTATTCACAGTGTGGCATAATGTGTTCGAGCGGGCTGCGCTGAACCCCGGCGAGTGGCTCTTGGTGCATGGCGGCACGAGCGGTATCGGCACAACCGCGATCCAGATCGGCGCCGCTCTCGGCGCACATGTTATCGTGACGGTCGGAAGCGCCGAGAAAGCACAAGCGGCTCTCGCGCTCGGCGCCGTGCGCGCCGTCAACTATCGCGACGAGGATTTTGTGGAGGTTGTGCGCCTCGAGACCAAAGGCCAAGGCGCCAATGTCATTCTCGACATGGTGGGCGGCGATTATATCGAGCGCAATTTGCGCGCCGCAGCACTTGACGGGCGGATCGTGCAGATCGCCTTCCTTAAGGGCTCCAAAGTCGAAATCGATCTGATGCGGCTGATGTTGCGGCGTCTCACCCTGACCGGCTCGACGCTCCGCGCCCAGACCCCGGAGGCTAAGGCGCGCATGGCGGCTTGTGTCGAACAGCACATATGGCCGCTCGTAGCGGAAGGGAAGTTCAAGCCCGTGATCGACTCCACCTTCAGGCTCGCGGCCGCCGCCGACGCTCACCGCCGGATCGACGATCCCGGCCATATCGGCAAGATCGTGCTGGAGGTGCGGTAGGGCCTTCAAGCGCCTTAATCGACAATTGCTAAAGCGCGGGCCACGCCCTATATAAGCAATCATTCTCCTTCAAGTGATCTTGAGAGTCGTCTTTCGCCGAAGGGGCGGAAGGCCGCGTGACCCGCTAAGGTTTGGAAACTCATGGACCGCACCCCTCTGATGCCGAAAGCGACCGCCGTGTGGCTGGTCGACAATACCTCGCTCACCTTCGAGCAGATCGCCGAGTTTTGCAGCCTGCATGTACTCGAGGTGAAGGGCATCGCCGACGGCGACGTGGCGCATGGCATCAAAGGCATGGACCCGATCTCTTCGGGACAGCTCTCACGCGATGAGATCGCTAAGGCGGAACTCAACCCTTCGCATCGGCTTAAGCTTTCCGAGCCCAAGGTCGAGGTGCCGGAGGTCAAGACCAAGCGCGGCCCGCGCTACACGCCGGTATCGCGCCGTCAAGACCGTCCGAATGCAATTCTCTGGCTGTTGAAGAATCATTCCGAGCTAAAGGATTCGCAGATCATGCGGCTGGTCGGCACCACCAAGCCGACGATCATCGCCATTCGCGAGCGGAGCCATTGGAATTCGCCCAATCTCCAAGCCCAGGACCCGGTTACGCTCGGGCTATGCTCGCAAATCGATCTCGACGCCGAGGTGACGAAGGCGGCGGCGCGGCTCGAGCGCGAACGCAAAAGTGCGGGCCTTACCGAGCCGCCCAAGGCCGGGACGCTGCTGCCTACCGAAGAGAGCACAGCCGTACCCTCCGAGCCCGAGCCCAAGTCGCAGCTTGTGGTGCTCGCGCAAGAGGCGCGCGCCGCTGCCACGGCTCCGGAAGACAAGGATGAGACGCCCGACATCGACTCCGTCTTTGCCAAGCTGAAAGAGCTGACGCCTAAAGACACGCCGCCGGAAGAATAGTTCGCCTAATCTCCCTTTCACGGAAACTTTGCCGGTAATTTGATCTCGGTCAAAGCGGGGACCGCACCCTCCGCGCCAAGCTCTGTGCCTCGATCTATTCCAGAGGTGCCTTATGAGCCGGTTCGACATGATCTATTTGGCGATGGTGCTTGTAGCCTTTCTCGGCTTTGCCGCAGTGCTCGCCTACTACTCGCAGCGCGGCTAGCCTTCTTCTGATTTCGATTCCCAATTGCCGATTGGCTCATCCCTTCGCTAGGGTGCGGTACAGGAAACGCGCCACTGGGGATGGCGATGGCCAATCCTTACGACACCGGACTTGCCAAGACGCCGGCAAACTACCAGCCGCTGACCCCGCTCGTGTTCTTGCAGCGCGCGGCTGCCGTCCATCCCGGCCAGGTCGCGATCATCCACGGCAAGCATCAAACCACTTACGCCGAATTCTACGCGCGGAGCCGCAGGCTTGCCTCTAGCCTCGCCTCACGCGGGATCGGCTTTGGCGACACCGTCTCGGTGATGCTCGCCAACACCCCCGCCATGCTCGAGGCGCATTATGGCGTGCCCATGGTTGGCGCCGTGCTGCATGCGATCAACACCCGGCTCGATGCGTCCGCGATCGCCTTCATGCTCGACCACACCGAGACCAAGGTGCTGATCGGCGATACCGAGTTCGGCTCTTTGCTCGCAGACGCCGTGAAGCAGGCCAAGGTCAAGCCGCTGGTCGTCGATTACCGCGACCTCGAATGCGGAATCGAAGGAACGAGGCTCGGGACTCTCGACTATGAGGACTTTATCGCCGCGGGCGATCCTGAATTTTCATGGACGATGCCGGAAGATGAATGGAACGCAATCTCGCTCAATTACACCAGCGGCACTACGGGCAACCCCAAGGGCGTGATCTATCATCATCGCGGCGCGGCGCTGATGTGCTACGCCAACGCCCTCGCCACCGGCATGGGCCAGCACCCGGTCTATTTGTGGACGCTGCCGATGTTCCACTGCAACGGCTGGTGCTTTCCGTGGTCGATCTCGCTCCTCTCAGGCACCCATGTCTGCCTGCGCGCGGTGCGGGCCAAGCCGGTCTACGACGCCATTGCCGACCACAAGGTGACGCATCTCTCCGGCGCCCCCTTCGTCATGGCGGCCCTGCTCAGCGCCAGTGACGACGAGCGGCGCCCCTTTACCCAGCGCGTGTCCTTCAGCCATGCCGCCGCCCCTCCTCCGGCCGCCGTTCTCGCCAAGATGGACGAGGCCGGGTTCCAACTCACCCATCTTTACGGCCTGACCGAGACCTATGGGCCCGCCACGCTGAATGAATGGCATCTACGCTGGGACGAGCTTCCGGCCGGCAAGCAGCTTGAGAAGCGTATCCGTCAGGGCGTGCGCTATCACGCACTTGAGGGCCTCGCGGTGATGGATCCCAAGACCATGGACGAGGTCCCGGCCGACGGCGAAACCTTGGGCGAGGTCATGTTCCGCGGCAATATCGTGATGAAGGGTTATCTCAAAAATCCAAAGGCCACCGACGAAGCGTTCGCCGGCGGCTGGTTCCATTCCGGCGATCTCGGTGTGATGCACCCGGACGGCTATATCCAACTGAAGGACCGGTCCAAGGACATCATCATTTCGGGCGGCGAGAACATTTCGTCGATTGAGGTTGAGGACGTGCTTTACAAACACCCCGCTGTCGCCGCCGCCGCCGTCGTCGCCAAGCCCGACACCAAATGGGGCGAGACTCCTTGCGCCTTCGTCGAGACCAAAGCCGGCACGGAAGTCACGGAAGACGAGATCATTGCTTGGTGCCAGGACAAGCTCGCCCGCTACAAATGCCCCCGCTACGTTGTGTTCATCGAGTTGCCTAAGACTTCGACCGGCAAGATCCAGAAATTTAAGCTGCGCGACATGGCGAAGGCGGTGTGAAGGCAAGCATAATTCGGCGCTTGCGCCAGACGAAGGCTTTGCGCCAATCTCAAGTAGAAGGGGGACTGAGCCATTACGCTCGAACAACAATTCAGCCAGATCGCGAGCTATATCGCGCTCATCATCGAGGCGGGCGCCGTCCTGGTTGTGGCTTTCGGCGCCCTCCAGGCGCTTGGTTCGGTCGTGGCCTCTGTGATCGGACGATCGGCCGACGAAATCCGAGGCCGGGAGATCTGGATCAAATTTGCAACCTGGATCTTGCTTGCGCTCGAATTTGCTCTTGCCGCCGATCTCGTGCGCACGGCGGTGGCCCCGACCTGGGACGATATCTCGAAGCTCGCCGTAATCGCGACCATCCGCACCACGCTCAATTACTTCCTGGCGAAGGATATCGCCGAGTTACAACGGGTGCGGCAATTCGGCGGAAATCCGCCCTCAAGCCAAATTGTCTCCTAATAGGTTGGACCCCCATCAGATAATGTGTTTGAGTGGCTCGAAGCCTTGCGAAAAAACGCAAAAAACGGCTACGGGGACGGCCTCCGAGTAATCGAGCAGGATCGCGGGCGCGTTTAGAGCCGGAACGCCAAGGTTAAGCGCGCGGGCGGCCCCCATCGAACTTCGGCGCGGACACGCGCCCCGCTTTGGGACAGAGGGATGTTCGGAAGAACCAGCACCACAGCGCCACGCTTTCAGCTCGTTCTGATCAAGCCGTCGCATTACGATAAAGACGGCTATGTCGTGCAGTGGTTGCGTTCGACCATGCCGTCGAACTCGCTCGCCGCCGTTTATAGCCTTGCCTGCGGCGCGGCCGAACGGCAGCTGCTCGGCGCCGATTTGCCGATCGATGTCATCGCCATGGACGAGACCAATACGCGGGTGCATCCGCGCGAGATCGCGCGCCGCATCGCCGAGAATGGCGGATTGGGCCTTGTCGGCATCGTCGGCGTGCAGTCGAACGAATTTCCCCGGGCCGTCGATATCGCCCGTCCTTTACGCGCGGCCGGCGTGCAAGTCATGATCGGCGGCTTCCACGTCTCCGGCTGCCTCGCCATGCTCAAGGAGTTGCCCGAGGACATCAGGGAGGCACAACAGCTTGGTATCTCGATCTTCGCCGGCGAAGCCGAGGAGGGATTCGACGAAGCGATCGTGGACGCCGCGCGCGGCGCGTTGCAGCCCCTCTACGACCATATGAAGGAACTGCCGGATATCGGCGAGGTCGCCGCCCCGCCCTTCCTCCCGGTCGATTTCGTCCGCCGCACGATCGGCAACGTTACGAGCTTCGACGCCGGCCGCGGCTGCCCGTTCCAATGTTCGTTCTGCACGATCATCAATGTTCAAGGGCGGAAGTCCCGCTATCGCTCCCCCGACAGCGTCGAGCGGATCATCCGTATGAACTACGAGCAGGGGGTCAACCGCTACTTCATCACCGACGACAATTTCGCGCGCAACAATGACTGGGAAGCGATCTACGACCGCATCATCAAGCTGCGCGAAGAGGATGGGCTGGACATCCGCTTCTGTATCCAGGTCGACACGCTCTGCCACCGCATTCCGAATTTCATAGACAAATCGCACCGGGCCGGCGTCACGCGCGTGTTCATCGGGCTCGAAAATATCAATCCCGCCAATTTGATCGCCGCCAAGAAGCGGCAGAACAAGATCACAGAGTACCGCAAGATGCTGCTCGAGTGGAAACGGGTCGGCATCATCACCTATGCGGGCTACATTCTCGGCTTCCCCAATGACACGCCAGAGTCGATCCGGCACGACCTTGAGATCATCCAGAAAGAGCTGCCGCTCGACATGCTCGAGTTTTTCATTCTCACGCCCCTGCCGGGCTCCGAGGACCACAAGGTGCTATCGGAGAAGGGCGTGTGGATGGACCCCGACATGAACAAATACGATGTCGAGAACGTCGTTACCGCGCATCCCAAGATGACAGCGGCGGAGTGGACGGAAGCCTATCGCACCGCCTGGGGCCATTACTATACCGACGATCACCTCGAGACGATCGTGCGCCGCGCCTATGCGAGCGGCATCAACATCCGGTCGTTGATGCCGGTCTTGTTCTGGTTCTCGAGTGCGGTGCCGGTCGAGAATTTACATCCGCTGCAATGGGGCATCTTCCGCCTCAAATACCGTCGCGAGCGGCGCTCGGGCCTGCCCCGCGAATCGCCTCTTGCGTTCTATAGCCGCTATGCCGGCGACATTGCCCGCAAGGTCGCGTTGGTGGCGCGGCGCTGGCGGCACCTGAAACGCATCGTGCGCAAGGTCGAGGCCGACCCGCACGCCAAGTCTTATAGGGATGAGGCCCTCACACCGGTCGCCGAGGAAGATTCGAGTCATATGGAGCTCTACACGCAGAACGAGGCCGCCCGCGTCGCGGTTGAACGTGAGCTTCGCGTAGCCGGGAAAAGTGCCAACGGCAATGGCAAGGCCCCGGCCAACTCCGCTCAGCGGACCGGCCGGCATCAGACAGGCGGCCAAGACACCGAGCATCCTTCCGACGAGCATCCTCTCAGCGATCACAACGAACCTATTTCGCCCCTTGTCTGAGTTGCCGCGCGATGGCGGTCACCGAAGGCTTCAAGGATCTCGTCAGGGACCTGCTAGGCGAGTTTGGGCCGGTCACAATCCGCAACATGTTCGGGGGCGCCGGCATCTATGCCGACGGCGTCATGTTCGCCCTCCTTGCCGATGACGTCTTGTATCTGAAGGCCGACGAGACCTCCGCGCGGGCCTTCAGAGCCGAAGGGATGGAGCCTTTTACCTATCTGACAGAGGGCAAGGGCCCGGTCGTCATGTCCTATTTCGAGGTGCCGCCGCGGCTCTTGGAGAAACCGGAAGAACTCGCCGTCTGGGCGCGCGAAGCCCATCGCATCGCCTGCGCAGGCAGGACCAGTTCGCGGCGCAAGCGGTTATGATCTCGGCTAGGAATGGCCGGCGTCAACAGGCCAGCGGGCATCGATCAAAAACTTCGCCAAAGCCGCCGCCACCAACGCCGCCCCCGGCGCCGTTCCTCATACATCGGCCTGGCCGCCTGGCGAGCCCCCGGCGCGGCAACGGGCACAAGATATCGCGCTTGCATCCAGCCGGTTGCAGCGCTGTTTGGATCGGTGACCTCGACCCAGTCTCCGTAACGCGACACCACCCTCAGGACACGGCCGTAAGGGAAGGCGAAGAGCATCGGCGCATCTTCCGATGCCGTTCCATGCATCCCGACGCCGGACACGAGCACCTGAACCCACTCCTGTGGCCGCTCCCGAGGCCGGCCTGGCCAGGCATTGGGATCGGCCTCATCTCCTGGAAGCCCAGCCATTGAGCCTGAGGGATCGCCGTAGGGTCCAGGCCGTGGGGCTCTGGGATCATAGGGATCGCCATACGCTTCACGCTGAGGCACCATGGGATCGTTAGGGCCGCCATACGATCCAGGCCGTCGCGCTCTGGGATCATAGGGGTCGCCATACGCTTCGCGCTGAGGCGCTCTGGGATCGTAGGGGTCGCCATACGCTTCAGGCTGCGGTGCCATGGGATCGTAGGGGTCGCCATACGCTTCAGGCTGCGGTGCCATGGGATCGTAGGGGTCGCCATACGCTTCAGGCTGCGGTGCCATGGGATCGGCCATCTCGCCATCCATCTCGCGCCCACCCTGAGGACGCGGATGCTGCCAAGGAAGCGCATTCGGGTCGCTGGGCACCTCTTCGCCCGGAGGCAATCCCGCCATTTCGGTTGAGTCTTGCCCGGGCGCGGAGGGATGAGCTCCAGCCTCAGGGGTGGCAGCGGACTGTCCGTCCTGAGCGCGCGGTGTCTCAGCCGGAGCGGCCACTTGCGGAGCCGCGATTTGCTCCTCTTTGGCCTCCTCGGCTGCCCGTGAGATTTTCTCCTGATAAGCGAGCGTCCGCGACGTCGTCTCGGTCTGTGCTCGCTCGGTCGCAGGCGGAGGCGGAGGCGTCACCACCATGTAGATCGCACCACAGACGACGGCGCTGAGGATCAACAGCGAAATGATGAGCTTGTTAATGTCCGGTCTCCGGGTCCTTTGCCGTAATTAACCCCGAAAAAGGCGGCAATAGCGTGTCATCGCAAATTATGGATGTGTTAAGCCTAATTTTCCATGAACCGTTCAAGACAAGCCGCCCGGCCGGCGGAAAAACGAGCCATGACAAGAGCTAGGCTCGAAAGCCGGCCCACCTCCAGCTTCCCCTCTCGGACGCCCGTCACGAAATCGGCTTAGGACCTTCCCGCTCCGGCTCCCACCGGTAAACCATGCTTTCCTACAAGGAGTACGACAACGCGCAAGCAGTCGAGATCGTGCTCGAGGGCCGCGTCTCGAGGCAGGATTTCGACGCCCTTGCCGGCCGGCTCGAAGCCTTCATCGGGCGCCATGGCCGCGTGCGCGTGCTTGAGATCGTCAGGGATTTCGAAGGCATGGATGCAAGCGCGCTCTGGCACGACATCAAATTCAGCCTGCGGCACCTGAAAGATTTCAGCCGCTGCGCCATCGTGGCAAACCCGAATACGCGTCACCTCTGGTCGAGCCTTGTCGCGCCCTTCATGTCCTGCGCGGTGGAGCATTTCGCGCCCGGCGAGGAGGATGCCGCCCGCGACTGGTTGATGTGGCCCGAGGGCGCCGCCGACGCGTGAGCGGCGGCTAAGGTTCGCCCTGCCCCGGCTCCCCGGAGGACGTGGCGGGCTCTTCTTGAATCGACTCGAGATAGAAGATGATCGCCTCGACGTCCCGCGGGCCGAACACAAAGATCGGCATGTCCTGGTGGCCTGACACAATTCCCTCGGCCAGCGACTCGGCGAGATCTCCTATTGGGTACTTGGCGGAGAGCGTCCGGAACGGCGGCGCGTCCTTGTGCGGGCTGTCGCCTTCCTTGCCCACGGCATGACAGCGCGAGCAATTTTCTTTCACCAAGACCTCGCCTTTGTCGGTCAAATCTTTCTCGGCAGCCTGAACAGGCAAAGCCAAACAGAAGAGGACAAGGCAAGCGGCAGAGCCGCGCGAGTAACCTCGGTCGCTTCGCAGTCGGGCCGGCATTCTCCAAACCCCCCTTAAGCCGCTTGCAGCACAACCGATTCGGGTGATTGGCGCCTAGCCTATCGCGCTGCCAGCACCGAATTGCGGCAATAGCCTGAAAATAAAGGGCCGCTTGAGGCGGGCGAACGTTGCCGCCTCCACGGCCCGGTCAAAACTCTTAAAGGATGAGTCTTTGAGTCTTAATGGCTCAGCCTGTGCTTGAGACGCTCCATCTCATCCTTGAGACGCAATTTTTGACGCTTCCATTCCGCGATTTTCAGGTCGTCCGAGGTTGGCCGGGCCATTTCTTCATCGATCTTGCGGTCCAAAGTACGGTGCTTTTCGGTCAACTCATCGAGGCGTGCGTCGAGCGTCATATCGGACCTCCGTGTCAGTGGGTCTCGGTTCCCCCATTTTGTCAAATCGACATTGATTTGTCTAATAGCGGGCTCTTGCCGTACGATTCTTGTGCCCGATCGGACGGCCTGACCTCCCTACAATTCGCGCCAAGGCCTTGCGCCGCTCCCGGTTCGCCGCGATACTTCCGCCCGTCCCAACGAAGAGGCAAGGAGCAGGGGACGTCCGATGGAGAGCGAGGAGATTCGCGAGCTCCGGGCGACGCTACTCAAGCTAAAGCAAGAGCATCGCGACCTCGACAGCGCCATCAACGCGCTGGAGGAATCCGGCCGCGCCGACGCCCTTCAGCTCAAGCGCCTCAAGAAGAAGAAGCTCTCGCTGAAAGACGAGATCGCCCGGATCGAAGACCAGCTCCTCCCCGACATCATTGCCTGACTCGCTTCGTAGAACGTGCCTTGCCAAGCAGTGACGCGCCCCTATAATCCCGCGCTTTCCGCCGCCAGGCTGACCTCACCCTGCGAGCCTCAAGCATGAGCGATGAAAAGCCCGTCGTCGGCATCATCATGGGCAGCCGCTCCGATTGGCCGACGCTCAAGGCTGCCGCTTCGGTCCTCGACGCGCTCAAGATTGCCTACGAAACCAAGGTCGTCTCGGCGCACCGCACGCCAAAGCGGCTCTACGACTATGCCACAAGCGCAACCGAGCGCGGGCTGAAGGTCATTATCGCGGGCGCCGGCGGCGCCGCCCACCTCCCCGGGATGACCGCCTCGATGACCGAACTGCCAGTCCTAGGCGTTCCAATTGAGAGCCGCACGCTAAAGGGTCTCGACAGCCTTCTCTCCATCGCCCAGATGCCGGCGGGCGTGCCGGTCGGAACGCTGGCCATCGGCGAGGCCGGCGCCGCCAATGCGGGGCTGTTTGCGGCACAGATTCTTGGCCTCAGCGACCCGCGCCTGGCCGCCCGCGTCATGGCCTGGCGCGCGTCGCAAACCGACTCCGTTGCCGAGACGGTCGAGGATAATGCCTGAGGGGACGCTGCCGCCCGGGAGCACGATCGGCATCCTCGGCGGAGGCCAACTCGGCCGCATGCTGGCGATGAGCGCCGCCAGGCTCGGGCTTAAGACCCATATTTATTCCGACCAAGCCGATGCGCCGGCCTTCGACGTTGCGGCGGCGAAAACAGTTGGCTCGTATGGCGACGTCGATGCGATCGCGCGATTTGCCAAGAGCGTCGACGTTGCGACATGCGAGTTCGAGAACGTGCCCGCGGCGGCGTTAAAGGCCGCTTCGCGCGCCGTTCCCGTCTTTCCTCAGGCGAGATCGTTCGCCATCGCCCAGGACCGGCTCGCCGAGAAGGACTTCGTGACCGGGCTTGGCATTCCCGTCGCCCCCTATGCCGCCGTCGATTCGCTCGACGACCTGCAGAACGCGCTGCCGCGCGTGCGGCTTCCGGCGCTCCTCAAGACGAGGCGCCTCGGCTATGACGGCAAGGGTCAAGTTCCGATCCGTGCCGAGGAGGAGGTGCCGGCAGCGCTCGAAGCCATTGGCGCGGTGCCGGCACTAGTCGAAGCTATTGTGCCCTTCGATCGCGAGGTTTCGATGATCGTGGTACGCGGGCAAGCGGGCGAGACGCGGTTCTACGATCCGGTGGAGAATGTGCATCAAGGGGGCATTCTCGCCATCACCCGGGCCCCGGCGCGCATCGGGCAAGCGTTAGCGGTCGAGGCGAGGACCATCGCCGGCAAGATTGCTGACGCGCTTTCCCATGTCGGCGTGCTCTGTGTCGAGATGTTCGCGCGCCCGGGAGAACGGCCCGAGTTGCTGGTCAATGAGTTTGCGCCGCGAGTGCACAATTCGGGGCATTGGACGCTCGATGCCTGCCTCATCAGCCAATTCGAGAATCACATCAGGGCGATCTCAGGCTGGCCGCTCGGCGAGACAGCCCGCCATAGCGATGCGGTGATGACCAATTTGATTGGCGCCGAGGCCGACAGATGGCGCGAGCTTGCCGCCGAGCCGGATACTGCGGTGCATCTCTATGGCAAAACCGAAGCGCGCGCCGGCCGCAAGATGGGCCACCTCACGCGGCTCTACCCTAAGAGCTGACATCTGACCGATCTGGACAATGCGTGGGTCTTCTGTTAGAGCACGTCCGGATGCGGGAACCGGTCCGGTTCCGGCCGGGGTTTGATTTGGCCTCCCGCCCCTTAACTCCTGACAATCATTCGGCCAAGCGGAGAGAGAAGCTCGTGCAAGTCGTCGTTCGCGATAACAATGTGGATCAGGCCTTGAGGGCCTTGAAGAAGAAGATGCAGCGCGAAGGCATCTTCCGCGAGATGAAGCTCCGGAACTACTACGAGAAACCGTCAGAGAAACGCGCCCGCGAGAAGGCCGAAGCCATCCGCCGGGCACGCAAGCTCGCCCGCAAAAAGGCTCAGCGTGAAAGCGGCAGCCCTGCTCCCAAGGCGCGCGGTCGGCGCCGCTAACGGCGCTAAACGTCCATTAGATTTAAGGATCTGGCCCCGATTTTCCGGCAGCCTCTACCGGGCTTCGCCGCTCGCCGCCGCCGCGACCTCGATCCAGCGCCCGGCCTTGACCACCGGGACCGGCCGGAGAGCCTCCAGAAAGCCACGCGCCCGCTCCCACGCGCCACGGTCGAAGAGGTCGTTGTGGCCCGCCGTCGGGAGAAGCGAGAAACTCTTAGGCTCGTTGGCGGTATGAAAGACGCGCCGCGCCTGGGCGAGAGGGATGATCTCATCGCGGCCGCCGTGAAAGATGAAGAGCGGCACCTTGACCTCGCCGATGCGATCGATGGTGCGATATTGATCGGCCATGATCAGGCCAAGGGGCAAGCCCTTCCATGCCCGTTGGCCGACATCGACGATTGAGGTGAACGGCGCCTCGAGCACGAGCGCTTCGATATGGCGCTGCAGCGCGAGCCTGGTTGCGACAGCCGTGCCAAGCGATTCTCCGTAAGCGACGATGTCGCGCGGCGCCACACCGAGCCCGCGCAAGCAATCGTAAGCGCTGACCGCGTCGGCGGCGATTTTCGGCTCGCTCGGCCACCCCTCGGAACCGCCATAGCGGCGATAGTTGAGCATGAACACGCCATAACCGTCGGCGGCAATCGTCTTGATCTTGCCGGCGCGGTTGGCCGCGTTTCCGCTATTGCCGGTAAAGTAGAGAAGCGTCGGCTTAGACCCGAGCGCGGGACGATACCAGGCAATGAGCTTGGTGCCGTCGATCGCCTTGAAGGTGACTTCCTCGACCCCTTGAAGCCCAGCTTCCTTTGGATCGATACGCGTGCGATCGGGCAAATAGACGAAATTGCGGTGGAGCAACCGCCCGCCGACGATGATCAGCGCGTAGATACCGGCAAGAGCGAGAATGAGATTCAGCATGGTTCAGGCGATACCCTTCAAGACAATCCTTCAAAGTCGCGAATCGGATGTGTTTGGTGACGTCAGAAACGTTCTTCGAATTACGTTTTCCTAAACACTCAACTTACCGTCGTTATCGGAGCGCCGAACCCTTGCGCTGGGCCGGGCGCCATCATGACTCGGAAGCGCGTAACCTCCGCCCCTCCTTTGACGTCGCATGCTTAATATAGGTTCGCGGGTCGCCGGAATTTGTCTCCAGCACCGGACCAAAGAGGCGAGACCTTGCGGAGATATCTTCTCCGCGCGAGAGGCTCTAGCGGCGGAATCGAGCCGCAATTGGGCGATTTTTCGTTTGGTTTGCGGCGATTAACCGGCGGACCGGGTCACAATGACTTGGCGTCACAATGACTTGACGTCACAATGACTTGGCGATTTCCTCGGTCATCTTCTTGGCATCGCCGAGCACCATCATGGTGTTGTCGCGATAGAACAGGGGATTGTCGATCCCGGCATAGCCCGAGGCGAGCGACCGCTTGTTAAACAACACGGTTCCCGCCTTCCACACTTGGAGCACCGGCATGCCATAGATCGGCGAGGAGGGATCGTCCTCGGCCGCGGGATTGGTCACGTCGTTGGCGCCGATCACATAGACGACGTCGGCCTGCGGAAACTCCGAATTGATGTTCTCGAGCTCGAACACCTCGTCGTAGGGCACATTCGCTTCGGCAAGCAGCACGTTCATATGACCCGGCATGCGGCCCGCGACCGGATGAATCGCATATTTCACCTCGACGCCGGCCTCCTTCAGTCCGTCGGCCATCTCGCGCAGCGCGTGCTGGGCCTGCGCCACCGCCATACCGTAACCCGGCACCACGATCACCCTGCCGGCATTCTTCATGAGAAAGGCCGCGTCTTCCGCCGAGCCGAGCTTCACCGGTTTCTGCTCGCCGCCCGCCGCCGGCCCAGCCACCTCGCCGCCGAACCCGCCGAGGATCACGCTGATGAAAGAGCGGTTCATCCCCTTGCACATAATGTAGGAGAGAATGGCGCCCGACGAGCCGACCAGTGCGCCGGTGATGATGAGCGCCGAATTGCCGAGGGTGAAGCCGATACCGGCCGCCGCCCAGCCTGAGTAGGAGTTCAGCATCGAGATGACCACCGGCATGTCGGCGCCGCCGATGGGAATAATAATGAGGACGCCGAGCAGGAAGGAGAGCGCAGCGATAGCCCAGAAATAGAATGCGCTCTGCTCGCGGCAGAACATCACCACGCAGACCACGAGTAGCAGCACGAGCGCGATATTGATGAGGTGACGCGCAAGGAGAAGGATGGGTTTGCCCGACATGCGCCCGGAAAGTTTCAAGAAGGCGATCACCGAGCCGGTGAAGGTGATGGCGCCGATGGCCGCACCGAGAGACATTTCGATCAGGCTCGCTGTGCGCATCGCGCCCCGCACGCCGATGCCGAACGCTTCCGGCGTGTAGAACGCGGCGGCGGCAACGAGGACCGCCGCCATGCCGACCAGCGAATGGAAGGCGGCGACGAGCTCCGGCATCGCCGTCATGGGGATGCGCCGCGCGATGGCCGCGCCGATGCCGCCGCCGATTGCGACGCCGCCCGCGATCATCATCCAGGTGAGCGGCTCTTTGGGCTGCGCTACGGCAAGCGTAGTGAGCACGGCGATCGCCATGCCGGCCATGCCGAGATAGTTGCCGCGCCGCGAGGTCTCGGGCGAGGACAACCCGCGAAGCGCCAGGATAAAGAGGACGCCTGCGACGAGATAGAGCAGCGCGACGAGATCGGAGTTCATTTCTTTTTCTTCTGGTACATGCTGAGCATGCGCTGGGTGACAAGGAAGCCGCCGAAAATATTGACGCTGGCCATGATCAGCGCCGCAAGACCGACCAGCTTGGCGAGGAAATGACCCGACGCGCCGGCCGCATCGGCGGCTTCCACCGCGACGGCGAGAAGCGCACCGACCACGATCACCGAGGAGATGGCGTTGGTCACCGACATCAGCGGGGTATGAAGAGCCGGGGTCACGCTCCAGACCACGAAGTAGCCCACGAAGATGGCCAATACGAAAATCGAGAAGTGAAAGACGAATTCGTTCCCACCCTCCGACGACGCCGCCTCCTTTGCGAGCGCCGTCCCGGCAAGGACGAACTCGGCGATCACGGCGAGCGCAAGAACTGGAAACACCAAGCCCAATCTAAGGTTCTTCGTCATTTGACCTCCTTCGCCTGGCGCTTGGTTCCGTTCTTCTTCTTGGCGGCATTGGCCGGCTTGGCGCCGAGCCGTTCGGCGATCGCGGCGTTGACGATCGTACCGTCGCGCGCGATGAGCGTGCCCTTGACCAGTTCGTCGTCCCAATTGACGGCGAGCGTCTTCTTCTCTTTGTCGATCAGAGACTCAACAAAAGCCTGGAGGTTCTTGGCGTAAAGGCTCGATGCGTTGACCGGCACCTCGCCCGGCAGATTGAGCTTGCCGAAAATGCGCACGCCTTTATGGGCGGCGATCTCGCCGGGCTTGGCGAGCTCGGCATTGCCGCCGCGCTCGACGGCAAGATCGACGATGATCGAGCCCGGCTTCATGCTCTCGATCATCTCCTTGGAGATGAGCTTGGGCGCCGGGCGTCCCGGGATCAGCGCCGTCGTGACCACGATATCCTGGTTCTTGACGTGTTCGGCCACCAGCGCCGCCTGTTTCTTCTTGTAAGCGTCGGACATTTCCTTGGCGTAGCCGCCTTCTGTCTCGGCTTGCTTGAACTCCTCATCCTCGACCGCGATGAACTTGGCGCCAAGCGACTCGACCTGTTCTTTCGCCGCGGGACGCACATCCGTGGCGGTGACAATGGCGCCGAGCCGCCGCGCCGTGGCGATGGCTTGCAGACCGGCGACACCGGCACCCATGACGAAGATCCGCGCGGCCGGCACCGTGCCTGCCGCCGTCATCATCATCGGCAGCGCCCGATCGAACGAGGCGGCCGCATCCACCACAGCCTTGTAGCCGGCGAGATTGGATTGCGACGACAGCACGTCCATGCTCTGCGCGCGCGAGATGCGCGGCATCAGCTCCATGGCGAACAGTGCAACGCCCTTCTTGGCAAGCGCCTCGAGACCCTCGGCATCGGTGAAGGGATCGAGCATGCCGATCACCGCCGCTCCCTTCTTCATGCTGTTGACGATGTCGGGGCGCGGCCGCCTGACGGTCAGCACGACGTCGGCGCCCGCCACGGCCTCGGCATCGGTCTTGGCGATCCTCGCCCCGGCCGCTTCGTAATCCTCATCCGAAAAATGCGAGCGCAGGCCTGCGCCTGTGCGAACGGTGACGCCCGCGCCGGCCTTGACGAGCTTCTTGACCGTCTCAGGCGTCAGCCCGATGCGCGGCTCGTCCTGATCTTCGGCGGGCACGCCAATCGCGATCATCGTGGTTTAGGGCTCAAACGGATTTCGCCGGACGAGCCGCGTCCTTCAGGGTTGATGTCGAAGGCTAAACGGGGCCCGCGCCACTGTTAGGCGAGACAATCTCGCCGATCAAGCCACAAATATGGCGAGAAGCACCATGACCGCCGTTACACCGATGAGGGTATAGGTGGTCAGTTTGCAGAACAAATCGTAGGTTTTCAGGTGCTCGGTATAGTCCATCGCCGGACTGCCCTCTTTCGGATCGATGCGCATCGCACTCCCCCTCTGACGCGTTATGGCCCTTCCAAGGGCCAATACCACAAAGATTGGCGCATGGGCAATAATCGCTCCTAGCGGCTTTCGGGCACTTTCGGGGGACTATACGGAACTCTCAGGACTCTCAGGAAGCGGCACGCCGGCCTTCCCGAAGGCTTTGCGCTGGCGTCCGGCGATATCGGCGAGATCGCTGCCTGCGATCGTATCGTCGAACAGGCGGTGGTAGTTGAGCTCGGCATTGAGATGCAGGAACACCCCGCCAAGCCCGATCGCCGCCCGGTCCATGAACACGAACTCGCGCGGCACTTTGACCGGGCCTTTCTCGCGCAGGCCCTGATGCACCTTGAAGGCCTCCTGCCTGCCATACATCCCCGGGCTCACCCGATCGGCGATGGTGCGGACGCGGTCCTCGAGCATCGGGCCGTAGATGAAATTCGCCCAGATATTGAGGATATCGATCAATTCGTTGGAGAGGCCGGTGAAGCCCCAGGTCTCGTAGGCATGTACGATCAGGGCACGGTCCCCTTTCAGGAGACCCTGATAAAGATCGACGACACCTTGGATAAATTTGGGGGCAAAGGTCCGCATGCAGCCATAGTCGAGCAGATTGATCCCGGCCGCCCTGCCCTCTTCCTCGAACACGGTGTAATTGCCGAGATGCGGATCGCCGTGGATCACGCCGTAATGGTTGAACGGGTACCACCAGGCGCGGAACATGGCGCTGGCGATTTGGTTGCGCTCTTCGAGCGGCCGGTCCGTGTAGTCGAGTAGGCGCCCGCCTTCGAGCCAAGTCATGGTGAGGAGCCGGCTCGTGGTCAGTTCGGAAAGCACCTCAGGCACGCGAATGAGCCGATCCCTTGCGAAGATAATCCCGTAAAGCCGCGTGTGCCGCGCCTCGAGGTCGTAGTCGAGTTCCTCGCGCAAGCGTGCCGCGATCTCGGTCAGCATCTCAGAGGTGTCGATGGCGGGCCGCATGCGGGCATGGATCGAGAACAGGACGGCGAGCTGGGCAAGATCGGCCTCCACCGCCGACTGCATGTCGGGATATTGCAGTTTTACCGCCAGCGCCCGCCCGTCATGGCTTGTGGCCTTGTGGACCTGGCCGAGCGAGGCCGATGCCGCGGCCTCGTACTCGAACGAGGCGAATTTGGCCTCCCAATCGGGCCCAAGCTCCGCCGCCATGCGCCGGCGAACGAAGGACCGGCCCATCGGCGGGGCGTGGCTCTGAAGCTGACCGAGCTCGGCGGCATATTCGGAAGGAAGCGCCTCAGGGATGGTGGCAAGGAGCTGTGCCACTTTCATAATCGGGCCCTTGAGACCGCCAAGCGCCGCGGCGAGCGCCGCTGCGTCCCGGTCGCGTTCCGGATCGAGGCCAAAGAGCCGCCTTGCGGCGATGCGCGCCGCAACGCCGCCAACATTGGCGCCGACCCTGCCGTAACGGAGGGCGCGGGCGCTCAATCGGTTTTTCTCCTTGTCGGATTGGCGGTCGTTCATGGCTGATGAGGGCAAGCGTGTTTTCTCCTCATATAGGAGCGGCGGACGCCAAGACCATCAATGACCGCCCATTTGAGAGGATGGACCGTGAGGGGGAGGATAAAATTGCGCCTGCTGGTAAAGAGAGTCATTTTCGGCGTCAGGAGTTGGAGCCCATGATCATGCAAAGGCTGCTCGCGTTCTTTGTGACCGTTCTGTGCATCTGGCCGGTCGTCGCCGCGGCCGAAGATCCGGTCGAAGTGTGGAGATCGCCCACATGCCAATGCTGCGGCGCATGGGTCGAGCATCTTAAGAAGAGCGGCTTCTCCGTGAAGGTCAATAGCACGACGCCGTCGATGCTCGACCGCCTCAAGCGTCAAGTGGGGATCGGCAAAGACCTCGCCTCCTGTCACACGGGCAAGATCGGCCCCTATATCATCGAGGGCCATGTTCCGGCGTC
>Ga0209976_10000515_pt1 | contig 25407 bp, 26 predicted proteins | sample SumtaG_FD_182806 | JGI IMG/M metagenome (GOLD analysis project Ga0209976, IMG submission 182806) | Deep subsurface microbial communities from Indian Ocean to uncover new lineages of life (NeLLi) - Sumatra_00157 metaG (SPAdes) (version 2) | ecosystem: Environmental > Aquatic > Marine > Oceanic >...
AAGTTTTGGAAGTGGCAGAGGTGCTGGGGCGGGTTGGTTATGCAGCTTCAAATGATGAAACAAGGCCAGCCTTGACGGGAATATTTTTTGACTTAAAAGGCAAAAAATCTTTATTAGCAGCAACGGATGGTTACAGGCTGAGCGTTGATGGTTTAAAAGGGTACTCTGGAGAGGGGGGGGAGGGTTTTTTGGTGTCTGCAAGGGTTTTAAATGAAGGAGTGAGGGTGTTTAAGGAGTTGGGGTTGGAAGAGATGAGCGTGGGTTTGTCGGTAGAGCAAAAGCAACTTTTTTTAACTGGTGAAAGGATTAAAATTGTAACAAGGCTTTTAGAAGGGGAATTTCCCGCATATAGAAAGATTGTTCCTCAGAAAAGCGAGGTGGTGGTAGAAATAGACAAAGAAGAATTGTTACAAGCAATCCGGGCGACGGCAATTTTTGCAAGAGAGTCAGCCAATATTATTAGGTGGACTCTTAATAAAAAAGGGTTGGTGGTGGAGGCAAACTCTCCTCAGGTAGGAGAAAACAAAGTGGAGGTGGGGGTGGAGTTTAAGAAAGAGGGAGAGGGGAAAATTGCATTCAATAGTCGGTATTTAATTGACTTTTTGTCTAATGTGTCGGGAGAAAAAATTGAGTTTGGTATGAATGAGGCCTTGCAGCCAGGCTTGTTTAGAGAAAAGGGAAGAAAAGATTTTTTGCACGTGATTATGCCCGTTCGAGTCCAAGAATAACTTTCAGGGCAAGTCCGTTCGAGTTGAAGAAAGTAGTGGGGAGTTAGGTGGAAACCGTGGGTTTGCGCGGCGGAGAAGGCATTTTAATTTCACCACGAGTAACAGGGGGGGCATTTGATGTTTGATTTGGTGGGAGGGGTTGAGTTAATGTGGCTTTTTGATTTCTAGATGTTGGCTGGGGAGGGACTGGAGAAGAAATGGTTTTTTTGGCTTCTTGACGCTGAAGAATTTCTTGAGGACTACTGGTTATAAGTAGGTGTTCGTCTTTGGAGGCAACGATTCGAATGGCAACATGATTTTGACCAGCAAAAAACAAACCTTCGCCTATGTCTGCCGAAAGAAGTAGGCGCCTTTCGCCCTCTGAAAGATAAAAAACTTCTGAAACAAAAGGAATGGCGGCGGAGGATTGCTTCATGAGTAGTTGGATTGAGGAGTTAGTAACAATGGCTTTGCCGTGTTCTGAGTGAAGAAAGTCTTCTACGTCTTGGGTGATGGTGGTAAGGCCTAAGTAGTATTTGCGAGCGCGTTTGGCAATGGAGTAGAGAAAATTGGCAGAGTCGGGGTATTTCATTAAGTACCAGGCTTCGTCTACAACAAGAAGGCGTTTTTTTAAGTTGCGCTTGATTCTAGTCCAAATGAAGTCAAGAATAACAAACATGGCAATGGGTCGGAGCTTGTCTTCAAGCTCGCGAATAGAAAACACAATAAAGGAGTTGCTTAAGTCAACATTGGATTTTTGATCGAAGATGCCTCGGAACGAGCCCTTGACAAACTTTTCCAGACGGGCGACAAGATTTTGGGCTTCTGAGGTTTCCATGCCTAAAAGGGCTTTGTAAAGATCTTCCATTAAAGGAGGCTCATTTTTTTGAGTGGCAGGGTCGGGAGTGATACCTTTGGCTTTGTAGGCTAAGATTAGGGCTCGATCGAGAATGGCTTCTTCAGTAGCGGAGACGTCACCAAGCATGATTTTTAAAAGGGTGTGAAGGGAGATAATTTTTAACCCTAGTTCATTTTCACCTTCTTCATAAATTGCAGACAGGTCAAAGGGATTGATTTTGGAGTCAGAGTTGAAAGAGAAGGAAATAAATTGGCCGCCAAGACCCTCACACATTTCTTGGTACTCGTTTTCGGGGTCAATAATCAGCACTTCGGTATCGAACATAAGGGAGCGAAGAGTTTCTAACTTGACAGCGTAGGATTTTCCGGCGCCGGATTTGGCAAAAACAACCATGTTGGCATTTTCCAGAGAAAAGCGGTCGAAAATCACAAGAGAGTCGTTGTGTTCGTTGATGCCGTACATGATGCCTTTGTTGGAGGTGAGCTCAGAGGAGGTGAAAGGAAAGGTGGTTGCAAGAGAGGTGGTGTCCATGTTGCGAGTGATGACAAGGCGATCAATGCCAAGAGGAAGGGTGGTTTTTAAACCTTCTTCCATTTGCAGGGTAGCTTTTTTGGAAACAATTAAAAGAGAGCCGAGAGTAGATTGAACTTGTTTAGTAATGGCTTCAAGCTCTTCTAAAGAATGGGTAGAAATGGTGATATAGAGGCCGAATTGAAAGAATTTTTCAGCACCTTTAGCAAGTTGTTCCTGGAGAATTTTGGCATCTTCTAGCTTAACCTGAGTGTCAATGTTGGCGATGCGGCCGCGCTTGACGTCGGACTGGATTTCGGCTTCCATTTCTGTGATTTTGCGACGTAAGTCTTCCATAATGGTTTTGCCGGCTACAGGGAAAACGAACATGCTAATGTCGAGAGAGTGGCTGAAATTGATTAGGGGAGAGAGCCAGTTAGCATTGACGAAGCGAGGGTAGCCAGCCACGAAAAGAGTGCGTAGAAAAGTGTTGCCGATTTTGACATAGGTAAAATCAACCTCAATAGCTTCAGGGGCGATAATATCCTGAATTGAAACTAGGCCTTGAACAAAGCGCTTTTGGTGTTGGGGTTGAGAAGCGACTGGTTTTTTTTGATCCTCTTTGGCTTTTTCTTTCGAAGGCTTTTTAGGCAGAAATGGCAGGTTAATTTTGGGTAGCTTCATGAGTCTAATAGCAAGAATATCGTCAGGAGACGAGCTAGTTAAATGCTAGCACAAGAGAAGGAAATAGAGAAGGCAAGAATGAGTTGTTTAAAAAGAAGAATAAAAAAATGATGTAAAGGCAAAAACCCCTCATTGGCAGAGAGGTTTTTTAAAAGAAAGCTAAAAGTTATTTTTTGGCAGGAGGAGTGGGAGTTGAGGGAGGGGGGGGAGTTTTGCTGATTTGACCCACAGCTTGATCGATTTGGCTTTGAGCAGGACTAGCCGGTGGAGGGGTGGGGGTAGGGGTTGTGGTGGGAGGGGTGGGGGTTGAGATGCCAGGACTAGGCTCAGCCGGTGGAGGGGTGGGGGTAGGGGTTGTGGTGGGAGGGGTGGGGGTTGTGGGTGGAGGGGTTGTGGTGGGAGTTGAGGGAGTGGGAGTGGGTGAGTCTGGAGCTTTAGGGCTGGATTGATCGTTCATAGATATGTCTCCTTGGTTGGTGGCTCCAGTTTGTGTTGGAGCGGTAATTGATGATTTGGATATAGCTGCTTCAACAAGTGCAGTTTGGTATTGTTTGCTGTCGGCTAAACTAATACCTTCGGATGAGTCTGGGTTGTAAACAGTATACAACAATTGAATGATTTCTTGGGTGTTTAGTTGTTTGGCGGATAATCCCAGGCGAGCCAGTTGGCCAATGATGTGGTTTCTTTTGGGAAAAAGATTATTTTTGGCTTTTTCAAGGATAAAAGCTTTATCAAAAGGGAGCTCTTTTTGTTTTTTAAATTGGCTGGTGATGGTTTTTTGAGTTACACCTAGTTCTAAAGACGAAAAAGGGAGGATAATGTAGAATTTTTTATCAAGGACATTGCGCTGTTTGACAATTTGTTCAACAAACTTGCGATAGCGACTGACGTGTTGCTTTTTTAAGACTGTTTTTTGTTTGATTTCCTGATTTTTGAGCAGTTTTAGATAGCTGGTGATGTCTTTGGGTTGGGATCGGATGAGAATTTGGATAGAAAAAGAGAGGGAATTTAATAGGCCGGCATATGCATAAATAGTAGCATCTTGCTCTTCTTCTGATAAAAGCCCAAAGTTAATGGCATTGGTTTGGAGGATTAAGGCAGCGGAGCCATCTTTTAAGATGACGATATTGTCTACGATGTCTTCAACTTCAAGATGTTGTTGAGTGGTGGCGCGAAGAGGTTTGGGCATGGATGACAATTTCTAATTTCTAATTAACCTAATTTCTAATGCTTGCTAAGAGTTGGGTTTGGAGTGGATTTCTAAGGGAGAGACGATGTCTCCTTTAAGTTCCAGGGAGAGTATATCAAAGTTTAGGTTGTCTTTTTCGATCTCGATTTGGTAGTGGCCGTCTTTTAGCGGTGTGGCGGAGAAAAATTGGCCCAGCTTATTGGTTTTGAAGGCCCTGACTGGGATGTGGTTGGCATCGCTAACTTCGACAATAGCGGACTCGACAATATTGTTATTTTGGTTTAAAACCATGCCTACAAGGGTGTTGGGAGTAGTGGGGATGGAAGGGAAAGGGAGTTTTTGGGAAGTTTTGGCAGCAGAAGCAGGTTGGGACTTTGCTGGTAAGCCGGTAGTAGTCTGGTTGGGAGTGGGTTGGGGCAAGGTTTTCGAGAATGGTTTTTTAAGAAGTTTCCTTGATGACTTTTTAGCAATACTAACAGGACTGTCGGGAGGGATTTGCATTATGATGCCAGCGGAAATTTTGGATAGATCAATTTCACCCTTTAATACTTTTTCGCCTTCTTCAGGAGTGAGTCTTAAGGGGCGATTAGTGACTATGGGGGAGTAGGGTAAAAGGATTTTTTGAAGAACAGGAGTGATTTGAGAGGGGGTGACGCTAGAGAAAAGTTGGTTGATTTGACTAAGGCGCTGGGCTTCAAATTCATCGATTTGGTCGAGAGATTCTTGAGGTAGAGTGTGAAGGAAAGAGACAACTTGTTGTTTTTTTGCTTGGGCTTTTTGGTGAGAGTCTTCTTGTTTGGTTGGAGGAGGAGGTGTTTTTTTAGAGGGTTTTAAAAAGTCAGGTAAAATGGAAGCTTTTTTCCAAGTAAATTGGGTGGGTTGGTAGGCAGATTTGAAAAAGGAACCGACCCAGCGATCAAGTGGGCGTTCTTCAAGAGGAATGAAAGCAAGAGCAATGCCACAGAGAGCGGAGATTATAATGAAAAACCATTTAATAGGCAGAGGGAGATTGCTTAAATAAAACATGACTGCGATACCACCACCACCGGCGAGCTCAAGGAACTGCTTTAAAGTCATGTCACCGACAAGGCGGAACTGGTAAGAAGTGACGTTTTGAGGGACAGGGTGTTGTTGCATGAGTCGAACTAACAGCTAAAAGTGAAAAACTAATAGCACAAAGTAATTGTTGGTTGGTATTTAGTATAAAGCATAAGAGCTTGCTCGCCAAACAAGAGTAACTGGGGTTGTTATTTCTGTTTAGCCGTACTTCCTCTTATATTTTAAGCGTAGTGGCCCTCTCCTTAGTCAAGCTTGAGGATGTGGTTTCACTACTTATTTAAAATAAAAGGTTTCTTGAGGGGAAGGGCAAGCGAAGAGGGGCTACTATTGTTGGAGCCACTTTATTCTTACAGTGGAAAGATCAGTAATTCCTTTTTGGTATAGCCAATCCACTGCTTCTTGTTGAGTTTGACTGTAAGGCTGTTTGGTGAGGGTAATGATGTAAGTATTGGTTTTATATTCAAAGTCGATAGTAAAATTGGTGGTTACAAGAGGTGTTTTTTGGCGAAGCTCCATTAAAGCTTTGTCTTGTGTTCCATGCTCCTGAAGATAAGTTTGGTTGGCGGCTTCAAATTGTTCATTCCAGCCAGGGGTATTACTTTCTATTTGTTGAGTGGCAAAAGAAAGAGTAAAAGATGGATCAAGATTAATGGTTAGAGTGTATTGGGACTCTGATTCAAATGAAGGATTTGGAGTGAGAATAAGAGTATTGGTGGTGGAATCTATGCTTGGAACAATATTTGTTGGAGGAGTGAGCGTGTATTGAAGAGAGTTTACTTCAAAAGTTTGATTAAAAGTGATTTCTAAAGGTAAAAAGGGATTATGGTTGGTGTTTGGGGGTGGTTTGGTAGCAATGACTGCAAGTTTTTGAGGCGGTAGGATGGTTGGAGTGAGAAAGCGAATGACTAGGCCAGCAATTAAGAGAGTAAAAAGACTAATAATAATAATTTTATTTTGTTTTTTTGGATTCATAAACTAATATTATTATGGCACAACTGCCCACATATGAATTACATTGTAAGTTTTGTCAGGGCCAGTTATTTGATGAGTAAAGTTATTTCCATTTGATTTGGCTGGGTCTAGGGTGGTGATGGCCGTAACCTCCCCGGCGCTGCTTTTTTGAATTCCAGTAATGACGAGAATGTGGCCACCGCTGCCAGTTGACCAGTAAGCTGTGCCACTAGTATAAATAAGAGCGCAATCTTCCAGGAAAGTTTCAGCTTGATCCCAATTAGTACCGAGATAAGAGTAACTAAGGCCATTTTCTTGGAAAATAGTTAAAGGGCCTGAGGAGTGAGCGGTGAAGCAGACGCCTAATCCGTCGTCTGTTGCTCCGTAGACATAACCATCAATGTCGTGTTGACGATTCCAGGTTGAAGTGACATTAAAGCCAGTGCCAAAGCTGTTTAAAATCATAGTGGTGGAGGTACTACCGCAGCCAGAAGCTCCAATCGTACATCCGGTAGGTGGAGTGCATGCAGGAAGGGATTGGTTGCAGACAGTGCTGCCCCATGACGGATTGTTTTGCCAAATGAAGGCTCCAGTAGTATCAGCGCAAGAGCGAGTTATTTGCCCATTCCCGGTTTCAGATTGAGTAGATGGTTGGAGTGTGCTGGTGAGAGAGGCGATGATAGCGGGGAAAGTGAGAATGCCGGCAATAACTACGGCGACTAAAGCCAGAGCAGGAGCAAAGATGCCCATGGCGGCGAAAGAGACCATACTGAGCCCGCTTAAAACAGTGGTGGCCATGGTCGTAGCAGTTCCTCCAGCCGCGGTGGAGGCGGTAGTTAGAGAAGACCATAGGGACTTGATAGCATCGGGTCCAAAGATAAATCCTCCAATTCCACCAATTATTGGTGCTAGAAAGCCAAAAGGGCCTAGAAAAGGTGCTACAACAAATCCGGCAAAAACTCCCAGACCAGTGCCGGTAACAGTAAGTAAAATGTTGGAGATAAAAGTTTTGAGGCCGGAAATGATGGCATGACCAAGAATGCCGAGTGCGGCCATGGAAAAAGCACCAACTTTGATGGCAGTTTTGACTTGCCGTTTCTTTTTTTCTATTGACTTTTTTACTAGATCTTTGGCAATAAGAACGGCGGCAACGATGAGCTCGACCGGAATAGCAGCACCACCTGTGCCAATGGCGATGGCTCCGCCAGTAACGGTATAGCCTAGGGCTTTGGCTCCCCAAACGACGACTTTAGTAAGTATTTTTTTAGTGCCTTTTTCTTTGGCTCGTCTGAGTCCGTAAGAGAAGGTTTTGCCGGCAAGGCGTAAAGGTTCTGGAGAAGAGGTTGGGGGAGAATGAAACTCTTGGTTTAGTTGAGTTTTTGTTTTGTCAGATTCTGGAGTAAAGTTTAAGAATGGTCCGGTTTTATAGTCGTGATTGCCGCTGTGGTATTCGATGGCAAGTTGGTGGGTGGATTGTTCAAATTCAGCCTGATTGATATTGACGTTGGTTGGGTATTGGGAAGTATCAATGTTGTGGGTTTCTCGGTATTGATGAATTAAGGTCTCCATTTTGAGAACATAGGCGGCCAAATCATCTTTGGCGGAGTGGTATGTTTCGGTTTTAGGAAGAAGTTTTTCAACTTCTTTGCTAGCAGCGATGTTGTTGGCGATGGCAGTATCAGTAATAGCTAGGGCATCTTTGATCTGACTGGGATTGAATTGATGAAGTTCTTTAAGGCGAGTGGTGAGTTCGTCCCGGTAGGTATCAGGACTTGGGTCTTTGAGGCTTGGATCGTGAGGTTGATAGGGTTGAGTGGTGTCGGTTTGAAAGGCTTTTTGGGCGATTTCAAGATCTGTTTTATTTTTAGGCTTGGTTTGGGAAAAGACAAGCTCTCTTTGAGTCTGTGATAGTTGGTTGATAATAATACGAAAGCCTGGATAAAGGTGAGAGACAGAGGTTTCTACTTGCTGTCGAGTTTCGGTAATGCCAGCATTGGCTGCGAGGGCATTAACTAGAGCTTTTTGAATTAAGGGCTGGCTAGTTTTAATAATGGCTTCATTGAAGTCTTCTGGGAGGTGTCGCAGATCTGGATGAGTAGAGAGGTTTTGGACGATTTGGAAAGACAAATATTTAGCTTCTTCACGAAGGGTTTTAAGATGAAGTTTAAGATTTTCAAGAGAAGGTTGGTTGGGCATAGCATTTGTAGTGTAGCAGATTTTTGGGAGTTTCTCTGAGGTGATGGTATAATTTGGGTATTATGTCAAATGGAGAAAAAGCACCGCGAAAAGAGCCAGATAAAAGACGCGAGCCAGTTTTTTCAAGTTGGCTTGAGGGAGCGTTGATGGCAACGCGTGGATTGGCTGGGGCAGATAGAGTTAGATCTGATTTAGGTCGAATTGAGATAGAGATTTCAAAATTGGCTGACAGAGTAAGAAAAAGAAAGATTGGTTTGGTTGGTGAGTTTATGCAGAGTTTAGGGCTTTATATAAGGCTGATGACTGTAAGAGAAAAGTTGGTGTCTGGTGAAGAGAGAGACAAATTGAGAGAGAGGAAAGAGAAATATGAGATTGTAGTAGATTGGGTAGAAGAGCGAGAAGTTGATACTGGAGCGAAAAAAGATGCTGTGGAAAATGCGTTGGGGAGTGTGGTAGGAGAAAATGAAGCCTTATTGAAAGAAGAAGGAAAATTGGATGAGGGGTATGAGGAAAGAATAGACTTGTTTGTAGATGATGCGCAAGAACAAATGGAAAATGCTAGACAAAGTGTTGAAGAAGTTGTGGTGGATGATGAGAAATTAAAAAGAAAGAAAAAAAGTGCAAAAAAATCGGACAAAGATGGTATAGAGAATATATTGAGGAGAATGAGGCCTGGTTCTAAAGCATGCAAGGAATATGATGAAAGAAGCCTTGAGATTGAAGCACTTGACATAGAAGAGGGAGAAAAATGGATTTTAAGAGCTAAGTTATTAAACGAACTAAAAGGAAAATATCCAGAACTTGATGAAGACTCCGAAGGAGCGGCAGGTAGATCGTTTGGAGGAAGAGAAAAACCTCTTAAGGTAGTGGTCGCAGATTTGCAGAATTGGATAGAAAATCCTGATGAAGCAGAAAAACATTTTGAACAGTTTTTCCAGCAAGCTTATGCTAGGCCTGGATCAAACTTTCGAGAGACAATGACTTTTGAAGACCATATTAAGTTAGCAGATTTTTTTAAGACTTTTACTAATGATAAAGCTATTAGAATTGTTGCAGAGTCGTTGGAAATAGGTGTTAGTGAGTTGCAAGAGATAGTGAGAAAGAGGTTGAATTGGTTTAGTAAATCTTATCAGGTTAGAACGAGACTATTTGATGCTTTTGTGGGGATTGAAGGAGGGCATGTTAAGCCGGTTGATTTGGCAAAGATGATGGCGTCTTTAACTAGTGAGCAGTTTGAGTTTTTGTTTGGAAGTGATGAGGAAACTGGAAGGATGGATAAGATGGGAGTAGGTATGGTGTCAAGATTGTATGAATCTGCGTTTTTGGAGTATTTGGATAAAGATGACAAAAATGTAGTGCGGTGGAAAGAAGTAGTAGTTAGGCCTGAAGGGGGAGAGTTAGCAAGTTCTGTGGTAGATGAGGAAGTACGAGATATGTTGGTGGCTACATTAAAATCGAGAGGAGAGGAGTGGGATGAGTGGAAGGTAAATAGGGCGTTGATTTTGGGAAAGAGTTTTAGTTTGGCTAATTTAAGATTACAAGAGATTGTAGCAAAGGAAAGATTTCCTAGGTTTGAGGAAGATGACTGGTGGGGTAAGACGATGGAGTCGCCACCTTATGAAGATTATGTTAGGGTACTAAATCCACTTGAGCATTTTTCAGGTAAATATTGGACTGGAGGTCCTGCGGGTGCAATGCTTTATTTTACAATTAAAGGTGGCTTTGGCGAATTCAGGAATGCTGAGGAGTTTGTAAAGGCTTGGAAAAGTCAAGAAGTTTCGATTGATGATGATTTTTTTGTACATCTAAATAATCTGTTGGGAATTGGAGGTTTTGGTTCGAGCGGATGGCGATTGAATGCGAGTGTGGAAGATTTTCTTTACAAATATAGTGGAAAAGAGCAATTGCTGGGAGTAAATGTTAGATTGCATTTGCGAGTAAATAAAAAGGATACACAAAAAGCAGGGGTGTGGAATGATGCTTTGTGGATGAATCCAATGCTTTATATGCATGAAGCTGATTATTTAAAAAGACAGGGGTTTAGCTCTAGGACAAAGTCAAAGGGACTATGGGGTAAGGTTTATGCTGCGGCTGGCTTGAGCGAGAAAAAATCTATAGAAAGAGCAAGAAGAAATTTAAAACTAGTACAAGAACATTCGCTAGGCCGGGTGAATGTAAGCGAAGAATTTGAGGAGGGGTGGTTTTTGGATGTTGAAAAAAGAGAGGACTTTCTTGATTTTAATGTGATAGAAGATGATGGGGAGAAGGAGCAAGCTATGAGATTGGCAAAAGGGATCCGGACTGTGGCGGGCAGTGAAAAATTAACTGAATTTTTGCTGAAGGCGGATAAAGATAATGTGACAGGATTTAGGATGACTAAAGGAATGACAGATGTGAGATGGGACTTGTTGGACTATTCGAATATGGGTCATGTGGGATGGCAGAGGCGAATAAGGGATTTTGCCAGTGCGTCCGAAGCGCAGCATGGATTGGCAAAGTTTTTCAATGGCTATGGTTCATATAAAACAGCAGAAGATATGGCACATGCCTTTCACGAGTTGGTCTACACTCCAATAGAAGGATTTGATGGAGACAAGGCGGCTTTTGTGGGAGAGTGGTTTGCTGAAGCGATGATGAGGTTTCACGATGTGAGGACGGGGAAATATTTACCGTGGCCAATTGAGCCGATTTATAATTATTTTAAGCGGAATTCGGTGGCAGAACATGTGTATGGTGAGGGGGCTATGGCTTGGGCTGCAATTGATCATAAGCATTTTATTGAGACGATGAGGTTGAATGGTAATTTTGCTGAGAAGGGGAAAGAAGTTGAAGAGAGACTATTGAAAAGGTTGAAAGCGACGAAAAAACACCTAGCTGCAGAGCTTCTTATTAGATATGGTCCTTTAGGAGTTGTGATGTTTAGTTGGATTTTGATTAAAGAGGTCTATGAGCAGATACAAAAAGACTTAGAAGAAACTTAAAAAGGAAGTGATTTTGTTTTTATTTACCACTAATGTTTTCACCTCTTTGAGGTTTGGCAGCAGCGTGGCGTCTATTACCTTTGAGGCGCTCGATTAGTTTGTTGGAGTAGCCAGCTTGATAAGTGAGATTAAGCCCGGTTTTAGTGGCTCTTTTGGTTAGTTTGGCGGCAGAGGATAGTTGTTTATTTATGTTCGTTACTGACAGGTTCACCTCTTTGTTTTTCAGGAGCTCCACGACCTCTTTTGCCAGTCATCCTGCTAATGAATTCACCGGTGTAACCAGCTTGGGAGCCGAGACTAAGGCCAGTTTGAACAATGCCACCAACCATTTTGGGGCCGGCAAAGACGCCACTCATAGCAGCACCGCCATAGCCAGAGCTTTCGACTTGAAGGGTTTTTTTGACCATTTGGGCGGCATTTGGAATAAGCATGAGGAATCCAAGTCCAATGAGGCCCATGACTCCTTGCATTGTGGCGGCAGAATTGCCATAAGGAAAAATAAAAGGTGGAGAGAAGCCGCTGAGTTCTCCTGATTGAGCATCAAAGCCGACACCTGGGGAAACTTGGAATTCATTGGCAGAGTTGGGATTGTTTTGACCAAGAAGAGCTACACCAATGAGAATAAGGAGGGCGACAGTGGGGAAAACAGCAGCATTGGCGATCAAGTTTTTTAACCAGGAGCTAAAAGTGTTAGTTCCAGGAAGGGCATTAAAAAGAATTTGGATGGGTGAGAAGATGACAGAGACAATAATGGATACGTATGAGGAGAGTAGGATAAAGAAAGTGCGGAAAATAGCAATGAGGAGAGCAATTGCAATGAGAACATATGCTGCAACTTGACCAATTCCGCCCAAAGCTATACCAAGACCACCGCCAATGTGTTCAGAAATCAAGATTGCAATAGCTCTGGCGGCTTGACCACTTGTTTCATTCCAGCCAAGAAAGTTACTTATGTATATTTTAGAAAGGCTTTGACCAAGAAGAAGATCGGCTAAATTGGTGTTTTCAAAGACGTTGAAGGTATTTAAGATGGCGGCAATCAGGTAAATAGAGAAGTAGATAAGGTCGATGATAAAACCAGCGATGGCGTAGGAGAAAGTAATGAGAAGAAGAGTAACTACTAGTTTGGGGAGAGCAGTTTGAATATTGACTACAGTTTGAGGGTCGATTTTGGCTCGAAACATGATCATAAAACCAATGACGACAAAAATGATGACAAAGATAAAATAAGCGATGTTTCGAAAAGCCTTCCAGATGTTTAAAACAGGAGTAAGAGAAGTGAATCCTAAACCTTGGGCGTAGGCGGGTTGGGCAATACCAAAGTTTTGAATAACGTCAGCAATATAGGTTTTGGTTTGGACGGGGGGAGTTGTGACTAGGGAGGCGATCATAGTGCCACCAACTTCAGCGGCACCGCCTTGGGCATAGAGAGGAGTGCCGTCTTCATCTCTACAACCACCCCCCCAGCTAAGACAACCGATGGCCAAATATTGATTTTTTACTGATTCGAAAATGGTTTTTTCTAGATTAAAACGGTCAGATAGCACTGCAAAGATGGTTTTTTCCATGCCGGAGTCAAGACTGCCAGAAGCTTTAATAGAAAAAGGGTTAAAGAGTGCTAAGAAGGTAAATAAGATTGTAAGAAAAATGATATAGAAGCGCTTCATGATTAATTTTATTGTAGCTAATCTGGTGATGAATGCAAGATGGGTTAAGGGGTACAGACGAAATCGGTTGGGTAAGTAGGAATTTGAGTGCAATTGCTAACCCAATACCAAGGACTTTCTTCAGTTGCGGTTTGAGTATCGGTGGTGCCGAAAATAGCTTGGTAATAGTCATAGTTTAGACCTTCAGGGCAATTGTCACCTCCAATATGAAAAGAGTACATAAAGGCTTGCATGTCGGTATGGCCGGCGTTGAAGCAGTCTTTGGTCCAGGTGTAGTTTTGATAAAAACCATCTTGAGTGTAGCGGAGAAATTCGGTGATTTGGGCATTGAAATCTTCTTTGGGAATGGAGCTACTGTGAATTCCAAAGTCTTCCCAAGGTGTTGGATCAACGTTGTAGTTGCTGGCGTCGGATTCATTAAGCCAGATAGTGAGGGCAAATAAGGGATTGATTCCAGCGTCTATAGCGCGTTTGACTACGTCGTTGTAGCATTCAGCGGCATGGTGTTGGTTATTTGGGATCCAACGGTCAGCCTTGTCAATGAAATTAGTTTTAAACCAACCGGCATAGTCGGGAATGGCGCTGTCGGGAATATCTTGATTGCAATTAATTTCAGGCTTGTCTGTTGGAGGGGTGGTGGGATCTGTTACGGCAATATCGCAGGCGCCGGGGTCTGGAAAGTTTAGTTTGGCAGGCAAAGAAGGATCTAGGCCACGGAGAAATTTGTGGTATTGGAGATCTTCGCACTTGTTATGTTCAGGATCATAGAAAGAGCGGAGAGCACCAAAGACTGTATCTTCTAAAAATTTGGTGGCCCAGCCTCCAGGTGGGTGCCAGTTTTGCTCGGTGTTGCTATAACCAATAGTGCCGGTTTTGGATCGAATACAAACGCCTTCTTCATCATATTCTTCGCAAATGGTGTGGCTGGCGCTAGGGTTGGCATTAAGAGTGACGGTTTGAATGAGGCTAATGTTTGGTCTAGAAGTGTTTGTTCCTAAAACATGATTGTTATTGGAGGAAAGGGCGAGTTTTGAGTTGGTGTTTATCAAATCAGCATCAGAGATAAAGGAGTTATAAAATCCGTATTCAAGATCTCCTGCAAGGAGAGAGGTCCAGTCAACATTTTCGGGCGCAACGATAACAGCACGGACAGTATAGACATCTTCTCTGGCAGCAGCTAGGACTTCACTGGGATTGGGAATAGTGAATCTGGCGGTGCCAGTAACAGAACCTTTGAAATTAGCCTCCGCGCTGCCCATAGAAGTTATGTTAGTTGGGTTGGTCCCAATCTCTGAACATTTGTTTCGGATATTCCAGAGATTGAAAAGAATAGCTTCTGAAGCTTTGATTTCACCGGAATTAACAGATTTTCTAATTTCGGAAGCGGGAACACAGTTGCCATCGACAATAGAGGGATATGGTGGGGCTGAGGGTTTGTTTGAAATTATACTGTTGATTTTGGAGTATCGGTCAGTGTTAATACTATCTGAATTATAAAATTGGGCTGTGGTTTCAAGAGATTTATGAGCACCAAGAACGGGGCAGGCAAATTCAACGACGCCTAGTTTACTGGGTGAAAATATGGAGAGGAGAATTCCGAGAAGGCCTCCGACTTGGTCGGCGTTTTTGGGATGAAGACGCCAGATAAAATAACAGTTTTTTAAGGCTTTAGGTTGTTGGATGGAAAAGAGGCGGTTTTGATCGGTTGAGCTGAGCGTTTTAAGATAGTCTAAAATTTTTTGGTCGGTGAAGTTGATTAAGCCTGATGGAACTTTACTATTGCAAAAGTCAAGGTCAGTAAGAATTTGGTTTGAGTCAGCAGAGCTTTCAAGAGGATCGGGCCCTTCACAGTCACCAATTGAACCCTGACAGTTAGTGGTTTGGTACTTTCTTTTGAGATCACAGCGTTGTCCGGCAAAGCGGACTAAATCAGTGTCTGAGGCAATTCGCTCAAAACTAGAAGAATCAATCCAATCTCGAGAAATGCCATCTTTTTTATCGGCAGTATTATTTAGATTGTTGAAAAATTGTTGTAGACTGACGGCTTTGCCTTCGCCTATTGAGAGTCTTCTACCCCAATTGCCATTTTCAGAAGGATTGAGAAAAAGATCTTGGCCAGTAACATAGCTGGCAATGCGTTCAAGTTTTTGAACGAAAGTATCTTCGCCAATAAGGGAGTTGGCTTGTTCTAGCACATCTGGATTGGTGAGAATAACGTTTTTAAGTTCCGCAGCAATATTTTCAACTTCATAAACATCGCTTCTTTGAATAAAGGTTAACCAGTCTTGGTCTCCGGCATCGGGATTGAGAAGTGAAGGAGAGTTTTCGTATATACGAGTGATGGGGGAGCGAGGATCTTTTTCATCTGGATCAGAAGTGAGAGCTTCAGGATATTTGGGGGCGGCAAAGGTTGTAAAAGGAAGGAAAAAAAGGAAGATAAATAGAAAGAAAATTAGGCTTTTTTTCCAGAAGGAATTCATGAAATTATTTTAACACAACATCATGAGGAGGATAGTTAATTAATTAGTAGGGATTGTGAATTCGAGGAGGTTGATGTCAAGACCAGTGAATTGGGAGATGAAGTAGAAAATAAACCAGATAAGGAGAGCAAGAAACAAGCCAAAGATGCCGGAGGTGATGGTTTTTTTGGCTTTTTCTAATGATTCTTTATTGGATCCGGAGGTAATGAGACTGAAAGCGCCGATGATAATCATGATGAAAGAAGCAATGCCAATGAGAGGGAGCATTATTTTTAGCAGATTTCCTATTAAGGTTTCAATCCATTTGAAGGAAACGATTTCGTCGCCTGTTCTGTCGGTAAAAATGCCAGTAGCTTCGTCGAAGCTTTGAGCTAAAACCGGAGTAGCGAATAGTGAATAACGAATAGTGAATAGCGAATAGAGTAAAAGTAAAATTTTTTGACGTTTTTTCATGAGGTTATTGTAGCATAGGAGCAGTATTTAGTATCAGGTATTAAGCATAGAAGTGCAACAAAAAACCCGCCAGAGGCGGGCTTTGTTTTTAATATGGTTAGCTTAGTAGCCTTTGGGGATGGTGACGTTTTCTGAAAGAATAGTGATGCCGAAGAAGAATTCAATGAGTTTCATAACAGCCCAAGCAGCTGCAACGATGCCAAGACCAACTAAGGCAGCGGTGATGCGGTTTCGAGCTTCTTCAACTTTGGCTTTATCGCCGCCTGAAAGAATCCATTGGATACCGCCCCATACTAAATAACCAAAAACCAAGATACCAGCAATAAGAAGGGCAAGACCAATAACACCACTAATAAGAGTACCAATGTTGTCAATTTGAAATCCAGGAGGTTGAGGGACGCCGACGTTTTGAGCAAAAGCCGGAGTGGCAGAGGCTAAGAGCAGGCCAATTGAAGAAGCTGTGCGAAAAAGTTTTTTCATGAGATATCTCCTTTGTGATCTATGTGTTTGATTAATATTCTACCTCTCCTGAGAAAGTGTTGTCAAATTAAGATTAGCAGCTGCTAAAGTCGTATCCTGGTTTGGGAGAACCAGATATACAAAAGCAAGGGTCAAAGTGGAGGTAAGAAAAGTGATCATCAGGACCGTGGCATTCGACTATGGCTGAGCCATTGTCAGTGCAATATCTACCAGCACCACCATCGTTGGCGGTTTCGCCAATCGGAACACCAGTAGCGCAGGTTTGGCTAGAATTACCATTGTTTCCTGAAGGAGAGCTACCTGAAGGTAGAGAAGTGTCGGCTTCGCCACCGGCGAGATTGAGTCCAAAGAAATGATTTAAAAGTAAAAAGATTGCCCAGGAAACAGCAACGATGCCAAGACCAATAATGGCGTTGGTGATGCGGTTTTTGGCTGATTCAACTTTATCCTTGTCACTACCAGCTACGATCCACTGTAAGCCGCCTAAAACAAAATATACAAAAGCGGCAAGAGCGGCGATTATGAACATAAAGCCAATAATATTACTAGTGAAAGCGCCGATGTTGGTGGCGGGACTAAAGCGCTGGAGTTCGGAGAGGATAGGGACAGCAACTTGATAAAACATAGTAATTATGGGGTAGGAAAGACTGGCTCCAAAATGTTGAAATTTAAAGCTTGGCTGACAATGATAGAAATGGCGACGCTGGCAACCATGAGTCCCAAACCAATAATGGCGTTGGTGATGCGGTTTTTGGCTGATTCAACCCTGTCTTTGTCGCCGCCGGCCATGAGCCAGGAAATACCACCCCAAACCAGATAAAGAAATGTGGCGATGCCACCAACAATGAGAAGAGTGCGCCAGAGGTTGGCGATGGTAATGGCTAAGGCAGGGCCACCATCACCTGAACCAACTGATGTATCGAGGACTGGGTTTTCGATTTGAGCAAGTAAGGTAGAGAAAATCATAATTAATTTGCAGGAATAAGTTTTTGAATTTCTTCAGCTGGGTTTAGGAGTTGGAATCCTAAGACACTGCCAACAATGGAAGCGATTGCGTATGTGATGGTAATGATAATAAGACCAATGGCGGCATCAGTCATGGTTTTTTTAGCTTTTTCGACTTTATCAGTATTACCTCCGGCTGTAATCCAATTTAAACCACCGATAATAAAATAGATGAGGAAGGCGAGGCCGGCAACAATAGTGAGAAAGCCGAAAATATTGGAGAAAAGAGTGTTAATAGAGGTACCAGCTAATTCGCCTTCTTCTCCAGGATTATAACCGCCAATATTTTCTAGTGTACCTCCTAAAGGCTTACCTTCATTTTGAGCTGCTAGTAAAGTAAAAAGCGGTAAAGACATATTTATTCGTTAATTTCTCCTGGACCATAAATGACAGGATTTAAGATAGCTGTGGCGCTGCCAAAAAGAATTTGACTGACAATAGCAGTGATTGAAAGGGCGGCGACAACGACAACCAAACCAATTAAGCTCATATAGATTTTTTTCCAAGCGTTGGCTGTTTTTTCAGGATCACCGGTTGCAGAAATAAATTCGATGCCGGCAAGAATAATGTTGATAAAAGCCCAAAGACCGGCAGCAATAGTGATAAATTTAACAATGTTGCTGATTAAATAAATAGGGCCAGTATCTGAACCAAGGCCGCCATAGCCGGTGTTGAGACCGTCTGCTCCGAGGGGGTTTTTAACTTCACCAAACATTTGAAAAATCATATTAATCGCTAAGTCCAGTTAAGATAGGTACGCCTGTGATAACTTGGATTATTTGAATTATCCAGTAACTGGCAAAAATTATCAAGAAACCTATAAGAGCGTTGGTAATGGTTTTTTGGCCTTCTTGTTTTTTTTCAGGGCTACCAGCTGAGGTGATGATGGTAAAGCCTCCCATAAGAAGAAAAAAGAAAAGAATGAGACCGGTGATGATATAAACATTGGGAAGGATTTTGCTTAAGAGGGCAGTAGGTTCGGTAGCAATGTCTTTGACGGGTTGGTCTCCAAAAAGGGATTCTTGGAGATTGACGACGAGGAGGGTATTCATAGGGATAGTTTAACACGTCTGGTAAAATCAGATTACGAATTAACGGATAAGGAATTAACGGGTTATGAATAATGAAAAAAAGTTGGCTGAAAAAATAAGAAGAGGTGACAAGGAGGCGTTTAGATGGTTTTATGAAAGGCAGAAAGATAAGTTATTTAAGTTTGTGATGGGAAGGGTGGGGAATAAGGAGGATGTGGAGGAGCTGGTGCAAGATACGTGGTTGTCTTTTTTGGACTCTTTGCCTTTATTCCGGTTTGGGTCGAAGTTGAGTACGTTTTTGCTGGCAATTGCCAGACACGAAATTGCAGATTACTGGCGGAAAAAATATGCCAAAAAGGCATTAAAGCTTGTGCCGTTTATGGAGCGGGTGTATACAGAAAAACTTTATTCAGTGGAAATAGTGTCGGATGAATTGATTGAAGTAGTAGAAAAAGTATATGAGCTGATTTCGCCGATGCAGGCAAGGTTATTGCAAATGAAATATGAGGAGGAGATGAGTGTAAAAGAGATGGCTGATAAGCTGGGTATAAGTGTTAAGGCAGTAGAATCAAGACTGTTTAGAGCCAGAAAGGCGTTTCAGAAATCTTATATAGAAGTACAAAAAGTACAAGAGGTACGAGAAGTATGATTAAAAGGATGTCTAAAAGAAATTTCTCGAAACAATTAGAAAAGCGATTGGAAGAAAATAAGTTGTTGGAAGAGTCGGGTGTAGTGCCAGAGCAACTGAAGGGATTTGTGGGGGTGATAGGGTGGCATTTTTTAGTGGTGGGTTTGGTAGTTAGTTTTATGGTGAGTGTGGGAGTATTATTGTTTTGGTTGCCGCAAGTGTTGAGGGTGGCAAGGAGATTAATGTTTATATGAGAAAAAGAACCTTGGTATTGTCTTTGGGGTATTGGTTTTCGAGCCGATCGTTGGGGTTATTATTACACCCTTATGCAACAGTGAGAGTGTTGGTAAGGGAGAAGTTTTTGCGGCCATTAGTGGGGTTGCCGGGAGTGGTATGGATGCTGAGTTGGATGGTGGGAATAGTATTGGTGCGAGTGGGAATGTATTTTGAATTGGGGAGGTTTGGGTATATATATGAGGTGGGTTTAGGGTTGGTATTTTTGTGGTTGTGGGTGAGTGTATTTTTGCTGATATGGCAGTCAATGCTTTTGTATTTGTATATAAGATTTAAGAGAGTACTTAGATAGAAGTACAAAAAGTACGGGAGGTACGGGAAGTACAATGGTTGATTTGGTGAAGGATTTTTTTTGATTTTACGACTAAAGATTTGTTGTTATGACCCATCCCGATATTGGTTCATGGAGATTAAGACATTGGAGGTACAGTTTGACTGTGAAGTCAAGCAGGATGGCAGCTTTAAATGAGAATCCAGAGCGAGCACCATTGGCAGCAATGGCGCAGATGACGGAAGAACAGTTGAAGGTTTGGCATGAGATTAGAGACTGGCAATTGGAAGATCAAGAAGCTGTAGGAATAGTTGTGCAGGCAATAGAAGGCGAGATTAGAAATTAGAAAAAAATTAATAAATAAACCTCTAGTGAGGGAAGATTTATTGTTGTTGGAAGGTGGTGTTTAGTGTGAGTTTAATTACAGAGCAAGATGCTAATGAAGAAAAAACGTTTTACCAAGATGATTTTTGGGAATTAGTGGCTATAGGGACAATTTGGTTGGATGAGGATGATCCGAGATGGGAAGAGTTAGAAGTGGTGCCTGAGGTAGTTGAAAGTAGAAAGAGTTAATGAAGAAAATATTTGTACCAGGAAAGTTGATATTGACTGGGGAACATAGTGTGGTCTATGGCTATCCGGCATTGGTGGCTAGTATTGATAAAGGTGTTAGCGTGACAATAAAAAAAGGTTTGGGAAAAGTGGACTTGGGAAAAGAAGAAGACCCGATTGGGTTGGTAAAGAAAGCTGTGGATGTTTCAGGCCTGGACGGGTCGGAAGTTGATATTAAGATAGAATCGGGATTACCGGTGGCTTCGGGACTGGGGTCGTCGGCAGCTGTGAGTGCAGGTGTGATTAAGGCAGTATATGATTTTTTGGGAAAGGATTTGAAAGAGAATGATTGGTATGAGCTAACAATGGAATGCGAGAGGTTGGCGCACGAGAATCCTAGTGGAGTGGATCCGGCAGCAGTAATTTATGGTGGGTTAATGAAATATATCAAAGGAAAAGGGATAGAGAGATTGGTAATTGCTAAACCGCTATCTTTACTTTTGTTTCAATCAGGAAGGCCGCGCGAGTCAACACGAGATATGGTAATTGAGGTGGTAGGCAAGAGGATGAAGAGAGAACCTAAGGTGGATGAAGGTATTTTTAAGAAAATTGGGATAGTGACTGAAAAAATACAAAAAGTTTTGGAAAGAAGAGATGGGGTGGGTGAGTTGTTTGATGAGAATGGTAAATTGCTGGAAAATTTAGGAGTGGTGGGCGGGAAAGCGCGGAAAATATCGGCAGAGTTGCGCAAGTTAGATTGTGGAGTTAAGGTTACGGGAGCTGGGGGAGTAACTGGCGGTTCGGGAATGATGATGGTGTATCATACGGATTTGGATATTCCCGAGAAATATCTTAAGGAAGAAGGATATAAATATATGAAAGTAACTGTAGGAGAGAAATCAAGTTAAAAATTAAAAGTGCAAAGTGAAAAGTAAGGAGAGAATGAAGTCAGAAAAAAAATATAAGAGGCAAAAGGTGACGGCGTCGGCACCAGGGAAATTAATGCTTTTTGGTGAGCATGCGGTGGTCTATGGAATTCCAAGTATTGTGACAGCAGTGGATCAGAGGATTAGTGTAGAAGTAGAGAAGAATGGAGTGGATGCGTTTCATTTGGAGGCTCCAGATTTGGGATTGGCAGCTTATTCAAAAACAATTGGAGATTTGGGGAAGAAGCAATTACCGAAAGCAGTGCGGTTTATTGAGATGTTTTATAAAAGGTTTTTGGATAAATACCCACAAAAGGAAGGAATTGATGTAACAACGAGGAGTGATTTTTCAGCTTCGTACGGATTTGGGTCGAGCAGTGCAGTGACGGTGGCGTTTGCCAAGGCATTGACGAGTTTATATGGGATAGAGTTGTCAAAAAAAGACTTATTTAATTTGTGTTATCAGACTGTAATTGATGTTCAGGGGGTGGGATCGGGTTTTGATATTGCAACGGCGATTTGGGGAGGGACGATTTATTATGTGGCTCCAGCTAAAGTGGTGGAGGTGATTGAGATATTGGATTTGCCGATCGTGGTGGGATATACGGGAGTGAAGGCAGATACGCCTACTTTGATAAGAATGGTTCAGGGTTTAAGAGCGAAAAATAAAAAGAAGATAGAAAATATTTTTAATTTGACTGGAGAAATAGTGAATATGGCCAGAGTGGGAATGGAGAGAGGTGATTGGGAGTTGGTGGGAGGATTGATGAAGAAAAATCAGAAGTTGTTGAGAAAGCTGCAAGTGAGTAGTGTGGAGCTGGAGGATTTGATAAAAGCGGCGGAGAAGTCTGGTGCGTATGGGGCTAAATTATCGGGAGCAGGAGGGGGAGATTGTATGGTAGCGGTAGTGAGTGGGGAAAATAAAGATGGAGTAGAGAGAGGAATTGGGGCAGTAGGAGGAGGGTTGGTGAGAGTGGTTTTAGGAGCAGAAGGAGTGAGAATAGAAGGATAGATTTACGATTTAAGAATCAAGAATGAAAAACAAAAAGAGACGAGTTACTGCGAGGGCGTGTTCTAATGTGGCGTTACTTAAGTATTGGGGACGCAAAGAAAATAAATTAAGATTGCCAGCTAACAATAGTATTTCAGTGAATTTGAGTGGATTGACTAGCGTGACGACGATTGAGGAAGCAAGTAGTGATGAATTGATGATTGATGGAAAAAAGGAGAGAGGAAAAGCATTTGAAAGAGTGATAAAGTTTTTGGATATGGCTGGAGGAGAAGATCGAGTCAAATGTCGAGTGGTGAGTAAAAACTCGTTTCCAAAATCAACTGGAATGTCGTCATCAGCATCAGGGTTTGCGGCATTGGCAGGAGCGGCAAGTAAGTTTTTCGGATTGGACTTAAATGAAAAAAAATTGTCGATGTTAGCTAGAAAAGGATCGGGTTCGGCTTGTAGATCTATACCTGGTGGATGGGTGCGATGGAATGCTGGCAGTAAAGATAAGGATTCATTTGCAGAGAGTATTTGTGAGAGTAATTATTGGGATGTGGTGGTATTGGCGGTGGTGGTGAGCGATCAAGTAAAAAGAGTGGTGACAAGTAAAGGACATGAGCTGGCCAAAACAAGTCCTTATTTTAAATCAAGGCTAAAGGTAATTGAGTCTAGAGAAAAAGAATTGATTGGAGCAATTAAAAGAAAGGATTTTGATAGGTTGGGTGAGGTGGTGGAGAGAGAGTGTTTCGAGTTTCATGTGATACCAATGACGTCGGAGCCACCACTTTTTTATTGGTATCCGGGAACAGTGGCAGTGGTGCATGAAGTGAAGAAGATGAGGAAAGAGGGCTGGTCTGTTTTTTGTACGATTAATACAGGGCATAATGTGTTTGTATTTGTGTTGCCAAAAGATAAAAAGAAAGTAAAGGAAAGATTAAAAAAAATGAAGACGGTGAAGAATATAATTGAAAATAAAGTAGGAGAAGAAGTAAGAATAGCGAAGGGTTAATAATGAATAGTGAAAAGCAGAAAATTGTGAAGCTAGATAGAAAAAAAATGCCAAAGCATGTAGCCATAATCATGGATGGGAATAGGCGGTGGGCGAAAAAGAATAAAAAGATGATTTGGGCGGGACACAATAGAGTGTTAAATGAAATGTTAGAGCCATTGGTGAGGCGTGCGGCAGAGTTGAAAATTGGTTATATTACTTTTTGGGCGTGGAGTACGGAAAATTGGGGACGGAGCTTGCTTGAGCGGCGAGCAATTATGAAGTTATTTAGGGAAGGTTTAAAAAGAGATGAGTCAATTTTGTGGGAATTAAAAATTCGCTTAAATTTTATTGGAGATATAAGCAAGTTTCCAAAAGATATTGTGGATCAAGTAAAAGAGTGGGTGGAAAAGACTAGGAAAAATAAAAAATTGACGGTGACATTTGCGCTTAATTATGGAGGGCGTGACGAATTGCTGAGGGCGATTCGAAGAATGAGTCAAGAATCAGGAATTAGGAATCACGAATTAAATGAAGAAGATTTGGAAAAATATTTAGATACAGCAGAAATGCCGGATCCGGATTTGATTATTCGAACTGGGGGAGAAAAGAGGTTGAGTGGATTTATGAGTTGGCAGAGCGCTTATAGTGAATTGTATTTTACTGAGACACTAATGCCGGATTTTAATGTAGGAGAATTTGATAAAGCTCTAGTAGATTATCAGGGAAGAAAGAGGCGGTTTGGGAGTTAGAGAGTAGGTTTTAAAAAGTTGATACCGGTTAAGACTTGGATGATTTGGGCAATCCAGTAAGCAGCAAAAAGGATAATGAAGCCTAAGATGGCATTGGTTAGTTGTTTTTTGCCGGCTTCAGCATTGTCTGGGTTGTTGGCGGAAGTGAGGAGTTTAAAGCCACCCATAATAAGCATAACGAGGAGAAGGAGGCCAGCGATGATGAGAAGGTAAGGGAGGAGGGCGGTGAGAATGCCGCCAATGGTACCCAGGTCGCTATCAAGAGCGACTGTTTTGGTTTTTTCAGGATCAAGAGATTGAAGAATATCGGAAACTTTATCTTGAGCGTAAACAGGACTTGTAATTTTCATATTAAAATCCAGGAATTTGGAGAATTTCTACTCCAATCAAATTTAATAAAACGATTGAGAATATTATAAACAATAAACCAGTAATTGCGGCAGTAATAATCTCTTTACCTTTTTGAAGGTTATCTGGATTACCACTGGAGGTGGTGATAAATAAAACACCCATGAGCATAATGAGGAGAGAAATAGCACCGGCAACACCGACTGCAATGGGAAGAATTTTTTCAATAAGGCTTTTGGGAGTAAAAGGAATACAACCAAAGGCTGTCCAGATACCGTTGGCGTTTAGACAACTATTGCATTTGTTGTACTTATCTCCAGCTTGACTGCAGAGTTTGTAGGCGGCGAGGGCGCCTGGTTCACCATCATGGTCAGAACCAGGTCTAATGCATGTTAATGGGATAGCTGTAGGGCCTGTGCATAGGCCGTAAGTGTTAGAGCTACAGTTGGATTCGTATCCTGTGGTGCATTTTTCTATGCAGGTGCCTGTTGAAGTATCGCAGTAATACTCATTGTCTCCGACAACATCATCAATGATGGTTCTGCAGTCATTAAGGTCGATACAACATTCGTTTGGGAAGTCCGAGCATTGTTGGCCGTTGGGAATAGTTTTGTAGTCTAAACCTTCACACTCTCCCCAAGTAAAAAATATGCCGCAATTATATACACTAATATCTCCTGGACCTGGTGGTTCAGGTGGCTCAGGGTTAACTTCTGGACACTCTTCGGGAGTGCTGCAGCATGCAGAGCCTCCTGTTGGTCCAGCAGGGCAGATTGTGTGTGGTGAAATTTCGTCATATGTTGCGGCATCGGTGCATACTCCATACATATAAACTCCGCAAATAGCATATGAGGTTTTGGGAATGAAAGAAGTTAGGAGAAATATTCCAATAGAAATAATAAGCGGTGTTATTATTTTTTTCATTGATATGAGTAAAGTTTAGCACGGAGGGAAGTAATGGAACAAATCAAGACTTGATAGTGTTTCTTTAAAATCCAGGAATTTGGAGAATTTCTACTCCAATCAAATTTAATAAAACGATTGAGAATATTATAAACAATAAACCAGTAATTGCGGCAGTAATAATCTCTTTACCTTTTTGAAGGTTATCTGGATTACCACTGGAGGTGGTGATAAATAAAACACCCATGAGCATAATGAGGAGAGAAATAGCACCGGCAACACCGACTGCAATGGGAAGAATTTTTTCAATAAGGCTTTTGGGAGTAAAAGGAATACAACCAAAGGCTGTCCAGATACCGTTGGCGTTTAGACAACTATTGCATTTGTTGTACTTATCTCCAGCTTGACTGCAGAGTTTGTAGGCGGCGAGGGTGGATGGTGCATTTGGGTCTATATAGCCTGTATCGACTGCACAGTCTGAGGATTCGCAGGCGAT
>Ga0209976_10000516_pt1 | contig 25377 bp, 38 predicted proteins | sample SumtaG_FD_182806 | JGI IMG/M metagenome (GOLD analysis project Ga0209976, IMG submission 182806) | Deep subsurface microbial communities from Indian Ocean to uncover new lineages of life (NeLLi) - Sumatra_00157 metaG (SPAdes) (version 2) | ecosystem: Environmental > Aquatic > Marine > Oceanic >...
GACACAAGTGCTCATCGATTTCTACCGATGGTAAGATTGTACTATACTCGATAAGTGCTTCCGTACAGTTATAGGAAATACCCTTACCCTTAGCCATTTATTTGCGCCTCTTTGCTCTTGCTTCTGATATTGTTATTTTACATTGATTACTATTTCTCATATTCTTGCCAGAAGTCCAGGTCACGGTGCCATCTGCACGTTTTCCACGGGCATATAATATTTGATAATGGCCTCTTCCCAAATTTTTGTCGACACGCCAGCCCTTAGACCAGAAACGACGTCCTGATTCATCTATATCATGATCGTCGACGCAGTCGCCAACCTTGAATTTCTTAGCCATTTTCATCTACCTTTCTTTTCACCCTAGCGAACCTTGTTCCACCAGTTATATGACCACATTTTGGACAGCGCTTTCTTGGCGAACTGATGGCCATAAGATCGTAATCATCCCCCGATTTGAACTTCTTAGCCATTATTTACGCCTCTTCTCAGATTCCAAGTTCCTTTTTTAGTGCGAGTGTGCATTGTTTTCTAGTTGTGAAACTATCCAGTTTATAGGAAGCCTTCCTAGTACTTTTCCGCAAAATCCATTTTCCCTTTGGAAGCGGTTTTTCACAAACTACAGTAAGGTTTGGTGAATAATACATGTCATATGATCTACCTGTAATGTGCTTATAGGGACCAACTGCTTTTTGTATTCCATACTTAGCCATTTCTATCGCCTTCGCTTTGGTGGAGGTGTTATGAATATGGTGGGTATGATGTATTCCAAGTCAGGCTTAGGGCTTACGATAGTCCCTCTCTTACCCTTTTCCACTGAGACCTTGCAGACACAGTAATCGAATCTATGCGCTCCTGCTTGCTTGGCTCCGTCCCAGCTGCATTTGCATTGAAGGCCTTTAACGCGCTTGCTGATTAATCCCCTTGATCCTTTTTTAGCCATTTTCATTTACCTCTCTGCTGTAAAGAGATATGTGTGCCTGTGTGAATGCCTTTTTTACCCTTAATGAAACATGTGCAATTATATCCAAAAGCCTGTTTCTTGCTAAGGAGCTTTACTTCATCACACCAGCAATAGGACCCCTTCGTAGCTTTAGTTTTCTTCTTCGCCATTTTCATTCCCAATCTTTTACGGTGTTATTAGCCCACTTCATAGCCTGTTTGGCGTCTTTTGCATGGTCTCCGCCAGTAGATGTTTCAACGAGGCTGTCCCAATCTACTCCTTTCTTTTCATTATAAAGGGCGTACTCCCAACCCTTTATCCGTCTGTCGATTAGGGCTACTGGATAAACTGTTATATCGAATCCTCTATGACTTCCACGCCATATTTTTCCATCTTTGCCAGTATCTGTATATGCGTATTCCGTATCTGGGCAGAACTCTACACGATTTATTTTCATGCACTTCCAGTTTTTCCCTGCCATTTTCATTTCCTCCCATATGACCCGCAGAACAGTATTTTCTCGGTTGCGTTGAAATGACAGGTGATAGGTTTCTTAAAGTTCATTAATGTGGTTGACGGCATCTCCCTCAAATATTGGAGATCGATGTTTCTAAGCTCCACGACAGTGCATCGTTTAAGCTGTAACGATTTTCCTTTCCGGTTAATATAGCACTTTTTGGTGTCATGGAAAATGGTGACCCCCTCAATGTTTTTGAACTCGCGGGTCTTCGCCATTTAGCGAAGTCTCCAGTCAGTGTCTTTTGAGCCAGCGCTTTCTACATGCGTGGAACGCTCTGCCCTTCTTACCTCTACAGGCTTTAGAGGCTCGTCCAAGCCTTCTACCAGCCTTTGTGGACCTTCTTCGGGCCATGGGGGTCTACCTCTTTCTCTTAGACTTGCAACGCCTCATTCGGCCCTTGCTGTCCCTGTAGGGCTTCTTGAGCTTTCCGTACTTGCACCCTTTTCTTCTTCTAGCCAAGTTTACCGTCTCCCACGCCTAGGTCTTTTCCGGCATCTACGCCTTCCAACGGGGTTCTTGAGCTTCCCGTACTTGCACCTTCGTCTTCTTGCCATTTGTGTTCGGGTGGATATTATTTTAAAATTATTTAAGTAGGCGTTGAAATTGTTTAGAACGCACTATGTGAAATTATAGCACTTGAGAAATAGCATGACACAGTTTGATATTTTTATCTCATTTGGATCATCTATTAATTCCGACAGTTTCAGAAGAGTTTCAAGGACACTATCTATTTCCTCCGTGAATATTGCCTGTGGGGTATAGTAGACTCTATCTTCGATCTCCTCTTTTATCAGGACGCCCATTTCAACAAGTTTTTTCAAGTGGTAGTGTACGTGGCCTGATGATATGTCGAGCCTCCTAGATATTTCCCTGACGGACAGATCTTCTCCAGTATTTAGGAGAAGTAGCATTATCTGGAGTTTAATGTCGGTCATGGAGTACTTAATTATAATATATTTGATTTTTATATATGATTAGGATACGAGCTTTAGAACTCCACCTTCTCCCCGAAAAGACTTCTCATAGCCACATGACCCATAACAATATCATATATCTCTTGAATCCAAAACTTGATATCTCCTATCATTGTCTCACTGAACTTGCGCTCAACGATCAACTCATAGAGCACAAAGGGTCCCTCGAACTCCTCGTCATCCAGCTCCCAGCCAATTACCAAGGCCTGCATCTTAGTCTTGCGTGGGTATTTCTCAAAATGCCAGAGCACATAGTTATACAGGTTCATCGTTGTGTCGGGGTCATCAATAGCTTCCACCCAGACATGTGTGTGGACTCCCTGATTTACTCCCCGCGGGTGCTCCTCAAAACCGAGTCTAATATTATCTAAGAAGACATCATAGCCTTCACCCTTCTTGATCTTAACCGTGTGTCCGCTCTTCAGCTTCAGAGTATAGCGCTCTCCCATCTGAATTCCTCCGATATATTCTATGCGTCTCACACAAAAGTTTATTATTTAAATTAGCTCTTATTCAACTCGTATAATGTCCACCATCGATAAGAGCCTTGAGATAGTTGCGAATAGATTCAAGAAAGACTCAAAGCGCTATCTCGCAGCCAGGTACATAGTGAAGCAAGGTCGTAAGATTCCTAAGAATGAAAAGGACGCGATATGCCAGGAGATACCAATAGCAGATTCGACTCTTCGGGACCTATTCACTGAACTGAGAAAAATGGGTCTATATCCTCCCCAAGAAACCATCGAAATTTCTGAAGAACCTTCATACCATCCCCAAGAATCCTCCCAACAGGTCGAAGAAACAGAATACGCTACCATCGAGGATTTAGACCTATTCAGAAAAGAGATGTCAAATTTTTCCGACTCGATCAGATATTTAACGAGCCTTATGACTGGTGGAGCAGAAATCGAAGTCCCCCCAGAGGAAGAACAGGAATTTGAGCCTGTAATGCCCGACGAGATGACTATAAGAGACCCCAGTTTGAACAGGCAAAGCATCTGGCTCAAACCTAAAACACAGATGTACTACGATTTAACAAGGCAAGGCATATTCGGTAACTACTCGGATACCAATGAAATAAGCCCCTTTAACGGATTCAAAGGAAATTTAAGCGATTTCTTCAACACCATAGTTGACGACTACTTCATCCGCAATTTCAATGCAGATATAGGTATATTGATGAGGAGATTCATAAGATGAGTAGACGCAGGAAAAAAGTTGAAACCAAACCGCCTGAAAAGCCCGTAAACAACGTGAGCATAATCCCCGTAGATCCAAGTTTTTCAGGTCGCTTCAGAGGAATTAGGCGTAACCCCCTAGATATAGAGCTAGAATCGGAAGATGCCATGTTGGCTAGAGATCTCAAGACAATGCGCATAGACGAAATCGTTCTAAAGCGCAGGGCCAGGGTCGCCAAACTTCAGAAGGAGATAGATAAATTGGAGAAAGATAAGGAGAAAAATGAAAAGAATGAGTCAGCCATGCCGGGAATTAGCATTTCCATGGCAAGACAGATTTCAATGCTACCCATGGATGAGCAGGATAAAGTAATGCAGACGTACGCAGCATTCAGGAGCATTGACCAGTCTAAAGGAAGGGGAGATTCTCTGCTTCCTCTTCTGGTGGGCTTCTCCAAATCAAACCCAGGAAACACACAGAGTGATATGGCAATGTACGCCAAGGCAATGGCTGACCAGTTCAAGACAGGCATAGACGCTATGAAGGCAGTCATGCCGAAGGAAAAGGCGTCAAGCTCCACTGACGCTCTGAAATTGATGAAGGATCTTATCATCGAAGGGGTTCGGAATCCTGTTCTGACAGCTATTGAGAAATCTCAGCCCCAGCCTGGGCTCTTTGAGCAGTTTATCACGAATCCTGATCTCTTCAATAGAGTAAAAGAACTCGGTTTGTTTGGCAGCCGCGAACCTAAGGCTGGAAGCACGAACATTGATCTGGAAATAGAGAAGCTTAGAGGAGAAAGAGAGCTCTCGATTAAGAAGATAGACCTAGAATGGAAGAGAGACACGCTCAAGCGGGATTCCGAAGACCGGAGGACTGACGCCATTATCACAGCCATAGGACCAATTAGCGCCCTCTTCTCTGGTCCGTTAAACCAGAGAATGAGGCAATTCGGGCTACAGCAAGCGTCTACCCATAACCCGACCAGCGTAATTCCACCTGTTGGGACGACTCCGACCGGTCATCCTAGTTCAGCGGAAAACTCGGTTTTCATAAAGTGCTCCTGTGGCTATCAGGGATTGGAAACCTTCCAGGATACTATTCCTGACAAAATTAACTGCCCCAATTGTGGCATAGAACTTAACGTAGGAGCGCCTAGGGATGGAAAGCCTGAGGAAACAGATACAGGAACTAGAGTCTGAAATAGCGGAGCTTGAAGAGAACATCAGGCTCAAGGCGAAAGAGAAGTCCACTGTAGCGGCACGGATGCAGGCCCAGATATTCCTAGAGAGAATCTTCGCGCCCTACATGGATGGACTTTGCGACGGCTGGAACATGAGACCGGAGGATGGCCTGCGCTTATTGATCGAGAAGAAGTTAACACTTGACAAGATTGCAAATGAGAACCGTGATGACATAATGGAATTTCTAAGCCAGCCCGAATGCAGTGTGATTGTTGCCGCAGCAAAACCCCTTGGAGATGTTTCGGATGAGTGGATCAAGAATAAGACGGTCGTGCTTATCGATGTCATGAATAAGATCAGGCCTTCGCTTGCAAATACAATAATAACGACCCCTGGAGGTGAAGAGTGGTTCTACGAAAGCCTAACGGGTCTAAGGGACATCCTTTTCGGCGAGTCAACTATCACATAGATCTAAATTATTTGTATTGTTCAACGGTTGAACGATATTTGGCATACAGATAGCACATAAACGGTCTATCTATCGGACCTAACGATCTCCTCGTAAAGCCAAGGAGTTTCCTTAATTATCTTCTCCCTGAATGCACTCCTGGCGAAATCGCTTATATTGATATAAGTCGGCTCCCGTTCGAGATACATATCTATCAACTTCTTGAGTTCTTGTGAAATTCTGATCCCAATCTTCACTCTGTCAGCCAAGCGTCGTACCCACGACACACACAGTGGAAGGTACTTATATTTATTAATATTCGAGAGCTCGGGATAAACTAAATTAAATAACTCAACAGCTTATTGTTCAATAGATGTTGTGCCCTCCGAAACTCCTTGATGAGAACTATCCCAGCGACAGGGAATATACGTTACAGACTCTGGTGGAGCAGCTGGGTTTGATGGAGCTCCACATCAGGGATGGATCTTGGAGGCTCTGCGATTGCAACCCTGAGAAGCACCTCCCCGTCACCGCTGGTCTAGCATCGGAGGGTTTCGGCTTCGCCGAGTCGGACGATGAGCGACTATTCTTCGAGTGCCTCATGAACCAGGCCCGAGTATTCAAGTCAAAGATAAAAAAAGGCGAATATCGGACCCAGGAACAAATGAACCTATTAAAGGACTGGGCTCGGGAGGGAAGGCACAGAATAGAAGGACGGAAATGGTCAGGAGATTGGACGAATCAAGAGAAAAATGGAGATTACTCGAAAGTGCTTGAAGAGTCTAAAAGGCTTCTCGCGGAAATGAAAAATAAGAAGGTAGATTTGGCTCACTATCAGGATAACGAAGATTTCCTCATAATGGAGAAAGAGATGGCAGAAAAACTAATAGATAGACTGTCCTCCAAATACGGAGTAGAACCTCCTGAACTCGTCATCAGCGATAAATGCAGAGAACCCAATTTTGGATTGTATTCTGCGGGTAAGATAATGATGTGCCAAAGCGGAGTCAACCTCCACGTCCTAGGCCACGAGTTCTGGCATCACGTCCAGAACGAGAAGGGAATGCATATGGACGAGGGCGAGGCGGAGAAGTTCTCAGTCAATCTATTCGAGCCCGAATTTCAAAAAAGCTTATATTCATTTCATACACATTCTTTTACCGAGAGTAAGATGGTAAAATCCATCAAAGACGTCGGCATAATATATGGACTACAGCAAGTAGGATTCGCAGCTGATTACGCGCTGAAATACGCGGACACACTTAGACCAGAGGGACTCCTCGGACAGCCCATATCTCTATGGGGCGACATTCTTGGTGTCATAGGAGGCATCTGGGGCGCCATGAAACTAAAGGCACCCTATGATCTCGCTGCCGCAATGGTTGGCGGATACCTTTCAACTGATCTTTGGAGGCACTTAGCTCGTGTGGTTCCCCTGGGAGCCCGTATCGCCACACCTCCTACAATGGTCTACACGCCTACTGGAACAATTACAACGCCAGCCATAGCATCCACCGGTAGGTATGCCATAGTCACTTGAGAGGGCTCACCCCAGTTATTAAAAGCCGACTAAATCTAGCGCCCTCCTATCCCAGTGTGAACTATCTAAGTTCAACTGCTTTTGCTATGTAGAATCGTCCATCCAAGCCCCGTAGCCAATAAACGCTGTCCCCTTCTTCAAGCCCGATTGAGTCACGAACTTCCCTGGGCACCTGTAAACGTCCCCTGTCCTGAACCTTCCTGACTCCGATTATCTCTCCCTTGATGTCGGGTATGACCGTGTATCGATTCTTGGGCATTTACCCACTTATCCCTTTTTTCCCGATTATCATTATACGTCACCTAATTTAAATTATCTACGGAAAAAAGGAGAAAACACATTGGGACAAGGCGGATACAGTTTTTGTGAGTGGGACAGCGTCCAGAAGGACGACCCCAGATTTCAAGCAGTTTTCGCTAGACTTGAAAGCGCAATGATAAACAAGTGCAACACGGAATGGGCGCCCCGGACCATGGGCTATCTAACACCATCTGCAGGGCAGTACGGTAGGACCTCTATTCTTCCAGAGCTTTTCGACCCCAACCCGTTGACTTACGGCGGAGCCGCTTTCGGAGCAGCCGCAACTGGCACGTTCCCGAGACCTCCCGCTTATTGGAGGCAGGCGTTCAGCTCGACAGGACATCAAACGCTCATACAAGGGAACAGAACCGGAGAGACTATGCCCGAGGATTTCAAGGTGGGATGGCTTGGGCTAGCTTTCCCGAACAAAAACCAACACATAACGGAAATTCGGTTCCAGATAGGCGACCGCAAGTATGGCAGGATCAACTTGGAGGAGATGAGAATCTACAACAAACCAGCGCTGATATTTGAAGAACCTTACATCATAGATGAGGAGACATCTTTCCACCTCTACGGCTATTTCGAGGGGCCTATTGCTGGGTTCCCCACAATAGCGGGGGCTCAAGCTCAGTCGTTTACCCCGTCACTTAGTATCGAAGGAGTTCAAACGGCTGTTCAATACCAGCGCATCGTAATGCTTGGAGAGGCTAATTATAAAATGATAGACCGAGTTCTAGGAGATTGTGGAGCGGCGATCTAAAATGTCTTACGTAATTTGCGAATATGAAAAAGTGAAATCCAGCTTCCCTGAGTACAAGGCTACCATGGAAAATCTCTCGACGCAGCTCAGAGCGCGGTGCGCTGCTGACTGGTCGCCCAAGACGTTTGGGGGATTGGCGCCGACAGCTGGACAGTTCGGTGAGACAACTCTCATACCGGCATTGTTCAGGGACCAGACGATGACGACTGCGAACGCGGGTAACATGGATACGTGGAATCAAACACTTACACTTACTAATGCTCAAAGATTGTTAGGCGGAGCACAACAGACGATTATGACTGGAAGCGGCACAGGAGGCATCATACTTGAGGACTACAAGGCGGGACTTGCGGGCCTCGCCTTTTTAGATAAAGCTATAAGAATCTCTGAAATCAAAATGCAAATCAGCGATAAGAAGCTGCCACGCATCAACATCGAGGAATGCCTCGCCTACAACAAGCCAGCCATCATCTTCGAGAACGGGTATATCCTGGATGAGGAGACAGGCTTCGATCTCTATGCCTACGTCACGACTCAAGGACCCCAGCGAATCAAGCTGATTGGATTGCAGATGAACAGAGTGCCCAACAGGCTACAGGTGACTAACACGGGAGCGACACTTTGAGGGTGATGTAAATGGTAGAAGTAGTTAGAACAACATCGGGTGCACGCTACGACCGCGGATTCGGCGCGGCTGCGTACGGAGCCCCGTTAATACACATACACGACGTTGAGAGACACATCTTCGGTAACAGCACAGTCGTAAAGATCTGGGGCCAGCTGAAGATTGCCGCGAAAGAGGTCGTCTTCGCTAGGGAGCTGAAGCTGAACACGCTTCAGGTACTCTTGCTGACCGTTGAAACAGGCGTACATTGGCCGTTCACGCCGCAGAAGTGGGTCTACCACAAGGGCGAGTTCGACAACTACGCCTCAATTGATATCCTAGCACCGAGTGCTGCCTATCAGTATGAGGCGGGTACAAGAAGCGCTGCCCAAACTTTGCCAACTGCACTACCAGCAGACGGCTCAATATGGCTCAACTTCATGGCGCTCGGCGAGTAGCTATCGCAGGAAACCGTAAAGAAAATAAAATGGTGTGAATGCGATGGCAAAATACGCCGAATGGAGCGACTGGCTTCGTGAGGGCTACTTCATCAGCTACCTTGTAGAAGGCATAAGGTACTACGAGCACATCGTTCAGAGAGACCTAGGACACTGGGAGTACGACTGGCCGGAGACGGTTTCAGCTACAACAGAATCTGGGCCCTTCGTTCCGGAGACACTAGAGATAACCAGAGGCTTCGACGCAACGACCGATACCAACCGGCTATGGCAGATGATTTTTGGGATTCGCGGGCAGAGTCTGATCTACGTGGAGCTTCCTACGGATCTCCACAGGCACGGAATACCCAAGGACCCCAAGCCGAGCTCGGCGAATAGGTTTACAAGTCATTTCGAGGAATACATGAGCCCCTACCTAGCGCCAACATTCTTGACGGAGCACTTCATGTTACGACCATGGAACCAGCAGATAGCCCTCTCAGCCTACAACCCTGACGCAATAGATGACACAGACTTGAGATTGAACATATTCCTCGCCAAGCTTGGAACAGAACGCATAGGCACCATTCAAATGGGAGTCCAGACACCATCGGCTCCCAGATGGAATGAGACACTGGACAAACTATACCGACGCGTCATACCGCACAGGCCACTTACGATTCTACCGGTGAGAGCCCCGGCGGAGGCTCCAGTAGGACAGTGATGAATAATGGTACAATTTAACAAGAAGCTGTATAAGGACATAGGCCTGCAACGTGAGGTCGAGGATGCCCTTCCTTACGCAGTCGTAGGAGGCGCATACGAGGCCAGCTTCGAGAGAGCGCTATACGGAGCCGAGTATCGAACTGTTTTAAACCACATTGTGCCGGCAGGACAGCAACTGAAGATACTCTTTATGAGAGTATTCACTCAGGAAGCGGGCGGCGCAAGGTTCGGGGTATACCAGACAAATCCAGCAGCAGCAGGAGCGACGGGTACAACCGAGGGCTATCCGGTGGTGGGTAACACTCCGAGTGGATGGAGAGATTATCCCAAACTGGAGGCAGCGGGAGCAGAAGTCCTCAGAGGAGGACTAGTGGAACCCGTGCACGTCGTAGAGGGTTCAATCGAATTCAGAATACTCTCGCAATATCCTGGAGCAGCAGCTCAAGCCGCAGCAGGAGCAGCCACAGGGGCGCAGTACAGCGTTGCCTGGTGGGGCGTAGAGAAAGTTCCTGAACCGTTGAGGTAGACTGTAGATGGGCGGTAACAGAAGCACAAGAAGAGCCGGCTACTACGAACATGAGGACTTCGAGAATTGCTCATACGGCACTAACGAAGCCGCACTAGGTGGCTTCTCGGGCTACAGGGTGTACCAAGACGGTGAATACGGCTACATCAATCTATACATCCCCAAGAACTTCGCCAGACTGATGGAACTCGAAGTTTTCTTCATTCCTTACGCCACAGCAACGCCCATGTATATGGGCGTTGTAACCGACTACTGCCAAGATGGAGAGGCGTACTTCGAGCACAACGAAAACATGCTCCACAAGTCCGTGAACACCGTCCTCAGCCGCGGAGTAGAACTCGACGTACTGGACTGCGTGGACGTGGCCCCCGTGGAAGGGGGAGACTACATAGGAATACAGATCAACCGGACAGCCGGACTTTCCCCCGCTCACAATACAAATGCCCTCGTGGTTGGCGCAAGGTATAAGATGCTTCTCAGCAGAAAAGCAGAAACCTAAATTCTTACCCCTTTTTTTTATATTTAAGTTCAAAACCAGTTGGTATTAGATGGGCGATGGAACACGTAGCACCCTCAAGTTAATGGGAAGATATGAGGAGACTCCAGGAGACAGAGTCAATGGGGTTCCAACATACCTCCTCACCGACATCAAAGGGCGCATCATGTCACGGGTACAGATCTTAGACGACGAAGGAAACTTAACCGCCCTTAGATCGGATCACCAAGGCAACCTCCACGTAACCCACGCCCACGGATTAAAGTCGGTCATGGTAAACGAGCCAGGACTCGCGTATGTCAACGGAGTAAACGCTTTCTGCCTCGCCGCCCCATCAGACGAGGACCACCACATAGAAATAGTAGGTGTCTACCTCTCAACTAACGCTGCCGGCTCCTTCTACCTGGTCACAAGAAACCTAGGACTCACCCCTGGAGCCACCACAAACTACACCTTCGACCTAGTGGGCGTTATGGGTACGGATATTACCAACACTTGTGACGTTGCATATTCCGCCTTCCTAGCAAACCAGGGAAGGGGAGTAACCGGCGGCAACTACCAAATGGACATGATGGCAGGAAGAGAACTGTACTTAATCGCCCCCAATGTCACTTACCACATTCATGTAAACTACCTCGAAGAACTTTAAATGGCGCGCGCTGTCCTGATAGATGACACTAACATTATTATTTATATTTAATTTATATGAAGTTGATGAGATTACTTGTCTCCGGGGGAGCAGGTTTCATAGGGCTTAGCCTTGTGAAGCGATTGATCCTTGATGGACATGAGGTCGTTAGCTACGACCTTAGGCCCAGCCCGATGGGCGAGTCAATAATAGGAGACATAACAGATGAAGAGGCGTTCAGCAAGGCAGTGAAAAGTTGTGAGCATGTCTTCCACCTGGCGGCGGCAGCCGACTTAAACTGGTGTAGCGCCCACCCTAACGAGGCTGTGAAGGCTAACATCAAGGGGACAAGGGTGGTAGCTGAGGAATGTGCGAAGAGAGGAATAACCCTCTCATTTGCGTCAACTTGCTGTGTCTATGGTGATACTCCGGATCATCCCAGCGACGAGGAGAGCATATGCTCTCCAACGGACATATACGGGGCCACAAAGTTCGTTGGCGAGGAATTGATAAAGGGATACCAAAGGAAAATGGGGCTCAACTATCATCTCCTCAGGTTCGGAACTACATACGGTCCGGGTATGAGGCCGACGCTCGCTATCTACATCTTCATCCAGCAGGCTCTACAGGATAAGCAACTGACTTTACATGGCTCGGGAGAGCAGACCCGGTGCATGATCTACATAGACGACATAGTGGAAGCCTGTGTAAAAACCCTGAAACTGGATCACTACATCATGGGAACAACCCTGAATATAGCAACGGATGAGGAGCTTTCCGTATGGCAGATGGCAAATATGATACTGAAGTTAACGGTTAGGCCGTTGACCCAGTACGTTCATGTGCCGGACAGATTCGGACAGATAATGAAGGAGCAGATAGACATCTCGAAAGCGAGGAAGATGCTCGATTGGGAGCCCAAAACCAGCTTCAGAGAGGGTTTGCTGAAGACGATAGAATGGATTAAGCCGCATCTGAGTGTGATCTGATTGGAGGCTTGGCGCAAGGCAGAGCTCCAAAAAGTCTGGAAAGGCGAGAACGTACTTAAAATCGAAAAGGGCTGGGATGAGAAAGACAAGCAGAAAGCAAAGATGGAACTTGTTTCATCGTTGATTGTTGGACGCTCGGTTCTTGACATTGGATGTGGAACAGGAGATCTATACAGATACTTGCAGGACTCAACATATATTGGGATAGATCAGAGCAGTGACATGATTGAACGAGCTAGATTCAGGAATCCTTCGGCGGAGTTCATGGAGCAGAACATATACGAACTGGATATGCCCACTTTCGACACAGTTGTATGCTTAGATGTACTGCATCACCAACCAGACTTGGAACCAGCCTTCTCGATACTGCTTGAACATGCTAGGAAATGCCTGATAGTAAGCCTATGGATAAACGATAGAGATGCCCACCATCCAAGGCAAACCAGGGGAAGTATGGACGAGATAATAACGTGGTTCAAGGAGGAGGAGCTCCAGAAAAGGTTCTCAGGCCTGAATTACGAAGTACACGAGAGAGTGGGATGCACATGGAAGGATGTCTATAGATTCCTGAAGTGATGAATATGGATTATAAGATAGTGTATGTTTTTAACGGCTTCAACTGGCTTTGGCGACAGCTAATGCTCTCGCTCATGACTATGCGCGGCTTCGTGAAGGACAAAATCGTGGTCTTTTACGGTCCGCCAAGATTTGATGAGCATATAAGTTGGCTGCAACAGAGGTGCGACCTTAAATTAGTAGATACGCCACTCAACACGCCAGAGTTCAAGTTAGAATGCAAACACTTCGGCAACAGATTCTATGGAGTACCGATGAAGCTGCATGCCTTCAGCGTTGATTCAAAGATAATGATCCATCTAGACTGCGATACGATAATCCACTCAAATCCCCTAGACCTCTTAAAGGGTGATTACGATATGCTTGTCGGGCAATGGGATGATAATAGAGCGGACAATCTAAGGCTGAGGGAGAACTGCGAGAAACTTGGGTTGCCTTACTGGCCATTCCAGATGGATGGCTTCTACATTTTCAAGAATAGTTCACACCTGAAGTTCAAGCCAATATACGAAGAATACTTGATCAGGCTGCTGAAAGACGAGCTGACGCCTCACGATGGTATACACATCAACCTCCACGCCTACAATCTGGCAATAAACCATTTCAGACGGGACGGCTTCAAAGTTGAGAGAATGCCAAGAAATTACCACGCGTATGCTGGAGGAAAGTACGTGCAACACCTAGCCAACAGGGAGATCGCCACCTGGATGGAATCCAGAATTTTCTCGGACGAGGAACAACGGTTGAAGGATATAGGGGCATGAATATACAGACATTCAAGAGATTGCACGTAGAGTTCTTGAGAAAGACGAAAGAACCACCAATGCACCGTAGATGGTTCGAGAAGATACTGCCTGAAAGAACTAGAAACAGATGGTTCATGTCAGTCCTACCCCAGATAGATGGCTTAAAGATACTTGATCTGTGTGGCGGATATGGTCAGTATGGTGCCTATCTTCAGGCCGTGGCGGGATTATCTTTCGGATACACATGTTTGGAAAAGGAAAAACACAGAGTAGAGCAAGGACCCGAATACTTCAAAACTTTTGGACTTGAGGAGCCAAGCTTCACAAATAGCAACGTGAACAGACCCCTTCCGCTTCAAGACGACAGTTTTGACATGGTCTGGCTATTCGGATGGTGCAATGGAAAGAAAAACTGCAATAAGCTATTCAAAGATGTATCAAGAGTATTGAAGCCAAAAGGATACTTTATGTTTAATATGGCAAGAAAAAGCGTAACAAAATACAAGACCAGGTATACAAGGAAGGGATTATTGAATCTGCTCGAAAAGACTGGTTTTACTGTCATAAGATTAGACCTTATTCCCAATAAAGTTGATTTTGGAGTTGTCGCTCGTGAAGGTACTGATCATCTTCTCATATAAGTGGGGATTCTATTATGCCCTACAGGGAATAAAGAAGCATTCAAGGAACTCGATAGACTTCGCGTCGTACAACAGTATCACATTCAAGGAGGCCATTGAATACGACACTATCTATGTCCTCAACCATCTATGCTGGCATACAATCGAGAAGAGGTGGGGGCGAAGACTAGCTGATGAACTCACAGAGTCTAGGAAGGTTATTCTTGGCGTTGGTTCAAAGAAAAACGTGTTGGTGGCCCTTAAGACAATTAATCGCGTCAAATTCCACTACATTCGGGTCGCATCCCATTACATAAAAAGTTACTTGGATACAAAAGCAAATCTTCATAACGTAAAGGTCGTTCAACACGGCGTTGACACCAACTTGTTCAAACCACAAGGTATTCCAAGAAAAGGCTTCACCGTTGGCTGGGCTGGAAAATTTAATCGAGAGGAGAAAAGAACGCATTTGCTTGAACACCTCGGATATAACCTGAAGATCGGTAGTAACATAGATTACTTCAATATGCCCGACTTTTACAATAGCCTTGATGTTTACGTTTGCGTAAGCGTTGCTGAGAGTTCCCCGATGCCAGTCCTAGAGGCGATGGCCTGCGGCTTGCCTGTGGTTTCGACGGAAGTAGGTATTGTTCCCGAAGTATTAAAGAGAGAATGGATCGTCCCAACGAGTCCTGAGGAAAAAGTTGTTGAAATCACGAAGAGAAAACTTAAAGAATTAGAAATTAACGTTGACCTAAGAAAGATGGTGGGGGAGAGAAACATAGAGGAAATTCGATGCAGATGGTCATCTGAAGTTCGTGCCAAGGATTGGGATAGACTATTTGAGGAAAGATAAATATAAACTCTAAAATTCTTTTTGTTCGTCTCCCCTTCTACTCGGTGTTCGGCACGGAGAAGAAGGTGGGCAACGTTCCGATTGGGCTGCTGTACGCAGCGGCAGTGCTTGAGAAGGACTACAGGGTGGAGGTTCTGGACTGCGAGACCATGGACTTCGGTGACAGCCGAGAGGTAGGGAAGATGGGGCTGACCGATGCGATGCTTGCTTCGTATCCGAAGTACGCCAAGATTATGGGAGACGAGAATCATCCTATCTGGGAGGAGGTCACGGAAGATATACTTGGGCGTGGCGCGGATGTGATCGGGTTCACGGCGCAGACCGCGACCATGAGCTCGGTGAAGTATATCTGCCGCTCCCTGACGGAAAGAACGGACATACCTATCATGCTCGGCGGCCCCCACCCTACGGCGCTGCCGTTCCAGTCGCTTGAGGAGACTGGGGCGAGAGCTGTCGTGATCGGTGAAGGTGAGGCGACCGTGCTAGAGCTGGTTCCTGCGCTCCTCGAAGGAAGCAATCTCTCTGAGGTAAAAGGGATCGCCTACGCCGACGGTTCCTCGTACTCCATGGGTGAACCACGGGAGCGGATACAGGACCTCGACGCGCTTCCCTTCCCGGCAAGACACCTGCTGGATGCTTCGTGTTACAAGACGGAAGCGTTCGGGTACATCACGTCTGCTAGGGGTTGTCCCTTCGACTGCGTGATCTGCGCGAGCAAGGAGATTTGGGGTCGGATGACCAGGTTCAGATCCGTGGACAACGTCTTAAACGAGATCGAGGAGGTTCAGCTGACATATGGAACCGAAGTGTTCAGGTTCGCGGATGACACGTTTACACTTGATAGGGAGAGGGTTCTAAGATTCTGCAGGAAACTGAAGGAGAGGGGACTGAGGATCTCGTTCCGATGCGGGAGCAGGGCAGATGGAGTTGACGGTGAGATGGTTCGCGCCCTTGAGGGTTCTGGCTGCAACGAGATGAGCTTCGGCGTGGAGAGCGGGAGCCAAAGGATACTCGACGTAATAGGGAAGAAGCAGACTGTTGAGCGGGCTCGGGAGACGATTGAGCTGGTGAAGGAGGGAGGCATAAAGGTGATAGCCTTCTTCATCTTGGGTCACCCGACGGAGACGCTGTGGGATGTCGGTACTACAATAAATTTAATTGAGGAAATCGACGCATATAGAACAGTTGTGAACCTTATGACGCCGCTTCCTGGCACGGCGCTGTTTGAGGGTCAGTCGATGGAATGGTGGAAGTACAACTTCCAAGGCAAAAGCGTCAAGTCGGTATCATCTCTAAGTGAAAAAAAACTCAATGAGATTTACGAGAGCATCAGCGCATGGGTGCTAAAGAAGAACATGGGCGAGGAAGCTGACCCACCGAGGTTTGATTCATGAGCAGATCCACGGATAGGTATTGGGGGACTCTGCCCACTGACTTTCTAAGAGAAAAATATCTGAAAGATCCAAATCCTCAATATCATGAGATATCTGAAATAATCTCAAAAATCGGAGGATTTGCCCTAGATGTAGGCTGCGCGTCATGCATAATGTATCTTCTTCTCATTAAGAGGGGAATAAGTTATTTTGGAGTTGATATAACAAAGAAGTTCTTGGATCATGCGAAGAAGATCTACCCAAATATAAAAGTCCGTCAAGGCTCAATCCTAGATTTACCATTTTCAGATCGTTCATTCGACACGGTTTTCTGCAAGTCCCTTATGTTGCACCTTAATCCCGAAGATATGCCTAAGGCGATAGCTGAGATGATGAGAGTTGCTTCTCGTTATGCAATAATCGGTTTCAGAAGAGCCCCTGGCATGACCTTAATGAAACAGATCAGATACAAGGATCAGGGAGGATGCTTCTACGTGACTTATCGCCGTGAAGACGTGGAAAAAGCGATCAAGTCAAATATCAGGTTTAAGAGCCTTGAGTTGCTACCGAGTAAACCATACCGAGGCACAGCTGGAGCCATATACATCATAGAGCTGCGCTAAATTGCTTCAATTATGGTTCGACGATGGCTACGAGTCCACCTTCCTTGTGGCCTACCCCGTTATGAAGAAAATGGATCTCACGGGAATAGTGGGCGTCGTAACTGACGTTGTAGGCAAGTTCACAAGGCTTGGGAGGAGAAGCCCTACCCGTTTTATGACTAAGGAGCAACTCTCGACGCTGATTGATGATGGATGGGAGATTGCAAGCCACTCCGTTACGCATCCCTTCAGGTTCGACCTTTTGACAACCGAAGAGACGGTTTACGAGCTGGAGGAATCAAAGAGATGGATAGAAGAAAAAATGGGAGTAGTGCCTTCAAAATTCGTAGTCCCGAGGCATCTCATAAGGGAAGAACAGATGAAACTGGTCATGAAATACTATTCGTATATCCGACCACTTGGAAATCCAATTAAGGGACAAAATATATTTCACTGGATAAACGGAAGAAGAGAGTTTGAAAGGCGTCTTGGATATGAACCAACTTGAAAAGATACATGAAAGGAAATGGGACAATCTCATAATCCTCGATGCTTGCCGGTACGATTACTTCGAGAGGGAGTATCCCAACTTCTTAGATGGCGAGCTCGAAAAGGTGACTTCACCCGCATCGTGTACGATTGATTGGCTGAAAAGAACATGGGACGGTTACTATGATCTGACATATGTATCTGGGTTCCCAAGCGTGAACAGCAAGGGGATACCGCGTTTAGGATACAGGGCTTCCGATCATTTCAGTAGGATAATAGACGCGTGGGACTTTGGCTGGGATGAACGACTAGGCACAATCACGCCTTGGAATATTAACAAAGCAGTACTAAATAAAACGAATAGAACCAACCTAATTATACATTATATGCAACCCCATCAGCCATACATAGGTAAAACTAAGATCACAGTGCAAATAGGTAAGCCAGAGCCAACACCCGCTGCATCTGGTTTTGTTAGAACTTCGACTAGGATAAGAAATATGCTCAAAAAGGATAAAACCCTCAACTTGGAAAGTGCATACAGGGAAAACCTCATATTGGTTCTTGAATGGGTTGCAGAACTTGTCCCCTTACTGAAGGGAGAGATAATAGTTACATCAGATCACGGAGAGAATCTTGGTCCTGGAGGACCCGTTCATCCTTGCGGTGATAAGTCTTCAATATTAAGAGAGGTTCCCTGGCTTGAGAGGGTGTCAATCTAATTGTCTTGGCCATGTTTCGAGGGTTTTATTGCTGAACAAAGTGAGCCGGGTATTAATGTCATAGAGAAGATCTTGAAAGAGAACACCGATATTCTCAGGGTTATTGAGTTGGGGACAGGACATGGGGGCATGAGCCTTTTTCTCGGTTCTTTCATATGCGACAGAGCTGGAAGAGTTTTAACTATTGATAGAGTTAGGCTCATGGATGGAGGCTACGATTTGTGGATCCAGTCGGCACAAAAATATAATGTGAGTTTTCTACAAAAGGATGTTTTTGAACCGGATACCGTTAAGGACGTATCCAACTTCATAGCAGGCCACAGAGCCCTGATCTTCTGTGATAATGGAGAAAAGAAACGTGAGGTTGCGGTGTATGCTGAAATTCTGAAAAAGGGAGATCTCTTGCTCGCTCACGATTATAATGGTGAATTTTACCTTCAGGATTTACCTGAGAGAACCTTGGCTATCTTGGAACCATACCGACAAGAAGAGTTTCCTATAGTAATGAAAATATTCAGCAGGATGCGTAAATAACTGATTTATCCTATCTCACCCCTCCTTCTAAATATCTTTCAGGTTTTTCGACATACTCCTCCTTCATGTACTTGTTTACTAGTCGTCTCCCTTCTCCTCCAGATGGATCTCTGACCTGTGCTTGGTGAAGTTCAATCCAGATTCCTCCCTTGAGTGTTTTCCTGTAGACCTTTCTACCCCATTTATAGACGAACTGGGCAAAGCTTCCTATAACCTTGTCTGAGTAATGTTCTTGAACATAACATCCACTTCGTTTGTGAAGACCTCCTATGTGGTGAAGGTAGACATGGTTGCTTATGGTATTCTTGCAACGCGTTGTGAGTGTCTTGATCCCATATGATTTATCGTTCATTCGGTTTATACAGGGATCGTAGTGACCGACCTCGTTGAAGAACCGTTTGCTGGCAATGTAGGCTCCACCGAGTTGATGTCCATTGTCTGTAACCAATCCTGGTTTGTTGATGGCTACTGGAATTTCCCCCCACATTTTATTTGGAACACCATGAATATCCATGTAGTTTTTGACATTATCCGGCTCCGTTAGACCTGAACGGGTGCGAATTTTCATGAGCATTTCCTCTTCACTTGGCATTCTAGCTGATCTAGGGTATGGAAGGAGAAGTGGTGAGGTTGCGCATGGAACTCCATAATTTTTTTCCATTTCTTTAAGATTTTGAACGAGTGACGTGAGCCAGTTATAGGATACCAGGAGATCGGTATGGAACATAACTAGGTAATCTCCTTTCATTGTGTCCATTGCAAGGTTAGCTCCAACCGGGAATGTATGATGTCTGCCACTTACAATATGACCATCTTTATGTCTGATTTTCCACTCCGGGCCCTCCGTTCTCAGTATCTCTATATTTGGCAGTCTTTCTTCAAGGTCTTTCCTTGCTACTGGATCCATCTGGTTATCTATGATGTTAAGCCTGTAAGGATATTTGGTGAGTTCCTTTATTGATTTAATCAACATTATCAGAATGTCGTTATAGACTAACATTGACTCAACCTCGCTTAATGCCGTTCTCGGGCGTTGTCTATCGGCATAGTGAACTATCGATATCTGGACGCTCATTTAAATCAACTTTTTCCAAGCGATTGACTCTAACCTGAATGTTCTGTCTTTTATTGCATCTCTATGTTTGACGTATACCCAAGCTCCTCAAATTCTCTCCAATGCCAAGTCGAGTTGTAACGATGGTATTTGTTACCGTCTAACTTTACTTTGTAATCCGGGTCATAGCCCGGAAGTTTTCCACTATCAAGACCGTGAATGCAGTTGGCGGCTGAAACAATTATGAATTTTCTAGCAAGTGTCTCCGCTATATCCAGAAATTTAAGACCATCTTTTCTAGTCAAGTGTTCTATGAAGCCAAAGGCTTGAACAATATCCACGCTTTTGGGCTTAAGAACATCTAATATATCTAAGGCATTCATTAAAAGAGGCTTCCAAACGGGAGGCAACTCCTTTATCTTCCAAATATCACAAGCATAACCAATATCAATCTTCTGGACGCTCTCCCAGTAATGCTGAGCTACCACACCTTTAGGTCCAGTACCGAAATCAATCACTGACTCAATAGTTTCCTCTTCAGTAAGCATTATGACATAGTCTTCCATATCGATAAAGCCACTCATTCACTACCCCCCTTTTATCATATTCTTTGCATAAAGCATACCCCTCGCGAATGTGGGGTCGTAGGGAGGCTGAGGAAGCCCGGTCCCCGTGAGTAGGACATCAAAGCCGAGACTTCCCAAGTAGTCACTGTAAACATGGCCGTCGTAGTTATGCCACTCTAGTATCAGGTATCCAACAAGACTGAAGTATGGAATAGATTGGTCGGTGAAGACCTCTCTTTCAGCCTCTTCACAGTCTATCTTCATGACATCACACCAGGTCAGGTCGTTATCCTCGAAGATTTGCTTCAGCGTGATGACCTCAACGTTTGATGTCATGAGCGGCTTGTCCTTGAATGAGGGGTGAGATTTAAGGTAGAGAGAGCTACCTGCGGGGTGCTCTGGGTTTGTGTGGAACTCCCTTGTTTCACATCTCTCCCCTATTGCCTTTTGGAAGATCTTAACCTTATCTTCCAAATTGTTCAGTTTCACGTTCTCAAACAAGAAGCGGAAGTTGCTGGGGCTTGGCTCGTATGCGTACACGTGGCAGTCCCTCTCCTTCGCGCATCTCAACGCGAACGTCCCTATGTGAGCACCGATGTCTAACACGATGGATTCCTTAGGGATGCTATGAATATTGTAGCAGTCCTCTTTGAAGACCTCGGTGATGACACCTCTGCCGTGACGACCAAACTTGAATTTGATTCCGTTAATTTCGATTGTTCTCATAAGTTGAGACGTTCCTCCCTTAAGTCAAAGTTGGGTCTTCTGTCCTTCCAGAGGTTGAAGAGTTTTCCGGCGCAGTCGTCCTCGTAGAAGCTTGGCTGTGGGGAGCAGGGAGGTTTCAGACTCTCTTCTATGACGAATCTGTAGTCATCCTCTGAAAGGTCGTCAACGTTGGCCCTCCATCTATGGCTCCTCTCGTTTATGAGGTGGAGGGCATAGTTACACTTGATGGGCTTGAGTCCTCTGGCTATGATATTTTCGGGTATGGGTTTGTGCTCGTGCTCTATGACAGTGTGATTCACATTTAGCATGAACATGTTCTTGTAACCGGCCATCCATAGTCTATTACCGAAATCCTGATCCTCGATAGACTTGTCGCCGTCGAAGTTCTCATCGAACCCATTCACCTTGAGGGCGGCCTCTATACTGAAGCTTGAATACCCATACATCCAGTTTCGGAATGCAAGCATCTTGCCGCCTCTGGCCTCTACTAGGAGGAAGCGTGTGTCACGAACAAATCCATTCTCGCCATAGAGTCTCTTAAGGAGCTCGGCGCTTTTCTCCGCGTCAAAGTTCTCGCGATACTTGGCCTCATATCCTTCTTCCACGTACTCCTTGTTGATTCTGGCTGGTTTACCTGCGTGATACCTAATGTGCATTCCAAGTAGGAAAACACCCTTCAAGTAATTCTCCCAGCAACGTTCCAAGTAACCTGAGTCGAACTCGGAGCAATCATCTATCCTCACTATCAACTCCCCCTCAGAGTGTATGATTCCCGTGTTAAGCGAGGCGCATACGCTCCACCTCTTCCTATCCAGCCAAAAGCGGTGGCTGGGATGAACGGGAACATGCTTCACGGGAAATGGAAGACTTGAAAAATCATAGTCCCTGCTGTCGTGAAGAGCATCAACAATCACGAGCTCGAAATCCTTGAAAATCTGTTTGGCAAGGCTTTTAATTGTGGGATCAAGGTAGTTGAGGTCAGGCTGACCTAAAATAGAGTAAGCCTCCCTAGCAGTTGGGGTAATAACGCTTATTCGCATTAATCGTATACCTCTAGAACTAAAATAAGGTTAAGCAACCAGTTTCTGATTACCTCCTTATCCACTAAGCTACAGAACCAGTTCAGCAAATCATGCCTGATGAAGACATTTTCCTTTAAGAGCTTGTCAGACCAGAACTCTTTATTTTGTACGGTAACATGTCCAGCCACTGCACACCCCTCTAGACCAATTGGAATCGGTTCGTCCTTGGAGAAAATATATCCAACCTCGTGTCTGCCTGCGCCACTGCCACCGCCAATTACTGCGATCTGAAGAAAGATCCATTTCTTTGCGACACGATACATTTCATCTATGACGAAATCTATGTCATCCGAGTAGATGTGCTCATAGAAGTCTAGAGCAGTGATTAGGTCAAATGAATTGTCTGGATAAGGCCATCTTTCAGTTGCGTCATGGCATTTTATCCACTCAGATTTAGTTCTCGGGTATCTTCCTTCATCGCTCGTAGCCCACTCGGAATAATCAAAGCCCTCTGCTTCAATCTCTATGTCCCTAGCATACGCAACTATCTGCCCTCGGCCACAGCCGACATCTAATAAGTTAGAAGGACCGAACATCTCTTTCCAGGCTTTAACGATATCCTTGCAGCCCAGCCATTCTCCATCAGGGTTAAAGTAGCTCCATTTATGAAGTGACCCACTTGCATTCATAAAGGACTTCCCACCCTTTTGCCCGGCGAAATACTCAGAGTCGTAATAGGAGCTCCTGAACAAATCCTCAGGTATATCAGACATATCAAACGATAAACTTATTATAATTAGACTATAACAGGTTTTCGAGAACAGTGTCTGAGGCCACAACAATCCAAGTCAGCAGGTACGTCTGGATTCAACTAATCGCCATCAAGAAGCGAAACGGGCATACCAGCTTTGACTCTGTCATACGCTATCTTCTAACGGAACTTTCAAGGGGAGGAGAAAAAATTGACGTTGAGAATATTATGGCTTAGTGATAGGATATATGGGGGTTACTCTGCTTATTCAAAGGTAACTTACGAGTCCTGCACTCGCATGGTTGGTCTTGGCCATAAGGTAGCCCACATCCCTATGGCACGGGCAAACAGGATGGGTAAACATGTCCATAATGGAGTGCTGGTATACAATTCTGGTTTAGATCTGTGGGGCGAAGACGTTGCAGTGCCCCACTATATTGACTGGAAGGCGGATATGTTGATAGCTCTCAAGGAGCCGTGGGTATTCAACACTATCCACCAGTACGGTGTAAACTGGGTGCCATACGCGATAATCGACCACAGCCCTGTGAGCCCAAGCATAACAAGTCGACTCCACACAGCCTTTAAGGTACTCGCCCCTTCAAGATTCGCCCAACGCGAGTTAAAGGAGGCAGGCATCGACAATGTATCATACATGCCTCACGGAGTGAGAACTGACCTGTATAAACCCCTTGAGGGACGTAAGGAGGATTGCAAAAACCAATGGTTCCTGGACCCCGACGACTTTACGGTGTTAATGGTTTCAATGAACAGAAGCAGAAAGATGAATCCAAGAGCGTTCCGAGGATACAAGAGATTCCTCGAAATGAACCCGGACGTTAAGTCACACCTAATATTCTGGGGAGATATGCAGCCAAGAACCGGAGGAGAAGCCAGAGAGGGTCCTATAGGGTTAGGCGTCTCAGATGTTGGAGTGAACCTGCTTCCTGAAGTAATGAGGTTGGACCTTGGAGAACCGATAATATGGCCTGATCAGTCGTTAATAGCGGAGGGTCTCCCAGAATGGTCGGGAGAAAACTATGAGGGTGGCTGGGACATGGTCAAACTCTACAACGCCGCAGACGTACTATTATTCTGCACTGGTGGCGAGGGTTTTGGTCTACCCCTCATAGAGGCACAAGCCTGTGGAGTACCAGTAGTGACGACTGACTATGCTGCTGGTCCGGAGCAGGTTGGAGCAGGACTGACCGTAAAGGTAGACGACTACGTTATAATCAACACGCCAGGCGTCAGGAGAGCTCAGACCTCCATAGATGGAATGGCGAACGCACTAACGAAGATAATGAACACGGACAGAGAGAGGATGGCAAGGCGTGCAAGAAATTTCAGTGAGAGGTATAGTTGGGAAAATATCATAGACAGGTACTATAAGCCGTTCCTAGAAGAGGCAGAAGAGGAGCTGAAACCATTGATCACAAAGGATGGGGTGCGGACTTGGGCATGAGCATTGAAGTAAAACTTACGGAAATCTGGAGGTTTGAGTAAATATTGAAGATAGCAATGGTAACACCTTACAATGTCAGATGTGGGATCGCAAGCTACAGCAAAGACCTATCTGAGGCATTAGTACAAGAGGATGTTGAAGTCTACATAGTACGGCTGCCGAGGTTCGGCCTCAAGACTCCAGAAATACTCAACACCGTAGTTGAGACAATACCATTGGACAGGGTTGAACTCATTCATGTCCAGCACGAGTACGGTCTTTATACTAGCCTAGAAGAAGGCTTCTATAGAACATTGAGGACTTTAGAAAAACCCATTGTGACTACTATGCACGCCATAGGAAACTTTGAGCTTGACGGCTTCATCTCAGTCGCTTCTGACCGAATAATTGTTCACAACGATTTCTGCTTCAGAAGGTTCTCATTCCCCAAGAAGACAATCATCATTCCACACGGCAGTAGTTCAGTCGAATGCCCTCCTCAAGAGGAGTCCAGAAAGTCAATTGGTATACACCCCGATGCACCCATAGTCGGCTACCTTGGCTTCATATCAACATACAAGGGACTGGAGACACTGATAGAGGCAATGAAGGAGATCCCAGCTGCTGCTCTTCTCATAGGTGGAGGCTGGCATACAGGACCCGACACTAGCTACATATCGAAACTAAAGCTTCTCAGTCAGGAATTACTTGAGGGACGATGCCAGTGGTTGGGCTACGTCCCCGATGAAAAACTATCCAGCGCATATGGTGCTATGGACATAGTCGTATACCCTTCGAGATTTGCAACTGAGTCAGGCGCACTTTTAAAGGCTCTCAGCCATGGCAAGGCGACAATTGCAAACGACCTCCCGCCATTCGCTGAAAAGGAGGATGTTGGAGCCATAATAACGTTCAAGAACTTGGTGGATCTGAGGAGAAAAATAAGGATGCTTCTTAGAGACGAGGATACAAGAAGTAATCTAGAAGCGGGCGCCCGCAGATATGTTGAAGAGAACTCCTGGAAAAAAGTGGCAGAAAT
>Ga0209976_10000517_pt1 | contig 25322 bp, 26 predicted proteins | sample SumtaG_FD_182806 | JGI IMG/M metagenome (GOLD analysis project Ga0209976, IMG submission 182806) | Deep subsurface microbial communities from Indian Ocean to uncover new lineages of life (NeLLi) - Sumatra_00157 metaG (SPAdes) (version 2) | ecosystem: Environmental > Aquatic > Marine > Oceanic >...
TGTCACCGGGTCCCCGCGTCTAACGGTTTCTCTTCACTTTGCCGTTACCTCGATACTTCGTTACTTCGACACCTCGTTACCGGTTTTTCCGGAATGACGGGCTCGCGTTCGGGGGCGGGCTCGGGTTAACGATTATCGCTTTTTCCCCGCGTCTCCGTGTCACCGGGTCTCCGCGTCTAACGGTTTCTCTTCACTTTGCCGTTACCTCGATACTTAGACACATGAGCCTTTACCCCCATACCCCCTTACTCCCACACCTCCATACTGGTTTTCCCCCGTGTCTCCGTGTCCCCGCGTCTCCGTGTCCTATGCCTTTTCTCCCACGCCCCCAAGCTCCCACGCTCCCACGCCCCTCTTCCAGTTTTTCCTCCCCCCCTTCCCTTCCATTCACACTTCCTTTAGAATACGCTTTCGATTCTCATTCTCACCAGGAGTCTGTCGTAAACCCGATGCAGATCCCTGGATACTGTGTGTCGGAGTCCGACAAACAGTGGAAATGCCGCCGGCGTGATCAAGGTTTTTAACGTGTTGCCTGGAGAACCATCGTGAGCAAGAAAAAAGAGCGTCTCGACCGCACCCGGGTCCCTGAACTGGAAGAGATCCTCGGCCAGGCTTTTCCAGTGCTGGACGACGGTTTTGTACGCCTCATTGACTACATGGGTAACGACGACTCCATAGTACAAGCCGCCAGAGTCTCTTACGGCAAGGGTACCAAATCGGTGAGCGATGACCGGGGACTCATCCGGTACCTCATGAGGCACCGCCACACCACTCCCTTCGAAATGTGTGAGATCAAGCTCCACGTCCGGGTGCCCATGGATCTTTGGCGCCAGTGGATCCGTCATCGGACCGCCAACGTCAACGAGTACTCCACCCGTTATTCCCTCGCCATCGACAGAGCCCGTACCACCCAGCCCGGCGAGTGGCGGCTCCAGGCAGAGCTCAACCGTCAGGGCAGCGAGGGCGGCGTGGACACCGACATTGGTGAGCATCTGACCCAGCGTGAGACCGAGGCTCAGGGTTTTTTGAAGGAGATATACGAAGAGAGGATAGAGCTGGGCGTTGCGAGGGAGCAAGCCAGGAAGGACCTGCCGCTTTCCACCTACACGGAGGCCTACTGGAAAATCGACCTTCACAACCTGATGCACTTCCTGAACCTTCGCATGGACCACAAGGCGCAGCTGGAGATCAGGCTTTACGCCGAGACCATCGGCGAGAAGATCGTCCGCAAGTGGGTTCCCCAAGCCTGGGAGGCGTTCATGGACTACCGTCACGGGTCCGTCAGCCTTTCCAGCGATGAAGTCGAGATCCTATCTCTTATTAACAGCGGTCAGATAGACAAGGCCGACGCGTTACTGCTGGAAACCGGGTTCACTGTCCCGGACGGGAACACCGTCAAACCCACCCTGGAGGGAAGGGAACTGGCCGGAAAGCTGGAGAGAATAGGAATAACAGTACCCTGGGGGAAAGGCTAGAGGACAGTCCAATGTCCAAAGACCAATGTCCAATAGCCTGCCCCTGGCTTGAACAGGGGTCCAAAGGGAGAACAGAAGGCAAACAGTGCGTAGTGCAAGATCCGTGGTGCGTAAGATCGTAAAACCCACTCTATGATCTCATAGGTTGTTGATCCAAGATCTAAAATCCAAGATCCAAAATCCAAGATTTTAACAGCGGCCCTTCCGTCTTCGTTCTTCGAACTTCCGGCTTCGTTCTTGGGGCGCCGCCTGTGGCTTCCGTCTTCGCTCTGCCGAGCTACGCCGTGACGAGTCGCAGTGAGAAGCATTGGAATACCACTGGATTCCGGGTCCTTATTTCATTCGGCCCGGAATGACAGAATATCCGGGTTCGGACTCGGGTGCGGGCTCAGGTTCGGTTTTATCGATCACTCTGTCTGCGATTTTCTCCTGCATTCTGCGTTCTGGTTTAACCCCCACTCTCCCTCTCGCCTGTCCTGAGCCTGTCGAAGGGCCCTCTCTCCCCCTCCGGTGTTCCCCCCGTGTCTCCGAGTCACCGGGTCTCCGCGTCCAGTGGTCTTCAATCCTCCCCATACCCCCTTACATCCATACTCCCATACTGATTTTCCCCGTGCCTACTTTCTCCGCAGTTTCGACAGAAGACGAAGGATTTCCAGGTAGAGCCACACGAGGGTAACCACAAGCCCGAAAGCGGCGAACCACTCCATGTATTTCGGTGCTGCGCCGTGTCCCTTTTCGATGAAATCGAAGTCCAGCACCAGATTGAGAGCCGCAACGACCACAACGAACAGGCTAAAGGCAATGCCCATGGGACCACTATCGTGGATAAAGGGCATTTGCCAGCCAAAGATCATCCGGCCAAACAGGCTGATAAGGTAAACGACTGCGATACCCCCGGTGGCAGCTACGACACCCAATCGGAAGTTCTCCGTAGCCCGGATAAGGCCCGACTTGTAGGCCATGAGCAGCGCAAAAAGAGTGCCGAGGGTTAGGGCCACGGCCTGAATGACGATCCCCGGGAACTGAACCTCGAAAAAGGCGGAGATGCCCCCCAACGCCAGCCCCTCCAAGATAGCGTAGGCGGGGGCTGTGGCCGGAGCCCACTTCTGCTTGAAAATGGTGACCATGGCCACAATAAAACCGGCCAGCAGGCCCGTGATCATCCACGGCATGACCGCCTGGACAGCAGCCTGAGGACCCGCGAGGGCCATCTGCGTGTAGAAGAGCCTCCATGTGTATGCAGCCGCGAAAACCACCATCGCCAGCAGGATGAAGGTCTTGTTGACAGCGCCCGATATCGTCATAGTCTCGCCCACAGCCGTCACGCGGGAAAAGACCTTGTCGTTTAAAGCAGGGTTACTGGTTCGCATACTGTCTCCTTTGTCCATTTTCCGGATCGTGGAACCTAAAATTTCATCTTATACCAATACCCCACCTTAGCAAAGCAAGGCTCGCCGCCGCGCCTCAGGTTCCAGGTTTCAGGTTTCAGGTTTCAGGTTTTACCGATCACCGATCACTGATCACCAGGTTTCCCGTCTTCCGCCCTGCCTTCTCGTTGGACCCCTGTTCAAGCCAGGGGCAGGCATTGGACGTTGGTCATTGGACTGCTCCTCCCCGTTCCCACGCCCCCATGCTCCCACGCCGTGTCACCGAGTCGATGGTTTTCGTCTGCGTGTTGCGTCCTGGATTTCATCCACACCCTTGCCTACAAAGGGATGAGAATCATTCCTGGGTTCAGCGCAAACCTCCCCACCCAGCTCTGGATCCAGTCCAGAGATTATTTCAATCGCGCGATGTTCTTCTATAATAAGGTCTTATCGCAGCCGGCCTTAGAGAGCCATGCAGCGATATGTTCATGAACCTGATTACAAATTCGCTCAAATTCAGACGGGATAGCGTACCCCTCCACATCGAGATCGGGGTCAGTGATGCCGTAGATGCTCACGCTTCCAACCACAGGGCGTTCTTCCTGTCGGATAACGGGATGGGTATGGTGTAAGAGATCCGTAAAAAAGCTTTCGACCTTTTTTACCCGTCGGATAAAGGTAGTGGTGGGAGCACCGGAGCGGGCCTGGCCATAGTCAAGAGGATCGTGGAAAAAGGCGGCGGCAGTATCTGGATCGAGTCGGTACCGGGTGAGGGTACAACCTTCCATTTTACGCTGCCGGTGGTGGAGGAATAAGGCTATCTCAAATCTGAGATCTCAGATCTCAAACAGTTTGCCCGGTTTTTACAGAAACAGTTCATTCTCTGGGTTCCAGGTCCTTTCTGACTCGCAATGCTGGGCCCACTCTCTTTCATCGGCGTCCCTGATCAATCCGCCCCTGAAGATCTTGAGTCTGCAATGGCATCGATCACACTCGTAATAGATAACGTGATCACAGGAGCGGCGGCCATCCGCGGATACATTTTGCCAATGCTTCCAACTCCTCCACTGCAGCCTGCCCTCCGCACACTTGGGACACGCCTGCCTGAACCCTCGAATGATCGGTTTGTACAACATCACAACACCTCGGAAAAAAAGAAAGGAAACCCACCTCGCCTCGTATTGGATGTGAGCGGTCCGGTTTTCGGGCCAGAAGAGCAGGATTGCGGGGAAAACAGAACGGACAAGGATGAGTCACCCCCCAATGACCCTTACTGCAAGTTTAGCAGAATTTGCTGCCAATGTCAGGATAAGCGATTTCAAATTTCAAATGATTGATCCAAGATCCAAGATCCAAAAAGCATAATTCGCCGCAGGGTGGAGGACTTGCACAGGAAATTCTTATATAAATATTTTGTATCTTTCCTCCATTGCCGGTCCTGTGGTGCGGCATTCATCCGGCGGCGTTGTGGTTAGTTGGCTTCTGATCTTATTCTGCGTTCTGTGTTCTGCGTTCTGTGTTCTGTATTCTGTATTCTGCTCTTATTATCCGCTCATATCAATAATAGGTCTTGCATCCTCTATCTTGAAGGTCACCGCAGCCCTTATCCTGTCTGCTGCCTGGTCACCGGCCATCTCCCGGACCTGCTGTACCTGCTGGTCGAAAAGGGGCCCTTCGCGCTCGATCTTGTCCACCATCATGTAGACTCTTGCCCCTTTCCAGTGGAAGGGGTCCGGGTCCGGCTCGAAAAAGAGAAAAACCGCTTTGGGATGTTTCTCCAGGTTATCCAGGGAACGGTTTCCACCAAGAGCCATGACGGCTGTCTGCTCATCGATCATCCTGAGAGAATTGAAGACACCCGCGTTCAGGTTCCCTTCGTCATCGCTGGTGCTCATGGTGCCAATGCGATTTGGGCTGTTGAACATGTGCATCAGTTCTTTGCGATCCATGGGATACCTCCTCGCCTTTCGCGCCAAATTGAATTCAAGATTCAAGATTCAAAAAGAGCTCAGTGATCGGTAAACGGTGAGGCGAATGACGTTTTTACCTCGACACCTAGTTACCTGGATACTTCGTTACAGTTCTATGCTGGATTCCGGGTAAGGCTGTATCTAAGTATATAGGTATCGAAGTGTCTAAGTAAAAACATAGTGCCAACCAGGCACACCAGGCAGGAGAAACTGCCAATAACCGGAATGAAGTTGGTGGAGGTTTTCTCTAAATTTCAGGTTTCCTCCGCCTTTCTCCGATTTTCTCCGTGGTAAAAAATTTCGCCTTTATGGTAACCGTGCCTCCCCCCAGATCCAAGCCTTCCTCTGTGTCCTTCTGTGAGAGACCGCATTTATCGCCTTTATAGCAACGGTGCTTTCCCCCAGATTCCAGATTTTCTCCGCGGCCCTTCCGTCTTCGCTTTGGGGCGCCGCCGGTGGCTATGCCCTCACAAGTCAGCTTCGCCGTGACAAGCTGCGGGATGTGCGGCCTACCAGCGAGCCGCCTCTGCGGCTCTCTGCGGTGAGGCTTTAACCGCTTTTGGGGAAGTGAGATCGCTTCGCATCACGCCGATGGCGTGATTCGCGATGACAAACTTGGCCGGGCTTGGGCTCGGGTTCGGGTGCGGGCTCGGGGTTAACCCCCACTCCCCCTCTCGCCCACTCTCCCCCTCCGGTGTTCCCCCCGCGTCCCCGTGTCAGGAGATCTCACTGGCTCCTGGCGCTTACCGCACTCTCTACTTCGCGTCAATGGCAGAAAGCAATTTGCGGGCGTTGTCGGCGTTGGGACCCTGCGGGTAGACCTTCAAAACCTCTTCAAGTATTTCCCGAGCGCCGGCACCATCATTGAAATCGTAAAAGAGCACCACCCCCAGGTTCATGCGGCTTTGAAAATGCATCGGGTCCGCCGCTGCCGCCACTCGGAAACGCTTGACCGCCTCGTCAGACTGGCCGTTCCTTCTGTACATGACACCCAGGTCGGTCAGGACGTTGGGGTTCCCGGGCCTTAAGGCCAAAGATTTTTCATAGGCTTCGATAGACTCGGGATACAAGTTGGCGTCGAAGTAGGTGTTGCCCAGTTGAATCAGAAGGCCTACATCGTTGGAATTACTCTGAAGACGTCTTTTAAGTTCGCTTATCTGCAAAGTGTAATCCGTCCCGGGAGCCTGCTGCTGGGGCACCGGAGCCTGCTGAGACACCTGCTGCACAGCCGGTTTGCTGCCGAACATCTTGGGTCCGAGGATCCCCACCATCAGTCCGAGAAAAAGGGCTGCTACTACCAGAACGAGGGTTTTGCTGTTGTCCATTTGAACCTCCAGGAAAAATAATTGGTTCAAAATCCAAGATTCAAGAATCCAAATTCAAGATATTACAAGAAACTTATTATAAATTTTGAATATTGAATATTGAATTCGCTTTACAGATATTTCTTCACCTGCTCCTCCAGCTGTCCGTAAGATTGGTATCCGGTGAGCTTTCTCACCAGTCTACCGTCCCGGTCCACTATATACAATGTCGGTATAGTGGACACCCCGCCGAAAGCCTTGGTTATCTTGTTATCGGCCATAACGATCTTGTACGGGATCATGTTCTCGTGGACGTAAGCCCCCAGCGCTTCCAGGCCGTCCCTGTCGAGGGAAATGCCCAGGATGACCAGCCCCCTGTCCGAGTATCGCTTGTGCAACTTTGAAAGTACCGGGATCATCTCCTTGCAGGGAGGGCACCATGTGGCCCAGAAATCCACAAGAATCACCTTCCCGCTGTAGTCCGCCATGCTCACCATGGAACCGTCCACCGCCGGGAGGGTGAAGTCAGGCGCGCCTCCTGTAAGGCTCTGCCCACTGTCACCTTTGCTGCAGCCCGCAATGATCAACGCAAAGATCATTACAAGAAGCAAGCGTCTAGCCATCGTGAAGTTCCTTCTTCTCCAGGCGGTCCTGGAGTCTGTCGATCCTTTCCTCCAACTGCTTTCTCAGGCCAGAGAGCCTGATAAGGTATGCCAGGACTCCCGTCCATATGAAGGCAAAAGCCACGAAAAGGTAGGTAATATTACTCATGATTCCATATCCTCCAACGCGACGGTTATCCTGTCAATACTATCCGTAGCGTTTGCAAGGGTAAAGCGCTCCCTGATGAGAATCCCTGAAAGAAGCAGGAAGGCAGCGACACTGACAAGCAGCGGGGGGATCATTCTGGGGTCAAGTCCCCCACCGCCACTGAGCACCTGTGGATGGATCCCCCTCCACCACCTCACGGAAAAATAGACCACCGGCACATCCACATAGGCAAGAATGGCGAAAACCGCCGCGGCCATGGCGCCTCGATAGCCCGGGATAGTCTGTCTGAGCACCAGGTATCCTGTATAGAGGAACCACAGCATCAGGGTCGTGGTTAACCTCGGATCCCAGACCCACCATCGGCCCCAGATCGGCCGAGCCCACAGAGGCCCGGTCACGAGAACAAAAGTTGTAAACAGCACACCTACCTCGGCAGCCGCCGAAGCAAGGTTATCCCAAGCCGGGCTCCGGCGTACAATAAAGCCTATGGACGCTATGAACACACATGTGAAGGCGACAAAGGCAGCAGCCGCACTTCCGAGATGGAAGTAAAAAATACGCTGCACATCGCCCATGGTCTTTTCCATGGGCGCAATCAGGAGGGCGCCTGCCAGAGCAGCGATCATGGCTAACATGCCAAGGATGGGAACAATTATATGAGCGTTTCGTTTCATGGGTGCTCCTTTTATTTAATTCAAAATTCAAAAATAATGCGCTCAGAAATAACTCTTCAAGTTCAGGAAGTTCAGTGAATTACGTCTCTTCTTGTATTTTGAGGTTGTCCGTCAAAGGTTGCTTTCCATTTTGAACCTTGAACCTTGAATTCGTTTCACTCCTCCACCACCAGCGGGAACAATACGCTCCCCAGTACAAAAAATATTACGTCAAAGGCAGCCAGTCGTCCGATCCAGGTCAGGGCTTCGGCTCCGGCTCCGCCATCAAGCGCCAGGGTTATGACTCTGACGCCCCCAACAAGCACAGGTAGACAGAGAGGCAGAAGCAACAGCGGCAGGATGGTCTCCCTGCCCCTCGCGTGGATGGTCACCGCCGATAGGACGACACCCAGTGACACGAACCCGATATCACCCAGGATGATCCCGGCCCACGCTGTCCCAATCCCCCTCACCGGGTTGTACCCGTACAGAATGCAGAAGATGGGCCACAGTATGGCCTGGAAAACCAATAGAAAGACCAGGGTCGAAAGACATTTACCCCAATACACCTGCATCCGGTCACACGGCGCCAGAAGAAGTCCGGTGAAGCAACCGTTCTCCCTTTCCCTGTCGAAGGCCCGTCCAAGTCCGAGTATGCCCGCAAACAGAAAGGTGATCCACAGGATGCCGGGTGCCATCTCCCTCGGAGCCGGGGAACCTGGAACAGTGGAGAAGGAAAAAACCGTTAAAACAAGGAAAGAAAAAACTGTAAGAGTGACTACAATCTCCTTTCCCCTCATCTCCAGAAGAAGATCCTTCCTAAAAATGGCGTAAGCGGCCCTCACTGCTTTACTCCCGGGATAACCTTTGTGTACAGGTCTCTGATACTACCGGGCGTATCCACGGTGACGGTTCCATGGTGCAGGATCCGCCCCCTGTTCATGATAATGACCTTGTCGCCCAGATCCTCCACGGCAGCCATGTCATGGGTCGCGACAACGAGCGTCCTGTGGCCATCCCTGAGCTGTTGCAGAGCCTGAGCGAAGGTCCGGGAAGATTGATAATCGAGACCACTGAACGGTTCGTCCAGAAGGATGAGCTGTGGATCGTGAAGAAGGCACCTGGCGATGGAAACGCGTTGTTCCATGCCCCTTGAAAATCCTCCGATCCTGTCATCCCTGCGATCCCATAGCCCCATGAAGTGGAGCATTTCATCGGACCTTTCAGCCGAATCCTCGACACCGTAGAGCTTGCCGTAGAACAGGAGGTTCTCCCGGGCGGTGAGCCCCGGATAGAGCAGGGAGGAATGAGCCAGGTAGCCTGTCTCGCTGCGTGCCAGGGTACTTTTTGCCAGGATCTCCCCCTGGAGAATCACCTGTCCCTCAGTGGGCCTGACCCTGCCGGCCAGCACACCCAGAAGGGTACTTTTGCCGGCGCCGTTGGGCCCCAACAGAACAAGGGATTCGCCCCGGTCCACCTGGAGGTCAATCCCCCGCAGAGCGTGAATGTGGCCGTAGCGCTTGACAAGACCTTCAGCTCTAAGAAATGTTTCCATCGTCCTCCTCTGCATGTTCGTCCGACTGAGACATAAGTTTCGTTATTCGTCCGGTCATGACCTCGAAATCCTCCTCTGTTAGTCGCCCTGCGGCAAGATCCAGCTTCAGGGCATTAATTTCCGGGTCCAGCCAGCCTGGCCGGCCGTCATCACTGCGCCCGCTGTCTGACTCTCTCCTCACAGCATCCCGAGGCGACAGCAACGGTAAGGCCAGGATCACAGCGCTCACAACCAGGAAGAACGCCGTCCAGATGTTCAAGGTCGCCCTCCTTCGGTAACAGCCGACAACCCCCTGCGCCTGTGCGGCCACACAGCCAGCATTACCCCAAAACCGACAACATAGCCGCCGATCCATATCCAGGGTACCAGCGGATTTATCATGATCCTGAAGCTCGCCCGGCCGTCACGATTATATCCGGTCAGGGCCACGTAAAGATCCTCCTTCCAGTTGCTCAGGATGGAGACTTCGGTGGTGGGCTGGTCCTCCCTGTTTTCATAAAAGCGTCTCTCGGGGACAAGATACCCTATTTCCTGCCCCTCGCGAAAGGCCTTCAGTCTCGTGGTCACTGCCAGCCTATCCTGGGCGGGGACCCACTTCATATCCATGTATTTCAAGGTATAGTCTCCGACACTGAGGGATTCGTTGGGCCTGATGGTTCCGGTCACCTCCATGGAAAGGGGCACCCCGGAAAGGCCGATGAAGATGAGTACCATGCCCAGGTGGACAATGTAACCGCCGTAGCGCCGCCGGTTGGTCAGAACCACCCTCATAGCCGCCAGGGGCAAGAGGTCGCCGTCAGCTTCATTTCGTGCGGACGCCCCCCTGTAAAGCTCCACCAGAACGGAACCCAGGATGAGGGCTGAAAAGGTCATGACGAGGATCGTGGCCAGGCTCCTGATCCCGGAAGCATAGGCCCCGAAAGCTCCGATCACCGCAAAAACCGACGGCAACGCCAGATCCCTGAAGAGCTTCAGCCCCACTGGACGACGCCATGCCAGCAGTGGGCCCACCCCGATGAGGACCATGAGGATCAGAGCTATGGGCACATTGACCCTGTTGTAGAAACCCGGACCCACAGTAATCTTTACACCATTTGTGATTTCAGAAAGAACAGGAAAGGTGGTTCCCCAGAAAATGGAGAAGGCCATGGCCGAAAAAATAAGGTTGGTGAAAAGGAAAGCACTCTCCCGTGACAGCGGCGACTGCAGGCTGTTCTCGGCAGCCAGCAGTTTCCTGCGCCACCACACCACCAGGAGACCCAGGACGAGAGTAAGGATCATGAAAACCAGGAAGAAGGTCCCGAGACTGCTCTTTCCGAATGCGTGGACCGATGAGATGACCCCGCTTCGGGTGATAAAGGTGCCATATATGATAAAAAAATAGGTGATGATGATAAGGTTCATGTTCCATTTTTTGAACATGCCCCAGCGCTGCTGGATCATGATGGAGTGCATGAAAGCTGTAGCTGTGAGCCACGGCATGAGGGAGGCGTTCTCCACCGGATCCCACGCCCAGTATCCGCCCCAACCAAGTTCCACGTATGCCCATTCAGCCCCCAGCAGGATGCCCGCACCGAGAAAAAACCAGGAGACAACAGTCCAGATCCGCATTCCAGTGATCCAGTCGGAATCTGAACGGCCGGCCAGCAAGGCCGCCAGAGCGAAGGCGTAGGGGATGGTAAGTCCCACATACCCTATGAACAGGGCGGGCGGGTGGATGACCATCCCGGGGTTCTGGAGCAGCGGATTCAGCCCATACCCGTCGGCGGGGGGCGATCCCGGAAAGGGCGCAAAGGGGTTGCAGACAAAATTGAGAAGAAGAAGGAAAAAAGCTGAGTTGAGCATGAGAATGAAGGTGGCCCACGGCATGAGTTCCCTGAGCCTGTCCCGATTCCGGTAAAGAGCCAGCGCCGTACAAAAAGCCAGCAGCCATGCCCAGAGAAGCAGGGACCCCTCCTGCCCCGCCCAAAATGCAGTTACCGCATAAGCGTCGGAAAGAGAGCGGTTGGAGTATTCAAAGACATAGAGAAGGGAAAAGTCCCTGGCCAGAAAGGCATTTATAAGAGCGGCGGCGGCGACTGTCAGAAGGCCGAGGTTCAGGTAAACGGCCAACTCGTAGCTTTTGATGAGGTTACGCCGCCCGGCAAGGGTACCTTGCCTCCCCTGCATAGAACGGGCAGATGCCAAAGACGCGCCCGTACCATAAAGGCTTACAAAAAAGGCCACCAGGAGGGCCGCGGCGCCCATGGTGTTCATAGGGCCTTTTTCTCCGGTCTATTGATAGGGTCGCAAAAAGTCCATTCGTGGCTTTTTGCTCGACGGAAAGCGAAAAGTGTCATTTTAGCTTTCCTCACAAATCCATGATCTACATTGCCAGTCATTGATTTAGGCGCCCCCCTAGGGGCGCGGGGGCTGAAGCTTTATATTTGGAAGGACATTTTGCTAGAATGCTAGCCGCCTCGAAAACAGGCTGCCCCCTGAAGATCCCCTCTACGACCACTTCAGCACCACCTTTAAAGGTGTCGGGCACCTGCCCTGCATATCGGACCGGCAACTCTCTGCTACCATCCATAATGGTAAAGGAGATCTCACCGTCAAGAGCGGAACCGACTATACTGCCGTCCTTGACCCATCCCGCGAGGCGCACTCCTTCACCCACTCCGGGTGGAGTAGCGGATAACTCTTCCAGCGTCAGATAGTACATCATGGAGCTTTTCATACCCGAGACGAAAAGGTAGGTCAGGGACACGATGAAAACCAGCGCGGGAACGGTGTACTTTATCCAGTTCGATTTTATATTCATGACCTTCTATGATGGACTCGCAAAGAGTCTATCAATATTCTTCCTCCCCCTCTAGGAGCCTGTCGGAGCTTTATGCGAAGGTGGCTGAAGGGGGATCACGCCGATGGCATGACTCACCCCGGCCCTCTCCCACGACGGGGAAAGGGAGAATAAGGTGAAGAGCGACTATATTGAACCTCGCCACGTATAATGGCTCCCAATAGTAATATGGGAGACTTTTTACGATGTCATCTAAGCAGACAGTAGAAACGCAGTAGATGAGCAAGCCCCATGCCATAAGCATCTTATGTATTCACCTGTAAAAACAACTAGTTACGCTTGGCACCTATTGTGCCATAGCGCAAATACTGCACTTCATGGGGGAATAAGCGCAGAAATTGTAAGGGAAATAACAGGGTCTGGGGTCTGGGATCTAGGGTCTGGAAAAGGCTAACCGTTTCTGGAAACAGATTTGAGGCATGCATTTTGATCTAGAACCTAGACCCTAGAATCTAGACTCTGGGGGAAGATAACGAGTAGCACTTGACATGGCGTCACCGGAGTAGTCCAATATCAGCCATGAACTGGTTGCTTGTCATATTCGCTTACATTCTCGGTTCCGTGCCCTCCGGTGTTGTGGTGGCCCGGCTCATGGGGGGAGCCGATCCGCGTTCCGGAGGCTCCGGGAACATCGGGGCCACCAACGTCCTGAGAACCCTGGGGAAAAAAGCAGCCGTTGCCACATTGGCCGGTGACTTCCTCAAAGGGGTTGTCCCCGTTCTCATCGCCCTGGCACTCCTCCAGGAAAGCTCTCCCTTCCTGTACCTTACCGCCATGGCCGTCATACTGGGACACGATTTCAGCTTCCTCCTTGTCTTTAAGGGGGGCAAAGGCGTGGCCACCACCATCGGTACCATAACAGTTCTGAATCCCATGGTAGCCCTCCTGCTCCTGGCCACATGGGTCTCGGTAGTCGTGGTGACCCGCTACTCATCCGCCGGTGCTCTTACTGCCGCCGCAATGAGCCCCGTCTTCGCGCTCTTTGTGGTCAAGGACGGCCGCCTCACTCTGTTCTGCGTAGCCGCCGCCGCTCTACTCATCTATCAGCACAGGACAAACATAAATAAGCTGCTGGGTGGAACGGAGAGTAGGGTAGGGGGGAAGAGCGATTGACGCGGAAACACGGGGACGCGGGGACACGGCGTGGGAGCATGGGAGCGATCAACCCGAGTCCGAACCCGAGCCCGCACCCGCACCCGAGCCCGAGCCCGAGCCCGGCCAAGTTTGTCATCGCGCATCACGCCATCGGCGTGATGCGAAGCGATCTCACTTCCCCAAAAGCGGTTAAAGCCTTACCGCAGAGGGCCGCGGAGAAGATCTTGGAGCTAGGGGAAAGTTCAACTCCTACAAAGGCGAAATTTTTTACCACGGAGAAAATCGGAGACAGTCTGAGGAAACCTGAAATTTAGAGAAAACCTCCACCAACTTCATTCCGGTTATAGGCAGTTTCTGATGTCTTATTTCTAGTTGGCACTACGTTTTTACTTAGACACCTCGATACCTACATACTTAGATACAGCCTTACCCGGAATGACGGGATTTTCGGGATCGGACTCGTATTCGGGCGCAGGCTCGAGTTTAACGGTTACCGCACTTTCCCCAGAATTAGTTTCTTCCTGTGAAACCCTGCCTGCCAGCCGTAGCCTTGGCGAAGGTTGGTCACCGCGTCAAACGGATTCTCTTCACTTTGCCGTTACCTCGATACTTCGTTACTTCGACACCTCGTTACAGCTTTTTCCGGAATGACGGGATCGGACTCGGGTTCGGGCGCGGGTTCGGGCGCGGGTTCGGTTTTACCGATCACCGATCACCGATTACCGTCTTTTACTCCAATACTGCCCTTTCCCCATCTCCCCGTTTCACCGTTTCACCGTTTCGTTTTTCGCCCTTCTCCCTGCTCCTGCCCCTACAGCTTTTCAATCCTCCCCCTATCCTTCCGCTGCTCCTTCGACAGTTTCCTCCCCTTTTCCCCTTTTCCCCTCTTCCCCTCTTCCTCGCTTTCCTCCCCCTTAAATCTCCGGTACATCTCCTCCTGCACTTTGTCCCAGAAAAAATCCGGAGACACCGCGGTCACCCCCGCCCTCTTCGCGACGTCCGTGATCTCCCTGTCGCCACTGACAACCATGTCCGCCAAGCCTTCCCTGCACATCTTCTGGATAACCTGATCGGCGGTCTGCCCTCGAGCTGAATAGCGGATTGTGATCCCCGCCACCCTCTCACTTCCTCCGCCCAGGTGGATCGATTCGGCCCCGTCGAACACAACCGTTATCCGGTGGCCTTTGCCGACCCTGTAGATGGACAGCTCACTGGCAAGGCCGTCCCTTCCTGCCTCAAGATCATTCCTGTCCAGAGCCCTGAGCTCGGGGATACGCCTTATGAGGTTGTAGCCATCAATAATAATTCGCATGGGATCGATCCTGAATTCAAAATTCAAGGTTCAAGATAAAAAAAGGGTTGTCTCACGTCCGCTCACTCGCTGCGCTCAAGTTCCAGGTTCCAATCTCCAGTTTTTTCTCCCCTGCTCCCACGCCCCCACGCACATTCCCCCGTGTCTCCCCGTCACCGCGTCTCCGTGTCAAGTGGGCTCCCCAGCTTCTCCCTACTGACAGTTGCTGCATTTTTATGATACACGAATAGATAGAGAATCGTTATGGATACCTTAATGGATACCTTCTTACGATCCTTTTCTGTATTTCTCCTCGCCCTCTTCCTGGTTCTATTACCTGTAACTGAAGCAGCAGCAGTTGCTGAATTCTTTCCCTTGAGTCCGGGCAATACCTGGACCTATCGGGATCTTGAGGGGAACCTCGAGACCCTGGCCGTCAATCGGGTCGTGGAAAAGGAAGGTATCCCTCTCATTGAAACATCCTACGACGGCCACAAGCCTTTCTATTACATCCTGAGCAGCGAGGGGATTTTCCGCCTTCAGCCCGCACCAGGGATCACTCCAGGGAGTCCACGGGGAGACCTCACCCTGCTCCTGCGATGGCCCCTCGATGCAGGGCAGACCTGGCAATCGCCCTGGTCTGACCCGCCCCTCTCTTTTGCCGTTCTGGCCCGCGGTCCCGTAAAAGTGGCAGCGGGAACCTTCCACGATAGTGTCAAGATCGGCTACCGGACCGTGTCAAGCCCCATCTACCAGGGCTTTATCTGGTTCGAACCCGGCGTCGGGCTTCTGGCCCAGGAGGAGAGCAACCACCGTACGGAACTCGTTTCCTATTCTCTCAGCGACCTTCTCGCCCCGACCGCGGTAGCCGTTGGAGGAGATGAGCTTGCCGATATTTTCAGACCACGTGGCGTAGATAACACGGTGAAACCCTCCGGTCGCATGTCGCGGCTGAAAACACTCGTATTCTCAGTACCTTTCTACCTGTTCATGGTTTTTGTCCTCATCGGACTTGTGGCCATTGTCGCTTATCTTAATTCCGGCAAGGTCGAAATGAACCTTCAGGACGACCCCGAGGTTCAGGAAGGCGAGATGACCCTGGCAACAGCCATGGTCAGGGAAGGACTTTACGAGGATGCGTCCGAGATCCTCCAGCGCCTTTCAGCCAAACACCCCCAATGGCCGGATATTGCCGCCCTTCTCGGCAGATCCTACAGGGAAACAGGAAGGCTGCCGGAAGCGTGCCTCGAACTGAAAAGGGCTCTGACACTAAACCCCGACATGGCAAAGGTGCGGCTTGAGCTGGTCAGAACCTACCTGAACCTGAGCGAACCTGCCAGAGCCCTTGAAGAGGTCGAAACGGTCCTCAGCGACCACCAGGATTTCGCCGATGCTATCTTTCTGAAGGGAGAGGTCCTGGCATCCATGGGGATGGATCAGGAGGCCCTGGAGTATTTCAGGAAGGCACTGGAGATCAACCCGTCCTTTTCCGAGGCCCAAGACGCTTTAGAACGGCTATTGTCAGAAGAAAGCAGTGATTAGTGATTGGTAAAAGCCAGGTTGATCCAAGACCCAACATCCAAGATCCAATAATCTTAAAAATAGCCTTCGCACCACCCGTTCGTCACTCACTTCGGGAATGTGACTCACTAGAGGACACAGAGGACACGGAGGAAACCAAGAGGAGAGAGACCATCCCCTTCACCGAAGCTGTTTGAGCCTTACGACTCGGGATGGAAATGCATTTCTATCCCGCTCTGCAAGGCTCAACCTGCTGATTTCGAAGAAATCCTTCTCCCTCTGGGAGAAGTCAGGTGAAGGGGACATGGCTTAGACTGTGGTGAGTTGAACTTGATCTCAAATCTCAAAGGTTTTCTCAGTGTTCTCTGTGAGCTCAGTGGTGAAAACATCGCTTTTGTGGTGACCACGCCTTCCCCCTGATTTCCCTGGTTCCTTCCGCCGTCGCTCAACGAGCTTCCCCCTTCGCCCAAGGGCTATGGCGCACAGGCGGGACAGGCTGAGCGACTGAATGCTGGATTCCGGACAATTCCGACTTCGTCGTAATTTCCGGAATGACGGCGTAAGGTACTGTGGTTTCCCCCGGACTTAAAGATTTTCTCAGTGTTCTCATTTTCCTTCCGTCTTCGTCCCTCGTCAAGCTCAGGACTTCGCCGCGACAAGCAGTGGTAAAAAAACACCGCTTTTATAGTAACTGGCATTTAACCAGGAATTAAGTCTTTCTCCTTTTCCTCCGTGTCTCCAGTGAGTCATATCCCAATAGTGAGTGACGAACGGGTGGTAAAAATCCATCGCCTTGGTGGTAACCGCGCTTTTCCCCAGAATTCAGCTTTCCTCTGCGTCCCTCCGCGTCCTCCGCGGTTAAAAACATCGCTTTTAAAAAAACTGCGCCTTCCCTCCAAGTGGAGATTTCCCTCCGCGCAACCCTGCGATATATGCGGTCTACCAGCGGGCCGCCTCCGCGTCCTCTGCCTGTCCTGAGCAAGCAGAGCGCGTCGAAGGGCGTTAAGGCTTTTATCGCTCAAACACATCTTTCCTCCTGACCTTCAGGACCGGAAAGCTATCCCTTGTTCGCTCGACCTCTTCCATATCTATGTTCACTGTAAGGACCCCTTCCTCATCGCCCAGGACGCCTTTCACCTCTCCCGAGGGACCAACGACCGTGCTGCCGCCTCCCAGGACGAGCCCACTATCATCGTCACCGCAGGAGTTGCATGACGCGATGTATACCTGGTTCTCCATGGCCCTGACTCTTGTGAAATCCCGGAAGTGATCCACCCTTGCCTGCGGCCACTGCGCAGAAACCAGCACGAGCCGCGCCCCATCGTCACCCAATTTTCGGGTCATCTCCGGGAACCTCAGATCAAAACATATGGCCAGCCCCACAGCAAGACCATCCCCAACTCTAAAACGCTCCCCCTCAAAGTGTTCCCAAAGCCCCACTGCTGTTTCCTGGCCGGGTACAAAGTGCAGGTCCTCGTCCGCCACGGAAAAAAGGTGGATTTTGTCGTAGGAAGCCACAACCTCACCGGCCTTATCCACCAGCACCATTGTATTGGCCACCCCTTCAGGCCGTTGAGCCGCCACAGAGCCCGCCACCCCTATTTCATACCGGGCCCCTATAACGCCCATCCACCGCACAACAGCTTGATATTCTGCAGCCATTTTGCCGAGGGCGGCATAGTAAAAACCCGAGGCGAACAGCTCCGGGAGGAGGACCAGGTCCCCTTTTCCGGGCGACGCTGATTCGATCAACTCCTCGGCCCTGCCAAAGTTTCCCTGAATGTCCCCGGGAATGACCCGCCACTGAATGAGATGGATGGTGAGGGTGTTATTCATAGTTTCTCTCCGTGAAGAGTGAATGGTGAATGGTGAATGGTGAACAGATTATAATCATACGCTGCTTTAAATGCCCGATGATCTATTATTCTTTTCACGATTCACTGTTCACTTTTCACTTTTATCCCTTCCCCTTCTTGAAACCCCTTCCCATGGTGCGTATACTCCTGACTTAGAAGCCTGACGTAAAACCCTGACGGGCTTCTGGATATAAACTAACATAGAACAATACGGCAAATCCGTACGGGAGAAAATACCTTGATCGTTCAATGTGAGCATTGTCATACAAAATATCGGATCGCTGATGAGAAGGTCAAAGGCAAGGGTGTCAAAGTTCGCTGTGCCAAGTGCGAGAACGTTTTTACCGTAACACCACCGATGGAAGACATACAGCCTACAGCGGCTGTGCCGTCATCACCATCTGTGCCCAAAGATGAACCTGTCCCGAGTCAGGCCAGCGGCATGATCGAGGGGCCGGCGCCACCCATCGCGAAACCTCCCACACCGGAGCCAACACCTACACCTGCACCACCTGCTCCTCCACCCAGTGAAGAACCTGTCCCGAGTCACGTCAACGGTGTAATCGAGGGGGGGCCACCCGGACTACCACCTCTGCCGCCTCTTGGCGGCATTCAGGACCTTCCTTTACCGGAGGAAAGACAGCAACCGGCGGGAATCGCTACCCCCGATCAGATACCTGGCGGTCACGAACCGTCTTCGTTTGGGGAGGAACTTATTGATTCCGGGGCTCATAGGCCTGCTCACGAATTGGACCAGACCTTGCTCGCCGGTCCATCCCCGAGCACGACCGAGGAGCAACCGGAAGACGGTGGACTTGTGATGGAAGGTACAATGAGGGAGGACGCTCCGCTTGGATCAGATCCCTTCGGGGACGAAACCGGCGGAGACATCTCTGCCACGCCACAGGAATCGGGCCCAAGTGCGGAGTGGGGGAATATAGCCATTGGGGGCCTGGCGGCTCCCGATTCAGCAGGCAGTGGTTTCGATCTTGCCGAAGGCTCGGGCTACGAGCTTCCACAACCGGCGCCCATGGAGGAACCGGTGGAGCAGACACCGCCTGCCCGTTTGGGTGAGGCGGCTCCGGATACATCTCTCGTTCCTGCCTATCAGCCGGAAACCGGGACTTCCGGTGGAGGGAAGAAGAGGCTTGTTCTTCTGCTATTGCTCGCCGCCCTCGCAGGCGGAGGATATTTTGCCTACCCAACTGTCATGGAATTGATACAGTCCAGGGGCCAGCAGACGGAGGGCACCCTCACACCCGCTAACGTACAGGTCAAAGCGTTAACCCGTACCGATGGCAAGATCATTTACTCGGTCCGAGGTGAAGTCCGGAACGAGTCGACGGGCAACGTCGGCATGATCCAGGTGGAGGCCCAATTCAGGAACGCTTCAGGCGATGTACTCAAGAAGGTTACGTCCTTCAGCGGGAACCTGTTTGAGGATAGCGATCTGGTCAGCCTTGATCTGAACCTGCTCCAGTCCGATCTTCAGAATGAGCTGGGACAGTCATTGAGCAACGCAAGCATTCCCCCGGGTAAGGCTGTGCCATTCCTTATTATTCTCGACAATCCGCCCTCCGGGATAAGCAAGGTTACCGTGACCATAGTATCGTTCAAAGAGACGACCTGAGTCGTTGATCCAAGGTCCAAAATCCAAGATCCAAGAATTACCCTGTGAATCCTCCACCTTCGCTAAAGCTTCCGTCTTCGCTTTGGGGCGCCGTGACAAGATGCCGTGGCTGGCAGGCGCGATTCCCGGAATGACGGGATATTCGGGTTCGGACTCGGGTTCGGGCGCAGGCTCGGGATTAACGATTATCGCTCTTTCCCCAGAATTAGTTTCTCCCTGTGCAACCCTGTGGTGCGGCCTGGGAAGGGCCGTGCTGTGTACCCTGTGGAAAATTAGCTTTTGATTTTGCCTTTTCGCTCCGTCGCTCAGTCGCCCAGTCGGGGGTTTCCTCCTGCGTCCTGCGTTCTGCGTCCCTGGTTTCCCTCCGCACCCCGCACCACGCACTGACTTCCCGTTGGACTTTGGACTTTGGACTGCCCTTCCCCCAATACCCCCTTACCTTTCTCATTAAAGGTCCTCGTCAATTTCGTCCTCATCAAACACCTGTTGACTGGCTTCGAAATCGTCTATAGGGACGTAAGCCCTGAACTCCCTGGATCGTCCCACGTGAGATTTGTCCGGGTACCTGTTCTGCGTCTCTACACGACAACTGATACCCTCGCTCTCAAGCCTGCTCTTTAGCAGGTAGACTTCCGCCTCATCGGGAGTCGCAATCATCAGTTTCCACTTTCCAGTTCCAGTCATGAAGTCCTCCTCCCTGCCTGTTGTCATGCAGACAGGACAAACACCGGCCAGCCAGACTACTTGATTCAAGTATAGCAAAGAGAATGAGCAGTGCGATGTGCGGAGAGCGCAGGGCGGAGAAACCGCTCGACGGGACGACTGAGCGACTGAGCGACTGAGCGACTGAGCGACTGAGCAAAAAACAATCATCGACTAAGAAAAAGATCAAAGTCCTACTCACCGCAAAGTATGCAAAGTTTGCTTATTTGTAGTTTCTTTTCCAGCTTATAAGGCTATAGGGTATCGAACCAGAAGTTAGTAAATTTGAAAGACTGCTGCCTGTGTGGAATTTATATGTCCTGCACTTTCGCTAAGTCGCCAAGTCGCCTAGTCGGGGTTTTCCTCCGCGTCCTTCTGCGGTTAATGCTCTTTTTGGATTTTGGGTCAGATTACCTTTTGAATCTTGAATTTTGAATTTGCTTCAGTAGTACCGGCTCACTACAAACCGCAGTAGCTCCACAGTCTCTTCCGTCCCGATTCCCGCTTTCATCCTGGCAATGCGGACCTGCTCTTCAGGTGTTGTGACTCCGGGCAGATCGGGCAGGAGGACTCCCTTGCGCCAATCGCACTTGACGATGACGCCGTAACGCGACGGATCCAGTTCCTCGAGACCAGACACGGGTTCCGGTGTTCCCAGAACATCAACCGAGATGGTGATATCATCAAGTTCTTCAAGGGTAAGGGGTTGGAATCTCGGATCCCTTGTGGCAGCCGAAACGGCATTGTCAACTACTTCCTGGGCAAGGGCTGGTCGTACCGGTTGTATTGTACCGATACAGCCCCTCAATTGTCCCGCCTTTTTCAGGCTGACAAAAGCTCCGGCCGGTGCGCCAGGATCTTCAAACGTATCCGGCTGAGGAAGGGTGTCTCCAGACAAATGGGAGGCGATGGCTTTCCTTGCCAAGCCCACCAGGGGATGGGGCTTGTCTGACTCGCTCATGAACTCCGCTCCACTACATAGTTGGCTAGACTGTAAAGACTGTCTCTGCATGGCCCCTTGGGTGTTTCCAGCAGCACCTTCACCGCCCGGTCACGGTATTCGATGGCCACTTCCCGGGTCTTTTCAAGCACCCCGTGTTCATTCATCAAGTCGAGAACCAGTTCAAAATCGTCGCTCTGGGGAGATTCTTTGAGAAAGATATCAACCAAATGTCGCTTGAGGTCGCCGCTGATATTTTCCATGAGGATTATAACCGGAAGGGTCACCTTGCCTTCGAGAAAGTCCTTGCCGATAGCCTTGCCAAGGACACCGCACTGGGAAGCATAATCCAGAATGTCGTCTACGATCTGAAAACTCAGACCCAGGTTAAGTCCGTATTCGCCGATTGCCTCCAGGTCACGGCCCTCGAGACCAGCGAGGTAACCTGCTGCAGTGCAGGAGGCCGAGATCAAGCTTGCCGTTTTGCCGTTGATAACTTCCAGATACTCTTCGCTGGTCGTAGCTGTACTGTAGGACCTGAGCAGCTGAAGTACCTCTCCTCTGGCCATCTGCGTCGTAGCACCGGAGAGAACGCCCAGAATGCCGAGATGGCCGATCTCAACCAGGAGATTAAAGGCGCGGGAGTACAGATAATCCCCCGACAAGACGCTCGGTTCGGCCCCCCAGATCCGGTAGGCTACCCTGTTACCTCGGCGGACATCCGACTGATCGACCACGTCATCGTGCAGGAGCGTCGCCGTGTGGATAAATTCCACAGCAACGGCGAGTTTGAAGATATCCTCCTTGACGCGATGGGGAGAGCATGATGAAACAAGAAGGACGAGGAGGGGACGAAATCGCTTCCCCCCCCCATCAATAAGGTGTTCGAAGATCCGGTCGATGAGAAGAACATCCGTCCTCAAATAAGACTTGAAGTAGCCTTCGAGGGCCTCGCACTCCTCCCTGACGGGCTCCCGGATGGAGTCCATATGGCCTGGAGGACTCCCCTGCGTCATCACGCCTCCTTTGAATCGTCCTCAGGATCGTCCGCAGGTTCCGGCTCGCCCATAATGTACCGGTGCATGGCACCCGAGGCCATTCTGCCGTCACCCATGGCGAGGATCACCGTGGCTGCGCCCCGGACGATATCGCCTCCAGCGTAGACGCCAGGGATGCTGGTGGCACCTGTTTTTTCATCAGCCACGATGTAGTCCCACCTGTTGAGTTCAAGCCCCGGCGTGGATTTGGTCAGCAGGGGGTTTGATCCCGTACCAACCGATACGATGACAACATCCACATCCAGAACATATTCCGAACCCTTTATCGGGACCGGTCTGCGGCGCCCGGAATCATCCGGTTCGCCGAGTTCCATCCGGAGACACTCCATCCCGACAACAGCTCCCTCATCGTTACCCAGGATGCGTACCGGCGCGGTGAGGAAATGGAATTCGATATCTTCCTCCTCCGCGTGGTGGATTTCCTCGATCCTGGCAGGCATCTCTTTTTTCGATCGTCTGTAAACGACAATAGATTCGGCACCAAGTCTTTTGGCGGTTCGCGCCGAGTCCATGGCAACGTTGCCGCCACCTACGATCGCCACCTTTTTGCCCTTTTTCAAGGGGGTATCGTATCGAGGAAAATCGTAACCGCCCATCAGGTTGGACCTGGTAAGGTATTCGTTGGCGGAATAGACGCCGTTGAGGTTCTCGCCCGGGATCCCCATGAACCATGGCAATCCGGCGCCGACACCCAGAAAAACAGCGTCGAACCCTTCCTCTTCCATGAGCTCCTGGATGGTGAAGGTTTTGCCGACAACGATATTGTTTATGACTTTGACGCCGAGATTTTCGAGATTGCTGATCTCGAACTCGACGATCACGTTGGGCAGCCGGAACTCGGGGATCCCGTAAACCAGCACTCCGCCAGGCTTGTGAAGGGCTTCGAATACGGTCACCTCGTGTCCCTTGACGATGAGATCACCCGCTACGGTTAGACCTGCGGGGCCTGCACCCACAACAGCTACCTTTTTGCCTGTTGGTGGCTCCACCCGGGGCAGCTTCACCTCGCCGTGCTCCATTTCCCAGTCGGCCGCGAAACGCTCCAGGCGTCCGATGGCCACCGGTTCCTGCTTGACACTCAGAACGCAAAGAATCTCACACTGATCCTCCTGGGGGCAGACCCGGCCGCAAACGGCGGGCAGGGCGTTACTTTCCTTCAGGACACGGATCGATTCTGGAAAATCCCCATCCTCGATGGCCTTGATGAAACCGGGGATGTCGATCCCCACCGGACATCCGGCTACACACCGGGGCTTTTTGCACTGAATGCAGCGGCTGGCTTCGAGCATGGCGGTTTCGGGAGTATAGCCGTAGGGCACCTCGTCGAAATTTTTCTGTCTCTCGTCGGCTGGCTGCTCCGGCATGGGCTGCCGCGGTATTTTTTCTTTTTTAGGGGGCGAACTATTTTTATCGGTCATGTTTATAGTCTCACTCGCTCACGTAGGTAAGGGTCTCGATGGCATCACGCTCTTCGCTCAGGTACATCCTCTGACGCAGTCTGAGTTCGGCAAAATCCACCACATGGCCGTCGAAATCGGGACCGTCCACACAGGCAAACTTCACCTCACCGTCCACTGTGACTCTGCAGGCCCCACACATACCGGTGCCGTCCACCATGATGGGGTTGAGGCTCACCATGGTCTTTATCCCATAGGGCTTGGTCAGCTTGCTCACCGCCTCCATCATTGGAACAGGCCCGATGGCCACGACCACGTCGATGGGGCTCCCCTCTTTGATGAGATCTTCCAGGACGTTGGTCACAAAACCCTTTTGACCACAACTGCCGTCGTCCGTACAAATTTTCACCTCAGTGCTTGCCTTGACCATCTCATCCTCCATGATGAGCAGGTCCCTGGATCGAGCACCCAGAATGGAGATCACCTTGCTTCCGGCTTCCTTGTAACCTCGGGCAACGGGGTGAACCGGCGCGATCCCTATGCCACCTCCAATGCAGACAACAAGGCCCAGTTTTTCGATGTGGCTGGGAAGACCAAGAGGGCCGACCACGTCGTCCAGATGGTCGCCCTGATTGAGGCCGCCCATGATCATTGTGCTTTTGCCCACCTCCTGGAAAACAATGGTTATGGTGCCGGCATCCCGGTCACTGTCGGCAATGGTGAGCGGAATCCGCTCTCCCATGCCTCCCACTCGGGTGATCACGAACTGGCCTGGCTGGGCCTTCCGAGCAATATATGGCGCATGGACATCCATCCAGTGGACCTCATGCGACAAGTTGATTTTTTTCACGATTGTAAACACCTTTAATTTTCCCTCCTTTCGTTCTCCCAATTGGGAGCGGACCTATCAACGTAGTGTCAGGACCTCAGACGCCGGGGATTCTTTCAGACCTCTGCCTTGAAGCAGGTTGACGATGATTGCGTACTTCCTCACCTTAATGAAGGGGAGATCGTCAACATGTTCGGTCTTTAAAGAGCGCGGGATATCCCAACGACCCACTCGCTCCCGATCCAGCCGTCGAGGCCCCACACATCGGAAACTCTACATTCCGGCCTGCAGGGTGCGAAAAAGGCACCCTCCGGACCGAATAAGAAGAGGCTAAAAATAGCACGATTTCAAAGGGAAGGCGACCCCCCGCGACACCCCGTGCGACTGGTGTCGCTTGCTTTGTTTTTGCCCGCGCTTGGCAGCGCTTGCTTTGTTTTTGCCTCAATTCCCGGCAAAAACATAGGTGTGGAGCAAAAAGCCACGAATGGACTTTTTGCGACCCTATCACCGCGCCCCGAGTGGGGCGCCCAAATCAATGACCGGCAATGTAAGTCATTGATTTGTAAGGAAAGTGAAAATGACACTTTTCACTTTTAAGTGGAGCAAAATGGCACGAATGGACTTTTTGCGACCCTATCAATGTTGACGCGCATGCCATGCCCATGATAGTTCATTGCTCCATGAAGATCAAAAGCGCTGAACTGCACGACCAGGCGTTCACAATTGACCAGATCCCCGAACCGGACCTGCCGCAGATCGCCGTATTTGGTAGATCCAATGTAGGTAAATCATCTTTACTGGCGGCCATGATGCGGCGAAAAAAGCTGGTGAAGGTAAGTTCAACGCCCGGCAAGACCAGAGCGATATTCTATTACCGCGTAAATGATCGCCTGCTGCTGGTCGACCTTCCGGGTTACGGCTTTTCCAAAGCTCCCAAGGCCATGACCGCCCAGTGGCAGCCCCTGATAGAAGCCTATCTTGACAAACCGCCCGGCCCATCCCTGGCCATGCACCTCATCGATATCCGCCACCCACCCACTGCGGGCGATCTCGCTGTCCGGGAGAT
>Ga0209976_10000518_pt1 | contig 25304 bp, 13 predicted proteins | sample SumtaG_FD_182806 | JGI IMG/M metagenome (GOLD analysis project Ga0209976, IMG submission 182806) | Deep subsurface microbial communities from Indian Ocean to uncover new lineages of life (NeLLi) - Sumatra_00157 metaG (SPAdes) (version 2) | ecosystem: Environmental > Aquatic > Marine > Oceanic >...
ACGGAGTGATCTGGAGAATCAAGGACCTCAACCCAACGATCCGGACGGGACTGATCATCGGCGACCGTCCTCGCCGGCAATTGCCCTTTAACCTATACCCTGGGCGCAGGGTCCGCCGGACCGGAGCCGACGCGCTGGTGGTCAGCCAGAAGCTGCTGAAGCTTGGCTTCCTGACCACCACCAGAGGACTCGGGCTGCCTGTCTGGGTCTACACCGTCAACGATCGGAAAGAACTGGGGGAGATGATCAAGGAAAAACGGGTGGGAGGGATCTTTTCCGACCGACCTGATGTAGCACTGTTTTTGCGTGACATCCACACGGTCGGTCAGAATGCAGAATGATAGGTTCAGAACGCAAAGCCCAGAATAAGGTCAAAAGCTTTAACGCAGAGGGCCGCAGATCGGCCTTTTCCAGGCCGAATCGCAGAGAACCGCAGAGTAAAGCTGAACTTAGGAGAAAACGCAGTTACTATAAAAGCGGCAAGGGCTGAATTTAACAGGGATGAAGGGGATAAGGGGGATAAGGAAATCCCAGAAGTTCCCGGAGAAAGCCATAAACGGAATAAAGGATTGTCATTCCGGGCAGAGCGTAGCGAGGACCCGGAATCCAGCCTTGTTTGCCACGTCGTAGTCCGAAGGATGTAGACGGGTCATCGAGAGCTGTTACCCATGCGAAGCGATCTCTAGATTCAAAAGCTTTAATGCAGCCTGTCGCGGCGTAGTCATGCTCCATTCGTAACGAAGACGGAAGGGCTGCAGAGGAAACCTTTGAGATTTGAGATCTGAGATCTGAGATAAATTCATCCTCCCTCCTTCATCCTTCTAATAAAGGATAAACCTTTGAGCATATTAGTCATTCTCGCCCATCCCACCCCTGGAAGTTTCAACCACGCTATCGCGGAAACGGTGGTGTCCACCCTGGAACAAATGGGCCACGCTGGTTTTTTCCACGATCTTTACGCCGAGGCGTTTGATCCGGTACTGCCCTCGGAGGAGATCCTCGGGGACGACCTGGACCCTGTGCTCAGTGAGCACTGCGAGCAGTTGACGAACGCCGGCGGTATTGTCCTGGTCCACCCCAACTGGTGGGGCATGCCTCCGGCCATACTCAAAGGCTGGGTGGACCGGGTGGTCCGGCCAGAGGTGGCCTACCGGTTTGAAGAAGACGACAGCGGGGAAGGAATCCCCATCGGGCTGTTAAAAGCGAAGGCCGTTGTGGTGTTTAATACCTCCAACACACCGGAAATGAGAGAGCAGGAGGCTTTCGGCGACCCCCTGGAGAGGCTGTGGAAGGATTGCATCTTCGACCTGTGTGGGGTGACCGAGTTCCACCGGCGCAACTTTACAGTGGTGGTGACGAGCACCGAGGAGGAGAGGAAGGGATGGCTGGAGGAGGTGGAGGAAATTGTCGGCAGGGTGTTTGAGGGTGACAATTAGCACGAAGGACGCAGCACGCAGGAGGAACCTCCCGACTGGGCGACTTGGCGAAAAGGCGGAAGAGACATTAACCGGTGATCGATAAAATCCCGAGTCCGAGCCCGCACCCGCCTGTACGCCGACCTGTCCGCCATAGCTCATTGAGCGACGGCGGAAGCTTCATGTGAAGGTGGAAGCGTCCTGAACCTGGCCACCAGCCCCAAGTCACTAATCACTTTTCAATTAATCCTGTAAATCCTGTTGATCCTGTCAAAAAATATTTTTGAATCTTGAATCTTGAATCTCCTACGACCCTACTGAACCAACACGGTAACCGGTTCGGACAGTTGGGCGGTCATGGGTATTCCCACACGAAAGGTGTGCTCTCCGCGGATGAGGGACCAACGGATGGAGTAGGGGTAGTCAGCCACCCTAAAGGGTGCGCCGTCTACATACCAGACAACCTGTTCGGAGGGTGGGTCCACCTCCGCGACAAGACCGATGGTTGCCATCTCTTTTGGTGTCTCCGGGTCGATCATCAGTGTGGTTCCCTCAACAGGGTCCAGTATTCTCATGCTAACCGGAGTTGTGCCCCGCAGATCGCCGAATCCGGGAATTCCGTTGTTTTTGGCATGAGGTGAAGAATTGCGGCGTTTTTCTTGTTTAGCGATGGGTTTGGTTGAGCCGACCCAGGACGCGTATCTGGCGGGTAGCCGTGTGACGGCTCTGATCTCCACGCGATCGGCGGGGGTGCTTTCGTCAGCAAGATGACCGTTTTTTAGATCAAGCGCCATGAACTGATGAACATCGCAATGATCAGACGGGTCATCACCTGGTGCGAACCATTCGAGATGGACTCGGTCACATGCTGGCCCCGGCAGTTTTCCGGAAAGGGAGCACACGCGAAATGAGTTGTATCCCCTGGGCGGGGGGAACGAAAGGTCTTCGAGCCCATCGAGGCTTTCGGGGTGAAGGTACTCCATTACCCTTTTGACGAGGGGCGCGGCTGCCTTGAAGCCGCTCACACGGTTGGTAGGCAGGTAATCCGGGTGCCCCAGCCAGACACCAACGATATATTTACTGGACCAGGCTACAGTCCATGCGTCCCTGAAGGATGACGAGGTCCCGGTTTTCACCGCGACAGGGAAGCGGTATTCAGTTGCACCCATCCGCGGAAAGGAGGGGAGCCTTGCCATGGGATCGGAAAGGAAAAGTGTGATGAGACGGGCGGCCTCCTCGCTCATAACTCTTCCCGGCGTTTTGACTTCCTGAGTTTCGTACCAGACCAGGTCGAGAAGCTTCCCCTCGTTAGCGATTGCTGTATAGCCCTTCACAAGATTTTCGAGGCTGACCGGAAGGCCCCCCAGGGCTATCCCCAGGCCGTAGTGCTCCACCGGCAGGGAACTGTCATGAAATCCTAAATCCCCGAAATAGGCATATCCTTCCCGGAGGCCCATGCGTTCAAGAAGACGTGATGCTGGAACGTTGCGGGAATTTGCCAGTGCAAATCGGGGCAACAGAGGCCCCAGAAATCTGTGATCGGAGTTTTCAACACCGTTGGGTCCGCGAAGCAGGTCGTCAAGGATAGAGACTGTCGAGATAAGTCCGCTGTCCAGGGCACTGGCGTAAATGAACGGTTTGAGTGTGCTCCCGGTTTGTCTTCTTGCTGCCGTGTAATCAATGGCGCCGGCGCCCTCCTGATCAAAGTAGCCTCCAGAACCTACCCAGGCCAGAACCTTGGCAGTTTCACGCTCAAGGACTACCAGGGCGGCGTTCTTTACTCCTTTGTCTCGGAAACGGTCGATGGCATCGAAGGTTTGCCAGGTCATTTCTTCCTGGATTTTCAGGTCCAGGGTGGTCCTTAAGATCGGTGGCGATGGGAGTTTTCCTTGTTCCTGCTGTAAGTGAACGGCCTTTTCGAGTCTGAGTATGGCGTGAAGGGCATTTAAAGGCCGCCGCTGGAGGGGGGGAGGGTGGATGGACGCCAGTTGCCGCATGGCTGTCTCATATTCGGCGTCTCCCAGATGGCCCCTGCTATTTAACAGGGCCAGAATCTGGCCGCCTCTTTTAACTGCTCTCCTCAACCCCAGGGTGTGGTAGGGGTTCATGCGGTACGGAGCTTGAGGAATAGCTGAAAGAAAAGCCACCTCTGCCCAGCTCAGGTCTTCGACGGGCTTATCGAAGTAGCGGCGAGCCGCGTATCCGATGCCCCGGATGCGGTTGCCGTAAGGAACGATGGTCAGGTAGTGGGCCATGATGGCATCACGCCCGTATCTGAGAGTGAGAATAAGAGCAGTGACAGCTTCCACTGTCTTTTTCAGGATGGTTCGCCTGCCCGGATTCTGCATGCGGGCAATCTGCATGGCGATTGTGGAACCTCCGGATACGACGCGGCCGGAACCAAAATTCTGATAGAGAGCCCTTGCAATAGCGGCCGGATTCACCCCGGGGTGGAGATGAAAATATCGATCTTCCACTGCTGTTGCCGCTGCAGCTACCCTGGGTGGTATTTGTGTTAAGGGCCAATACCCCAGTTCACTGTCCCGGTCGCCAGATATTTCACCGAGGAATTCGCCGTGGCGATCGGTGAGCAGAACGGTCACCGTCGGCGTCATAAGTGTTGAGCGCCCGATGGCGGCGGCCATGAGAATAAGGACCGGCAGCGTCAACGCGATCCACACCCATTGCCGGTTTCTCAAGGCACGGCGTACCATATCCGTTGTGAACTTCTTATTGTCAGGGTGCTGCTTTTTCAATGATCACCCTGGCTCCTGCGGAGTTGCCCCGTACCGAGCCATCGTACATCATCTCAGCCTTGGCTGCCGGCTGGATATACTTTCCCGGGACGTTGGCTCGCGTCCTGAAGTAGAAGTCGTAGTTACCCTTGGGAAGAGAGTCATAGTAGAAAGCCACCTGGTCATCCAGATAAGCGGCATAGGTGGGCGCGAGGGATATTTTTCCTGTCGGCATCGCCTCGGGCGGGGAGGTGGCAAGGTTAGGGTTCATCGGTTCCATCCCAGCTGCCAGCGGGACAACAATGGCTACAAAATGCCTGTCCACCGGGTTGACTACGGTTACTTTCTCTTCAAGCACATCCGCAACAAGGTAGGTCACCGAGGTCCCGCCTTTTTCAAGCGGGATTCGCCGAGGCGGCGCCCCGTCAATGGAGATTACCTGGTGCTCGCGCGACACTACAAACCCCTGGGCTACAGGTTGAACCTGGCTGCCCTCAGCCGATGGGATATAGGAGGACTCCATCCTCAGAACGGCCCCGCCTGGTTCTGCGGATGAGTCGAGGACCACTGTTCCTTCTCCTGGGTCGCCGAAGGTAAGGTGCCCCACCGGGTTGTTTTTATCAGTAGTGACGATTTCCTGAATCTGGCCGACCTGAATGCTGAACGATTTTGCTGAGCTTCCGGCCAGGGGAGGCTGCAGGAACTCGGTCAGAGCAAGGAGTGAAGCTGAATTGGCGTTGGTGGTTCCCCATCCGTCGCCCCGCCCAAGGGTGACAAGTGCATCGACCATTATCTGAAGTCTGTCAGGTAGGGTGCCGGATTTAGATAGGGCACGAACGATGCGTGAGACTGTCCTTGTTTCGCCTGGAAGAATAAGGTCGTTCCTGACACCGGTGTCCTGCAGTCCGCTGTAAACATCGCGTCCCTGGTAAAGCCGGAAAATGACTCCGTTCAGCAAAGTTTCAGCCAGCCCTTTTCCCATGGTCTTTTCAGCGCTGCGGCCCGCGGAAGCGTAAAGGATGTTGGCGACACTCTCCAGATTGAGATACTGAGCTTTCCTTGAAAGCTCAGAGGCATAGGCCTGGTTAAAGCGTCCCGCACGGGCCAGCGCTCTCAGTGACATTGTTCTTTCTGTAAACGCCTCTCCATCGATGAAATAGCCGTAGTCGGACCTGAGGGATCTTTCAAGTGTTCGCAGGAGGTTGTCGAACATCTCCTGATCAACAGGGTATCCAGCTTCTCTGGCTTCCACGAGAAACTCCAGCACCCATGCCGACAGCGATACGTATCCCCTGGATCCCGGCCAATAGGAAACCAGACCGTTGGGATCGACTGCAGAGGCAAGCCACTCAAGTGTGCTGTTTACAGAACGATCCAGCTCTTCTTCGCCTCCCTCCTGGTGGAGGATCTCACGGAAACGTTTCAGGGATAGCTGGGTAAGAGCCCGGCTGACACGCTGTTCGGTGCAGCCGAACGGATATTCCAGAAGGAAGCTCAGACCTGCCGCCATCCTGATGAGGCCGGGCTGATCCGATAGCAGGACCGACCTGCGAAGGGATCCGGGTCTGGGTATCTCAGGGAGGGCAGGGATGTGAATAGGCTTGCCAATTTGAAGATCATCCATTTGTCTGAAGGTAATGCGGTCCCGATCATCTCGAATGGGCAGCTTGACCTCGAAGCCGTCGCTGGCCCCATCGGCGAGACGCTGGACTGCGGCTTTAATAACCACCTCCGCATAGGAAAGCCTGCCTTCCTTATCCAGGGGAGGTGTTGGAACTTCCACAGGAAACTCCAGTCTCTCGGGACGGTTGGGCACCAGGTCGATCTCCTTCATAGCCGGGCCGATAATGGAGGCTCCTTCAACTTTCATTTCGGCGGCTCCTGGACCTCCTTCACCTTCAACCACCCTTCCGATGGCCGTTGCGGTAAAAAAGTCTCCCGGTCTGACGAATCTTGGCAGGGCAGGTTGGACGATTACCGGCAGGCGTACAGCGATCTCATCTACGCCGAATCCAAAACGCTGCCATCCACTGATTGCCTTTGCCCTGACCTTGAAGTTGGTAAGGTTGTCCGGCAGATGAACGATAACCTGGGCGCGTCCGTCCTTCCCGACTAAAATGTTCGGATTAAAGTAGGGCACAGTTTCAAACCGCCTGCGAACAGTGGTGTTATCCAGGATACTTCGGGCCATGGCCGCGGCCATTCCTCCTCCGGGTTCTTCAAGAAACGGGATGAAGCCAAAGACAAGGTTACGAGTGTCTCTGAAAAACAGGCGGGTTGTAACGTCTGTGATGAAATCAGGTAACGGGTCTAGCCGCTGCTCTTTTCCAAGGGCAAGAACTGCCTGGTCAACCAGCCATAAGGTCACCTGTCCCGACAGAGGTTTGCCGTCGTTGTCCGTCAGGTTAATGGTAACGGGGACTTTTTTGCCTGGCATAGATTGTTCGGGGAGATCAAGTTCGACCTTGATCCTGTTATCCACGCTATTGACCTTCACCCACGACGTGGAAGCTACAGTAGTAGGTTTACCCAGATCCGTGGTTCCTCCAGGGACAGGCCCGGTTCCCTTGATCCTCCCGCGCATGAGGATGAAATGAACAGGTAGCCTCGGCACGTAGGTGTTTTTGACCGGCAGTTTAAAGGTGCCGGTTCCGCCGCTTATCCTGACCCAGTGGTATTGGTTGCCTTCCGGAGCTTCAACGACCGCCAGAGCTCGGGCCGACTGGAATGGACTGCTCAGGATAAAGGTCGCCTGGTCTCCCGGGTCGTAGTTGCTCTTATCCGTTGTTACCGTGAATACTCCCGCGGTGGGTTTTGGCCAGGCAACGGGTTCATCTCCGCCCGCGTAAAGGTCCACTGCCACTACCTGGGCTCGTCCGAGTCGGTCAAGAGATTCCACCTCCACCACATAGACACCGGCTTCCTCAATGGGGATGTTCATGGGAAGAGGTTCATTGTTTGAGGTGATGGTTTTTTCGAAGATCTTCTTATCCACGATATCGGTGATGTAACGGGGTTCGCCGTCTGAAAAATCAGCCGCCTTGAGGACGGAGTGCCACTGCCGGTGCAGGAGGCGCACTGTTACGCTCTGACCCGCGATAGTTTTGCCGTCGGGTCCCACAACAACCACTTCGGGGTTGATGGATCGGGCTCTTTCAATATAGCGAGGGACTTTGAGGCCCAGGACGAAAGGTGGAAGGCCTATCACCCGTCGGGTGGCGGTCACCGTCTGATCATCTGCTCCAGTAACCGTCGCTTCGACCACGTAGGTTCGTGGTTGAGCTGTTTTCTCTATGGTTGGGTCGATGGTGATGGAGGCGGAACCCTCTTCGTCAGTTATGTCCTGGCGCTGGAGAGCGGGTGTGGTTTCAAAACGCGATGTACGGGAAAATCGTCCGTCTGAAGAGTAAAAGAAGCCCTCCCGTTCTTCCGGAGTCCAGGCGTACGGGAACTGGGTCACGCGCCACTGGACAGGGCGCTCAGCCACGCGTCCCCCGGCGTAGTATGTGGCGGTTAGGGTTAAATCAAAATTCCTGTCGAGAGGAACTTTGTTGTCGGAATGAAGCTGAACTTCGAACCTGGGGATACGGTAGGCTTCCTTGCGGAACGAAACGGTCCCGTGAACGCCTCTGTTTTTATCTTCAAAGTGCGCTCGGTATACACCCGTGGGAAGTTTTTCCTCTTCAAACAGATGGTAGTAGCTGCCGAACTCGCTATCAAGTGTTACCGGATAACGCCACTCCAGATTGCCCGGACCGTTTATCACTACATAGCCATCGGTAAATCCTGGGCCGGATAATACTCCCTTGTGACGCTGGCGTACGTATCCCTTGATATGTACCTTTTCCTCGGGCTTGTATACTGGCCTTTCGGTGAAGATATGTCCGAGCAGCTGCGTCCTCTCCTCTCGTCCCGACAAGTCTCCTCTGGAGGTTATCCAGGCAAGCCATCCGCCTCTGGCAGATGACCACAGGTTGTCCCTGTATCCGGACGGAGCATTGTTGGTGTTGAGCACCAGGATGTCGCCATTTCTGATAACTGTGATGCGGTCAACCCCGGCCCGGTGATAGTCCCAATTTCTCCCAGTCCGGGCGTTCCAGCCGAACTGGCCGTCTGAACCTGTTGATCCTTTGATAAACACTGTGCGTTTTTCACTGTTGTTTTTGCGGGACCATCCTTGTACTTCAACGACGGCTCCTGAGACCGGTTCGCCGGTGGAAAGAGATGTGACGACGAATCGGATCCCATAAGGTTCTTCCACGGTGGTCAGGGCAAGGTCGGTAACCTGAACTCTCATCCACGAGCGGGCGTCCGAGCCGTCAAGCTTTCTGATGCCAACCAGGAAGTGCCCTGGGCGGTTTTCTCCGGAAAGGGCGTTAAGACTGTCTGAAAGGTCGAGGCCGAAAGATGCTCCGCCGCTTTTTCTTCGAAGAGGCAGGTTCACGACCCTGGAAAGGGGAGGGGAACCGAAGGCTTTTATTCGATCTGATATTTGACGTAGGGAAACCCGCTTTGAAACCGAGTTGAATTCTCTCGGTTCCTCGCCGGGTCCAGGCGGGCGACTGTCCTCCCTCACCTCCACCGGTCGACTGGGGAAAGGCCAAAGGGATCGGTCGAGGGGATCAACAGGGTAGATCCTGAGATCCACCCGTTCGAATCCCCGCCCTTTCAGAGGGATCATTCGGGGACCGTAGCGTTCCATGATCCCCTGGCCGACACCCCACTTAAGATAATCGGGCTGGCTGGCGAAATGAAGGAACAGTTCGCTTTCCCCCTCCATTTCCAGAATACGGCCCTTCTTGTCTCCGATGGGGTTTGGCACGATGTTCACGCGGTAGAGGGTATCCCAGTCGAAGTTTCCTTTAACGATCAGTTTCCTGCCGCTGGCGTAGTAGGATAGGCCGTCTACGGCAGGTGTGAACCGGACAAGGTTGCGCCCTTCCAGAGGACTTATTTCCCCCAGCGGTGTGTTGAACTCAACAATCACGGTCCTGGTGCCGGTTGTTTCGCGTATTGCCTGCTCTTTCGGATACCGGCTTCCGCTGGGGGTGACGGGGTAACGCGTTGTACGGGTCCCGGCTGAGACAACCCTGAAAGGCTGCGCTGTTGAGAATGTGACCCGGGAAAAGGATTTATCGGATTCGTCATCAAGGGAGAGACGGAAGCGGACCTCGATCTTCGTTCCTGCTGGAACTGGCTCCTTGAGTTGCAAAACGTAAGTGGCCGGGGCCGAGGGTGAAGCTCTCTCTACGTCCTTGATAGTGAAATCGTCTTGGGAAAGGCGGACTCCTCCCTCGGAAGATGTTCCCGGCAGGGGGGTAAGGGTAATGGATATCATTCTGGCCAGGGCTTTTTGGTTGAGCGGTTCGGTAAAAGTGAGAGCGATTTCCTCAATGGGATCCAGGTTCTCGGCGCCTGCTGCCGGTACGGTGCCGGATGGTGGTGACATGAGGGTTTGCAGAGACGCCGAGCCATCAGACGTTTTAACGGTAAAACGGGTCAAGGGCGGCCAGGGTTCGACCGGTCGAAACTGAAGAGTTTTCGCGTCCAGCCATCGGTATACCCCCGGATGAACCGGTTCAAATGTCACATGGTTTTCAGGGTAGTCTTCTGCTCCCTGGCGTCCTTGGTTTCCTTTAAAAAAGATGGTGATAGGGTCCCAGCGGCGCAAAAACCTTTCAGGAAGAACCAGCGCGTCGGGGTTGTCAGCGCGGCGGGTGAACTTCTGCCCCTCTGGTGATGAGGCCAAGGCGGCTTTAATAGCTATGTTTTCATTTACACCTGGATTTATTCCAACCGTCAGCAGGCAAAAAACAATGGCGAAAAGCACACTCGGCGGGGGTGTTAATCGAAACCGGTTCATTGGATGTGACCGCCTTTCCTTATTCGCGTCGTGGTCTCTGAAGAGGGCACCCATATTATTGCCCCCCCTTCATGCCGGCCATTTCAAGGTACTTCCGAATCTCCTCTTCAGGAGGCCCGGTTCCCGGAAGGGTCAGTCCTACAACCGCCGGTCTGGCCCTCACCGGTTCCATGTCGGGCGGAACTGTGAGCCGGATAAGATATTCACCGGGTTCTAATGTAGGCATTTGTACTACCCCCTCACCGAGGGTCTTACCTGTCATATCCTGAAGGAGGCAGCGAACCACATCAGAGTCTCCCCTGACTCCGATCCCTACCTGCCCGCGGCGATCAACTTTGAAGGAGAAGAATCGGGATTCTCCTCCAGGTATCAGGATCTCAGGCCCAAGTCCTTCCCCGGTCCGAATCACCGGTGTGAAAGAAACCTGGGTCGTGCCGGTCAGGGTTGTCCCTCCCAGGCCCCTGATCCAAGCTTCTCCGCGGCCCTCGGGAAGATACAGGTCGACGCGTCCACCATCGGGGTGGACCTCGGTGCGGTCTAATGAACCGGGAACCATAGAACGGATGACGACCGGTTCGTTCGTTCTGATGTGGACCACTGATGGTTTATCCGTATCGAATTCAATTGCAGCTGAGTCATCGGTAAGCGGCACTATTTCAGGTTTCGACAGGCTTCGGGAGGAAGAGGGATCGTTTTCCCCCCACAAACCTGTTTTTCTTTTTCCATTCTCTATCCATGTAATTACGTACCCTGGATCATGGCGGATGATCAACTCTGAGTCACCTTCAGTAAGCGCCAGGTCGGTTCCATTCAGTACCTGTCCGCTGGAGGTGACAAGTGTAACTTCATCGACCGTTCCCTCAACTTTCAGGCGCGCACCCATAATTCCTTTTACACGGATCCGGGCAGTGCCGCCGTCTATGAACCTGTGTTCAAACGGTTTGGATTCGGTCAACGGGTTGAACGTTCCCTTGTCCCCGTGGGGTAATACCTGGAGCGCGTATCGTGCGGGATCGTTTCCGGTCAGCATGAGGACTAGTTGGTCAGCTTCGGTAATAAGCATTTCGTCCAGGCTATCCGTCCCTGCCCAACTCACCGAAGTCACCCGGTCGTTTTCCAAAAGGGCAGCTGTAACCCCTATGCTGGCCGAGATCCTGACTCGCTTGTTTCCCGGCGGCAGGCTGTAAACAACTGATGTGTCCCTCGCTTTCTCCAGTTGTCCTTCGCTCTGACCCCATGAGAGGTTACCCGATTGGGGGTTCGGATACACTCGCCGTGTCAGCTTCAGATTCATTTTCTTTACCGTGTCACCTGCGTTAAAGACCATGGCCGAGGGGGATTTTGCCCCCAGAAGGACGGCGGCGGCAGAACGCTTCGCGACAGCCATTACCACACCATTGTTTTTTGAGTTTTCTGAAAATCGCACCCCAGGCTGCCCTCCCAGGCTGGTTGCCTCAACGAGAACAAGGCCTTTTCCGCCTTCCACATCGAGGGTGACCTTCTCACCCGGGGTCAGGGCCAGCTGCACATGGTCATGGCCTGAAAGGGTATATCTTCGGGCGGATATGCGGAATAAAGAGTCCTGGCTATCATCCGTATCGTCAATGAACGCACCCATGCCCATGGTGAAATCAATAGTGTCGGTGGCATCTGTTCTGTCATCGTCAGCGGCTGATTCCGAGCCAAGGGTGTCCTCAGCTAAAAACCAGAACCCCTCACTTCCCGCTCGAAGGAAACCGTCAGTACCCATTGTAAACGGCGTCATGGCACTGTCTGTGCCGCTGATGTTCCTGTTGCCGCTTTCGGCAACAAATAGGCCGGGACGGGTTGTTTCAACAGCTGCTAACGCAAACGCCCTCCTTCGTTCTTTGGAAACAGGAGCCATGATCCCTTTGATGATCTGTGCCTCCGGAACTGATTTTATCTTCAGCAGATCAGCTGTCAGTAAAACGGGGAGGTTTCTGCGGTCCATTGACCAGAGTCTGAGGCGCAGATCCGTTTTCGGGTCGACGATGGGCACCATGGCCGCGATGGTGGTTCCGCTTCCGGACCACACTGTTTCCCAACCACCGTCGCCGGATTCCCGGTCAAGAGCAAGTCCCACATTTTCATCGGATCGAACAGCCAGATTGATGACACCTGAACCTTTAATTTTCATTGGCAGTACCGTTATTCCGTCAGCAGGGATGATCTCCATCTGCGCAGGCATTTTTATCCGGTTACCTTCCTGCTCTCCAAAGGCCTCCATTGATGCCGTAAAGGAGGCATTCCTCCGGCCTACGGGCCGGACCTGAAGAGTGTAATCGCCGGGATCAAGTTGACGATTGATCTGGAAATTCCAGTCGTTGGGCCTGTCGTCTTGCCGAGCCACCGGGATTCCCTCTCTATTTATCAACCGCGCCCTGACGTCCTCTTTTCCGAAGGAAGAGACCTCTATCAGGCCTCCTGATCCCACCGACAAGAGGATGTCAACCGGCGCCAATGCCCGCCGGCTGAGGCCGGCCAGAAGGGTGTTCGTCGATATACGAAGTTTGTAAGGTACTCTATTGTTGACGCGGGAACATACCGCTTCGAACCGGTATTTACCCTCATTCAGTCTGCCTTCCCATCCAGTTGTGGGTATGGCCACAGGTTCAATTCCATGGCCCTTTCCAGCGACCTGTACCAGCTTACCTTCCATCTCTCCCGTCATGGAAACGGCAATATCAGCAGAAGCGGCGAGGTCGAAGGTCCATACATCCGGCAGCCTCTTATTTCCCTTCTCCGGTTCCTGCCAGACATTTTCGTACTGAGTGTTGAGGGATATTGAGTGGGGGCCGTGCCCTGTGACCTCTCCTTCAACGGAAACACGGCTGACAAGAACCACGCGCCTTGACTTTACCTTCTCGGGGAGAAGGACGATCCTGAACGTCCCTTCAGGGAGATCAATATTGCGGTCCATGGGACGGTTGGGTGTTATCAAGGGCCAACCCTCCTTGTCCTCAAGACGGAAAGGAAGGATCCTGTCAAGGCCGTAGCCTGTCAGCCGGAAGGTGCCCGGTTTGCTGACGTTCAAGGTGTATACGATCCCTTGTCCCTGAAGCAGTGTGGCTCTGGCTGGTATCCCCTCTCTCAGGTCACCGCCTTCGCTCAGGGCGGATTTTGTCAGCCCCAGTCCCAGGTGCCCTGCTGATTGTCCCCGCGCGGCCACGGTGACCTGGTAGTCGCCTTCCCGGAGATACCGGCCCACGAAAAAGTTCCTCCCAGTCCCGCTTCCGGAGTCCCGGCCAAGGGAGGTGATGATCTTCGCGCGAAGGTTTCCTTCGATATCAAGGAGACCGGTACTCTCAAGGTTGTAGAAGGCAGGCTCCCGGACCTTGATCATGAAGGTGCGGTTCGCTCTCCGGTTAAGGTCAAAGTAAAGGGGAGCTGTGTCGTTGATATTGGTAAATTTTGGAAGGGTTCTCAGGGCACTAGACGGAAGCGGCCCGAGCGGTGTTTCCGGGCGGTCCCAATCCTCCTCGAGCCACACCGAGGCAACGGCGATATTATCCCCGGGGTTACGGACCTGAAGAGTCGCGCTGGATCCAGCCCTTACTGAATCTGACCACTCTCCACCTCCCAGAGACAATTGCAAAGGAGATCCATCCTCGGCTATAGCCCGAATCGTCCCCGGGCCTTTTTGCAGTCTGAAGGGAACGGAAACCGTTTGTCCGGGAAGGAGCGACAGTGGGAGAGCGTCTGACAGATCCAGGGGCAGGGGCCTTAAAACCATACCCGCCCGCACTCCCGGCTGCCTGTTAATGTAAAGGGTGTAGTTTGTGTTGTATTTGAGGTCTATCTTTTCGAAAATCGCGGACGGTGTCTGAAATTCCCTGTTGTCGTCCTGGTTAAACATTCCATCGGGGCTGTTACTTTTTATCCAGCTGATGGTCTTGTCGAGGACCCCCGATTCCTTTTTTTCCGCGCTAATTGACAGAGTAACGATGCCTTTCTTTAACGGTTTGGCGGTCAGAACATGGTAGCCGCGGTCAAGATCCCATGCCTTGCCGGGTGACGTAAAGTCCGGCTCCCGGTAATCTCGGGGTCTGGTTATCATGAACGGTTCGATTTTTATCAGGATGTCGCTTCCTGGGGCGTTGACGGTGTATTTTCCTGCCTGGAGGATTTTAAGGTACACCGTGCCTTCCTCCAGGAGGTTAAAGCGCCTTGACCAGGGGGTATCGGGTCCTAATTCGATCACATCTTCCGTACGAAAGATGGGACTTCGCCCAGACGAATGTTCGAAGAGGAGGGCGGTAGCGTCCACAGAGTCGTGCGGATCTCCTGAGTGGATAGTGGACAGCCAGAAGGCTCCGCTCTTGCGGAACTGCCTGGAGTCTCGCGCATCGAAGTGTTGGAGAATGAAGGGCTGTCCGGCGCTGCCCGTTACAGTGACCAGTTTATATCCGCTGGTGGGCCGAGTGTTTATCTCAGCCACAGGCAGGCGGGATTTTTTGGTGATACGAACACTTCGCCCACCACGGTTAAAGGGTCTTGATACCGAGAAGGTTTCAACCCGGAGGGAAGCTTCAACTGATTCGGGAAGCTCCAAGCGGTAGTAGCTGGCCTGGGCCGGGATCAGGAACCGGTCGATGCCGGCGGGACCGATTTCGAACCGCTTTCTGCCTGCCTCCGGGAGCTTTGGAATTCCGTATCTCAGGTAGAAGGGGTGGAGTTCATCCGCTTCGGCCCACGGTTCGGATGGCCCACCATAGGCTGTGAGAAGGTAAAGGCCCGGTTGTAATTTAAGCGCCATGCGGTAGGCTCTAAGAGGTCTGCCGGGAAGGGGGTCAAGGGTTTCTGTGGTCGGCAACGCGTCATAGAGCCAGCTTCCGTTCTTCCAGAACCTGAGGTCCGAGAGGTTTCTTCCGGTGGCCTCGAGAATGATATCTGTGGCCTGGGTAATACGAAGCCAGTAGGAACGCTGCTCAAAGTCGCCCAGCTGTTCGGTTACGGGTTTATTCTCTATAAGGAGAGGAATGCCGGGGGCGTTAAGCTCGGTAAATGTGTGAGCTTCGAGCTTTGCTTTTCCACTTCCATCTTTGTGCGAGCGCGCAATGATCTTGTACTCACCTTCGTCCAGGAGAAGATCGATCCGGCCATTTTCCTCTCCAGGGATACCCGAGGAGGGACCGGGGCCGGTCATCTTGTTTATGATGCTGACGGCCGTCCCCTGGTCGCTTGTTGCAGTTACCGCGTAACGGCCGGGCGCGGGCACCTTCAGCAGCGTCTCCTGCCTTCCCTTGGCTTCGATGGTATCTGTGCTCAGAATGGGTGTCCCGCCCATTTGCGTTACCGAGGCGATGGAAGGCCTGGCTACCAGGAAGAGAAGAGCAATTGTCGCGCAGCTTACGGAAAGGTGAATCAAGGGCCGTTTGAAGACCGTCTTGTTGGAAGCCATCTGGGTTCCTTTCTTTTTCAGTACCCGGAGGGTGAAAAGTGCATGAAATCCTTTTGGCGACCGGTGATCTCGCCGCCCCATAAAAAACCCTCTGCTTTCATCTCTCTTACCAGGACACTGTCGGTTGTGATGGACTCCGGTTGGCCGGCGCGCCATTCTCCTCCCTGAAGGAGACGGCAGTCAGGTCCAAAGGTGTTGCATTCGGTATAGAGCCCGTTTCGCTCGGGGTTGACGTCCAGAGCAATGCCGTAGGAGTGGTAACTGTACTGCGTCCGGTCTCCATTTTCATCGGCCGGGCCTTTTGTTTTGCCGACTCGCTGCCCAACAAGGGAGATGATCGGTTCCCCTGCCCAATACGCCTGGTCAAGAGCTGATTGGAATCGCGGTGCCAGCCACGCACATACAAAGACCGGTTCCACCCCCGGTATCGAAATCGGCATCATATCTTCTTTGCAAACAGTACACCCTGTTTCTTCGTGGATCTCATCTGCGGTGAGTTCGGAACGCGCTTTTTCCACGGTCCTGTGATCAACTGCCTGCCCCAGTTGCGTGTTCCATGTGTAGGTCGTGAAGGTGCACCCGCTATCAGCCTTTGCTTCTGGAGGAAACAGGGGGTTGAGTAGGGCCAGCACCCCCAGACATAGGAATGCGGCCCTTGACATATGAATGGTCTTGAAGATGAAGGTGTTTCCCCTTCCGCCTGCTATTCCGTTATCTTGAACTCCAGGATGTCCATGACCGCACTGTCACTGTTGTTGACTATCTCCACCTTCCAGTCGCCGGACCAGAAGGGATCTATATTCTTGGAGCTCCAGGTACGCCAGTCAGGACCGCCAATGTTCAGCTTCGTTTCGGCCATAACTTTGTCTTTGAACATCCAGCGGTGAGTGACTGAGCCTCCACCCTCTATTCCGAGGATACGCGTGTGAGCGTAAACCTTGCCCACATCGGCCGGGAACTCGGTGGCAATGCCGTCACAGGCCCGGTCTACAATGGCGGAGCACACCACGCCGGGATTGACTTCGGCGGCAAAGGAAGTTGAAACACCGAGTAGCAGACACAGAACGATCAAGGCAACGACAGCCATTTTCATGGTAGATCTCCTTTTTGGTATGCGGGTATGTCCCCCAACATAGAATAGATTCCCCGTATATTAGAGCGGTTACTGTCCAGAGGGTACTGCCTGAGGACAGCAGATGCAACGGTTGTTCTGAAGACGGAAATCCCCTCCCAAGGATTCGAAACTTATTAGTAATAACTAGAAGAATAAGCCTGTAGAGTCAATGAGAATGGTACGGAAGGCACTGGGATGGGAGAATGGGTGAGGGGGAGATAGGGGGAAAAGCGGTTACTATAAAGGCGATGTTTTTTACCACGGAGAAAACCTGAGAATGTGGGCGACCCCAAGCGGTGCACTAGTCTGGTGAGACCGAACGGCGTATTACTTGGTGGTTGAAATTCAACCACCAGATGGTTATAATTCAACCATATGATAACCAGAAATATTACAGACAGGATCCTCGATAGCCTTGCAGATACCCCCGTAGTCTTACTCAACGGGGCAAGGCAGGTGGGCAAGAGTACCTTGGTGCTGAAGATCGCTGCCGACCATCACCATGCGCGGTATCTGACCCTCGACGACGCCGTGATTCTGGCTGCAGCCAGGTTCGACGCAGCCGGTTTTCTGTCGGGGTTGGAAGGTCCAGTGGTGATCGACGAAGTGCAGAGGGCGCCGCAACTTTTTCAGGCCATTAAAGCCTCCGTCGACCGGGATCGCAGACCTGGCAGGTTCCTTCTAACTGGTTCGGCCGACGTCATGCTCCTCCCGAAGGTTTCCGAGTCCCTGGCCGGGAGGATGGAAATTCATACACTGTGGCCCTTTTCCCAGGGAGAAATCTCAGCTGTTAAAGAGACCTTCATCGACCGGTTGTTCACCGAATCCAATGAATTTCAGATACTGCCACATTCGGATGTACGGCCTCTTGATGTTGCTGAAAGGGTTGCAATTGGGGGCTACCCCGAAATGATAAAACGGTCCGGCGAATCAAGGAGGGCAAGTTGGTACGGTTCCTACATTACGACTATCCTTCAAAGGGACATACGTGAGCTGGCCAATATAGAGGGGTTGACCGATATGCCCCGCATCCTGTCACTGGTTGCCGCCAGGGCTTCGTCCCTGGTCAACTTTGCGGAGTTATCAAGAAGTGCCGGTATGCCGCAAAGTACTCTCAAACGGTACATGGCACTGCTGGAAGCAGCGTTTCTCATTCGTACAATCCCCCCTTGGTCGGGCAACCTGTCCAATAGGCTTGTGAAGTCGCCAAAGCTGATTTTGACAGATACTGGTCTGGCAGCATACCTCATGGGCGTGAATAGGGCCGGGTTAAGATCCAACAGAACGGCCTTTGGACAGATTCTTGAAAATTTTGTTGTCATGGAATTGATGAAACAGGCCGCCTGGAGCGAGGTGTCACCCAGTATTAACCACTTCAGATCGCACACCGGACAGGAAGTGGACATAATCCTCGAAAGGCGGGATGGTACTTGCGTGGGTATCGAGGTAAAGGCCTCAGAAACAGTCGGCCCTGGCGATTTCAAGGGACTCAGAGCGCTGGCCGATCTGCTGGGCCCAAAATTTGTCCGAGGAGTGGTCCTTTATTCAGGAAGAGAGACAGTGCCCTTTGCCGGTAGCATGCATGCCGTTCCGACAGAGGCACTGTTTAGATAAGGATAGGCATTACTGGATATGATGAGGGGAGCGCTATGAAGGGCTATCCGAAAAAAATAAAGAAACTTATCCATGAACATAAAATGAAAGCCCATGAGGAAGAATTGCGAAGGGCACTGATTCCTCTGTCAGAGTCCTTTGATCAATGGAAGGAAAGTCAGACCGGAAGCGGGGAACTATCAGAACTGATTCACGAATTCAACCGCGGCCCGGCCAGGGAGCTGTTTAAAAAATACAACGGGCCTTTGCAGAATATGATGGTAGCAAGCGCCATAGCCAAGGGAATCCTTGAAAAGAACGAGGTTCCCCAGGAACTACTTGAACAGTTGGCGGAGCTGATCGATTTTTGTGATAAAACTGAATGATCGGCATTGCTAAAATTCATACTCCGGCACTGATTTTTACAAGAAGTTCTTGGCGCAACTTGGCGTGCTTTGCGATAATTGCTTTTGCCGCCATTAAATAAGGAGAGAGCATGCATATCGACACGAAATGTGTTCATTCTGGCGGGGGTACAGATACGATAACGAGGGGGCTGAATACTCCCATATTCCCCTCATCCGCCCATGAGTATCTGGATGTAGAGGATGCGGCTTATCCAAGATATTTCAACACCATGAATCAGAAAGTGATTGTGCGGAAGATCTGTGAACTGGAAGGGACAGAAGATGGTGTCGTTTTTTCATCAGGAATGGCGGCAATTAGCTCGGTGTTCCTATCGTTTTTGAAGTCGGGTGATCATGTCGTCCTGCAGGATGAGATTTACGGCGGCAGCCATGCTTTTGTGGGGGAGTTTTTTGACCGGTTCGGGATATCCTACTCATTCGCCGCCACCAGTGCCGAGGCTATCGAGTCCGCGATACGGCCGGAAACAAGCCTGATTTTCATTGAGACTCCGACCAACCCCCTTTTAAGTATCATTGATATTCGGGCAGTCGCGGATGCAGCCAGGAAGAACAACTGCCTTACGGTCATAGACAACACCTTTGCCACCCCCATACTTCAGAACCCTGTGGAACACGGGATCGATATTGTCGTTCACAGCGGCACTAAATACCTGGGTGGGCACAGCGATCTTTCGTGCGGAGCTGCTGTAACAAGCTCGGAATTGGCTTCAAAGATAAGGCACACGGCTGTTAATTTTGGAGGCAACCTCAACGCTCTGACCTGTTACCTGCTCGAAAGAAGTTTAAAGACACTGGCGATTCGTGTAAGGCAGCAAACGGAAAATGCCTTTAAGATCGCAAAATTTCTGGACGGTCGATCTGTTTTCGGAAAAGTTCATTATCCCGGCTTACCTGGTCATCCGGGGCACTCGATCGCCTGTAATCAGATGAACGGGTTCGGGGCAATGCTGTCTTTTGAGTGGAGCGATCCGGATCTGTCGGCGGAAGATTTCATGAAAAAACTGAAACTTATCAAACCTGCTGTCAGTCTCGGGGGCATTGAAACAACTATTTGTGATCCAGCCAGAACATCCCATGTAAAAGTTTCTGCCGAAGTGCGGGCCAGGCAGGGTGTAACAGACAACCTGCTCCGTCTGTCTGTGGGGATTGAGAACATCGATGATTTGATAGAAGATGTTGAGCAAGCATCGAGAATCTGATCTCACGCGGTAGTTGGGTGCGGACCTTCCGTCTTCGCTTCCAGCTTCGCTGCGACCAGCAGTGGTGAAAAAATATCGCCTTCAAAGCAACTGAGTTCTTCCCCCAAGTTTAAAGTCTTTCTCTGTGAACTCTGTGTCCTCTGTGAGAGCCAGCATTTATCGCTTTTATAGCAACTGTGCTTTCCCCAAGATTTAGATTTCCTCCTTTTCCGAAGCCTGTCACGCCAGAGGCGTGATGTCTCCGTGGTGAGAAACATTGCTTTTGAAGTAACCGCGATTTTCTTAAGACTAAAATCTTTCCCTGCGAAACCTCCACCTTCGCTAAAGCTTCCGCCGTCGCTCAATGAGCTATAGCGGACAGGTCGGCTGGCAGGCAAAGGCGGCTGGATTCCGGATAATTCCGACTTCGTCTTAATTTCCGGAATGACGGTCGAGGAGTCCGAGTTTCACTTGTTTTTTTATCACATTCGACTCGATTTCAGAGATTCAAAAAAATCCTGTAAATCCTGTCAAAAAATATATTTTTGGACCTTGAATCTTGAATTTTCGCGCAGTCGCTCAGTCGTAGGGTCGGAAGGTTTTATTCTGCGTTCTGCATTCTTGCTTTCCCTGGACACCTAGACCCCAGACTCTAGACCCTGTTTTTCTTCACGATACCACTTCCAGTCCCGCATCCCGTAGCCGGTGGTTTTAGCGATGAGCCTGTACTTTTCCTCCTCGAACGGTTGGCCGGTCCTTTTGGAGTTCCAGTAATCCAGGGGTTCCACAACATCGAAAAAAAGTGAGAGGCCGGAGTTCTTCATGGCCTTTAAATAGATCCTCTTCTTAAGGTACTTTGTATCGTACAGGTCGTGGATGCTGAAGTAGTGAAACTTCACCCGCCTCCGCGTCAGCTCGATGGCGTCGGAGTAGGGACGGTCCATGAACGATCTCATGGAGACTCCGTAATTGGTGTTGGCCTTGAGCCAGTCGGAGACCTCTCTCAGTGTTTTTAAGTGCCGCGTCATCTCCTCCGACTTGTACTCGTCCAGAAAGCTCTTGAGCAGCGTCAGCTCCGCAGCCTTCTTGGTCGCCCTCGCGGCTTCGAAGGCTCCCAAGGCAGAGAAAAACGCGGCCACCGCCGTTATGAGTAGAAGGGTGGTTTCCATGGGAGGGTTATGAATAGCACACCTTAGGGACGGTACTCAAAAGTTAAATTCTATGTGGAATAATTCAAAATATTTAAAAGCGATAACGCAGAGGTCCGCGGTTTAACCCCAAAATCCGGTTCAGATTTTACTGCGAAACCCAGCGGGGTGTGCGGCCTACCAGCGGGCCGCTTCTGCGTAACTCTGCGTTAATAGCTTTTGAACCCTGAGATCGCTTCGCCCGGGTGTTGGCTCCCACCTTCGCTAACGCCTTTCGATCAGCTACGGTGGGCAGGCGCGATGACAAAATAAGCTGGATTCCGGCTCACGACTTCATCGCGTCCGGAATGACAATCATGGAAGCTGTTACTTCGATACTTAGATACAGCCTTCTCCGGAATGACGGAGGAAGCTTCAGGGCCTTTCCCCTATTGCCTATTGCCTATAGCCTATTGCCTATAGCCCATTCCCTATTGCCTGCTCTTCTCCACTTCATCCCTGTTAAATCTGGCCCTTCCTACTTGCTCACCAGAAACATCGCCGACAAGGCCCTCAGGTTCGGCCAAGCATTGATGGGTCTGAAACCAGCGCCTTTTGCCCGTCCAACGAAGGCCTCCTTGAGGATTTTCAACTCCATTTGACCGCAGAGGTTTCGGAAATCCTTCACCGTGACCAGCCTGATGTTGGGTGTGTCGTACCACTGGTAAGGAAGGGACGGGGTGACGGGAAGGCGTCCACGCAAAGCCAGTTGATATCTTGTCCTCCAACCGGCGAAGTTGGGGAAGGTGACGACGACTTGCCGGCCCACCCTGAGGGATTCTTGCAGGATAGCGACCGGGTTACGGATGACGGTGATCACCTGGTTTAAAATTACCAGATCCCAGGATTGATCGCCCATAGAGGTCAAACTGTACTCAAGGTCGCCGTGGGTTACGGACAGGCCCCGGGCGATGGCCTCGCTCACAGCCTCTCCTTCGATCTCGATACCGCTTTCGTGGATCCGGTGCTCGCTTTTGAGACGGGCGAGGAGGTCCCCCTTCCCACATCCAAGGTCCAGGACCTTTGCGCCTTTGGTGACAATGGTGGATATCTGATCGTCAAGAGCCCGGTCACGCAGCTTTGTCAGTGCCCAGTCCACACTTTCAGATTGGAAAGTTCGATCCGTTTCGTCCAGATGCCGCAACGAATGAATCAGGCTCATGGGGTACCTCCTTTTCTTAGCCGTTCCAGGAATCCCGAAACGAGATCTCCCATCCGATGGCCCGGAAGGAGGAACGCGTCGTGTCCCTGGTCCGACTCGATGTTGCAGTAGGAAACTTCCTTGCCCAGTTTCCTGAGGACATGCACGATCTCCGCTGACTGCTGGGCCGGGAAAAGCCAGTCCGATGTGAAGGACAAAACGAGAAACGAGGACAGGCAGTGGGAAAAGGCCTTCTCAAGAGAGCCGTGGTCGGTTTCCAGGTCGAAGTAATCCATGGCCCGGGAGAGGTAGAGGTAGGTGTTGGCGTCGAAACGCCGGACGAACTTGTCTCCCTGGTGGTGGAGGTAGCTCTCCACCTGGAAGTCCTTCGAGAAGTTGAAAGAGCGCCCGTCACCGTTTACGAAACGCCTGCCGAACTTCTGGTGCATGGATTCCTCGGACAGATAGGTGATGTGACCGATCATGCGGGCGATGGCAAGACCTCTCGCAGGGGGGTCGTCCTTAGGGTACCGGCCCTCGAGCCATTTGGGGTCGCTGAGAATCGCCTGCCTGCCCACCTCGTTCAGGGCGATGCCCTGGGTCGACATCCGGGAGGTGGTGGCGATGGGAATGACCCCTCTTACCCGTTCGGGATAGGAGATGGCCCATTGGAGCGCCTGCATCCCACCCATGGATCCGCCGATCACAGCGGAAAGGGTATCGATCCCAAGGTGGTCGAGAAGCCAACGCTGCACCTCCACCATGTCTTTGATGGTAAAGAAGGGGAAGGAGAGGCCGTAGGGCTGTTCGGTCTCGGGATCGGTGCTGGTCGGGCCTGTGGTCCCGTAACAGCTTCCCAGGAAGTTGGGGCAGATGACGAAATAGCGGTCCGTGTCCAGAGCTTTGCCCGGACCGATGAGGATGTCCCACCATCCCGGTTTTTCATCCGGCGAGTGGCCGTGATATCCGGCGGCGTGGGCATCTACGGAAAGGGCATGGCAGACCAGGATAGCGTTGTCCTTCGATTTTGACAGTTCTCCGTAGGTTTCGTAGGCCACCTGGAGGGGAGAGAGGGAACCTCCCCCCTCCAGGTTAAGAACATGATCGGGACCATCGAAGGTCACATGCTGAAGTTCGACCTGTCCAACAGGGCCGTAATTGTTTTCCGGCGGGATGGGAACCGTTTTGCCGGCGCTATCAGACTGCGCTGTCGGCGAGGTGGGTCTGTGTGTCATGTCCAACCTCCTTATCCGCGGCTTTAAGGGCGTTCTCGATATCCTCCCAGATGTCCTCCACATCCTCGATCCCCACGGAAAGCCGGATAAAGTCTTCCGTCACACCTGTGCTCAGACGTTCCTCAGGTGAGAGCTGCTGGTGGGTCGTGGAAGCCGGATGGATAACGAGGCTCTTGGCATCGCCGACGTTTGCCAGATGGGACAGGAGTTTGACGTTGTCGATAAATTTGATACCGGCTTCGCGGCCCCCTTTGACACCGAACCCTAATATGGCTCCGAACCCCTGGGGCAGATATTTCCGGGCGTTCTCGTAAGTCGGGTGATCCTCCAGCCCGGGATAGGTCACCCATGTGACATCTGGGTGCTCCTTCAGCCTCCTGGCGATCTTGAGGCCGTTTTCGCTGTGCTTGCGGATCCTCAAAGGCAGTGTCTCGAGTCCCTGCAGGAAGAGGAACGAGTTGAAGGGGCTAAGGGCCGGTCCGAGGTCCCTTAAAAGCTGGACCCTGGCCTTGATAATGTAGGCGAGGTTGCCCAGCGCTTCGGTGTAGACCAGACCGTGGTAGCTGGGGTCCGGTTCGGTGAATTCGGGAAACAGTCCCGAGGTCCAGTCGAAATTACCTGAGTCGACTATAGCTCCTCCGATGGAGGTCCCATGCCCGCCGATGAATTTTGTAGCCGAGTAAACGATGATGTCGATCCCGTGGTCGAAAGGCCTGAAGAGCACAGGACTTACCGTGTTGTCGACGATAACCGGCAGGCCTTCCTCATGGGCGACTTTTGCGATGGCTTCGAAATCAGGGACGTCAAGCTTGGGGTTCCCGATGCTCTCCAGGTACACGGCACGGGTCTTTTCGTTGATGGCTCTGCGGAAGTTCTCGGGATCCGACGGATCAACGAAGTGGACCGTTATCCCTAACTTTGCGAAGGTGTACTTGAATAGGTTGTAGGTTCCCCCGTACAGGCTCGTGGCCGATACGATCTCGTCCCCGCTCCTTGCAATGTTAAGAATAGCGAGGGTGGTGGCGGCCTGGCCTGACGCCACGCCCAAGGCTCCGACACCTCCGTCGAGCTGAGCCAGGCGCTGCTCGAAAACGTCTGTAGTCGGGTTCATGATCCGTGTGTAGATGTTGCCGAACTCCTTGAGGGCGAACAGATTGGCGGCGTGTTCGGAGTCCTTGAATACGTAGGAAGTGGTCTGGTAGATGGGGACAGCCCTGGCGAGGGTGGTTCCGTCAGGCTCCTGGCCTCCATGCAGTACGATAGTATCGGTCCTGAATCCGTTGCTGGACATGATAATTCTCCTTGATATGTACCGCCGAAATAATTGGCGGTGAACGTTCACTGCCAAAAGACATGGAACGGCTTTAAAAATTAGCGATTTGCTAAGCGGGGGTGGTTCAGAGATGCCCTAAGATCCGCGTGGCGGTCCTTAGAGCTTGATCATGGCGCATGAGGGCATACCCATGGCGCTTGGACACGGATACGCAACGTATCCGCTTGTGGCAGGTCGTCCGGTCTGGCGACCGGGCTTTGAAATTCTGTGGTTTCCGTTAAATGACATGGTTTTGAAAGTCCCGTTTCCTACTATAGCGGTCAAGTTAGTGGTGGACGGTAGCTTAGTAATTCACTGGAGTCAAGGAGAATATAGGGGCAGAATGCAGAATGTAGAAGGAACCCCACGACTGTACGACCCTTCGACGCGCTTCGCTTGCTCAGGGCAGGCTATAGGCAATGGGCAATGGGCTATAGGGAATAGGGGATAGGCTATAGGGGATAGGGAATGGGCTATAGGGGATAGGGAATGGGCTATAGGGAATAGGGGATAGGGAATAGGGAAAAAGCCCTGAAGCTTCCTCTGTCATTCCGGATAATGCTGTATCTAAGTACACGGTTTCTTAAATACGATTACGTATAATGCTTGACATTATGAATCCAATCTGGTCATAGTTATACTCTGGAAAGGGGGTGTAACTATGCCAAGAAAGAGTCCATA
>Ga0209976_10000520_pt1 | contig 25232 bp, 23 predicted proteins | sample SumtaG_FD_182806 | JGI IMG/M metagenome (GOLD analysis project Ga0209976, IMG submission 182806) | Deep subsurface microbial communities from Indian Ocean to uncover new lineages of life (NeLLi) - Sumatra_00157 metaG (SPAdes) (version 2) | ecosystem: Environmental > Aquatic > Marine > Oceanic >...
ATGCAGGATATTCTCGTGAAGATATTATTGCTGGATTGTGTGATTCATTAGTGCGAAACTATCTGAATAATTTAGCTAAAGGAAAAGATTTAGAAGAGCCAATTGTATTCCAGGGAGGTGTATCTTTCAACATGGGTATTGTACAGGCATTTGAAAGGCACTTAGATTGTAAAGTTGTTGTCCCAAAACATAATGTTTTGATGGGCGCAATTGGGATGGCAATCTTGGTTAGAGATCACTATATCCATCACGAAACGAAAACATTGTTCAGAGGGCTTGAAGTTGCAGAAATCGATTTTGTAACATCGGCCTTTAATTGCGGAGATTGTCCAAACAACTGTGAGATAATCCAGGTAAAAATGCCCGAAAACGAGAATGAAGTGATTGCTCGGTGGGGATCTCGATGTGGAAAATGGGAGGTGTTTTAACATGTCTGACTTTTTAAAGCAATTAAAAGAGTTAGGGGAAGAATTTCTGGAAACTATAGTTCACAAAACAAAGTTATCAACAATTTTTGATATATATACCGAAAAAGTTATTCCGTCTTTCGTATCCGAGAAAGACTTAAAAGAATATTATGAAAAAAGAATGGAAGAAGTAAATAATTTTATAGACAGATTATAGGTGGTATGAAAATATGGTAGAAGTGGAAATGAAGGAAGAAGAAAATATTGAGGAAAAACCTAGGTTTGATAAGAATGCACTCATAGGTGATGTTCTTTATGGAGCTTTAAAAGGACTTGGTTTAGCAGCGTTAACATCTTTTGCTAATTTAAGAGTAGAAGGTAAGGAGAGTATCCCTTACAGGGGAAAAGCATTTATAACAACAACATCTAAAGATGGTAATACAGTTTTGCTCGATATGCTTATACTTACTCAAGTTTCAGGTCGCAAAATACACTTTATGGTCCATCCAAAAATTATGGCTAATAAAGCATATGGGCCAATTCTTAAACAACTTGGAATGATTAGAGGTACCCGAGATAAAGAGGACACTGAACCGATAGAGAAAATATTTGAGATACTTAATGACAAAAAAAATCTTGTAGGGATGACACCGTTCGGGAATGATGAGATAAAAATAAAATCAATGGCAGCGATAATTAAATTCGCTATCGTAGGAGAAGCCCCAATTATTCCTGTAGCAATCTACTACGAGAACATAAAACTATTTAATTTAATTCCCTCAAAAGGTATTGTGGTAAAAGTTGGAACTCCAATCAAAGTTGAGAAAAGATTAAATAGAGAAAAATATCGAGATGAGAGGTATGAGCTAGCGGAAGATATTATTAATATAATTGAATCCCTTAAGGCTAAACCCGAAGAATAAAAATAATATAACTGTAAATGGGTGGAAAAAGTAATGCAAAAAGGACAAGAGCCAAAAATAGATAAGTCAATGGATTTACCAGATATAAACAAATTAATAGAGGATAAAAAAGAAGAGAGCATGATTCCATCTGAAATGGAGGCAATGCTTTCAGATTTGAAAGGAGATAGTAAATTAAATGATGTTGTAAATGACCTGTTCTATAAATCAGTAAAAAATATGTTCGATTTAGGATTTGAGTTAGCTGAAAAGTTAAATCTTGAGTTACTAAGCTCTTTCAAATTGGATGAAGAAAAGGATAAGGAATAAACGTTTTTTAATTTCTATTTCAATGGTTTTCTTTATATATCTATACTTACCCTATTTTCAATTAGTATTAAACTTATAATACTAAAGATAATTCCAATATCTATTAGATCAAATTAATTACGAGTTAAGGTTTGAAATAATGAGTTATGATATTATAATAAAGAATGGTAAGATAATAGATGGTGCTGGTAATCCTTGGTACCATGGGGATGTAGCGATAAAAGAGGGGAAGATCGCTAAAATTAGCACAAGAATCGTAGAAGATGGGAGTAAAGTTATCGATGCTAAAGGGTTAGTAGTTTGTCCAGGATTCATTGATGTGCATTCCCATACCGATTATGTATTAATTGTAGGATCTAGATTTACGCGAGTAGAATCTTTTATTCGGCAAGGAATAACAACTACTACTATTGGGATGTGTGGAGATGGTGTAGCTCCAATACCCCCAGGAAGAAATGAGGAAGTCGAAGAACACATACAGAAAATGACTGGACTTAGTATGAAACTAAAGTTACCTTGGAATACTTATGCAGAGTATATGAATAAATTAGAGAAAAATCAATGTTCGATTAACTTGGCTTGTTTTGTTGGATATAATAATATTAGATTCGCTGGAGGGGCAGGTACAGAAAACCGAGACCCTACTATTGAAGAATTAAACAAAATGAAAGAATATTTGAGTGAAGCTATGGAAGCGGGAGCATTTGGAATGAGCACAGGACTCATTTACTCTCCTCAGATTTATGCAAAGACTGAAGAGCTTGTTGAGTTGGCAAAGGTCGTAGCAACCTATAATGGCCTATATTTTTCGCATGTTCGAGGAGAGGGGAAAACTGTTATTAAAGCTATTAAAGAACTTATCGAGATTGTAAAAGAATCAGGTTGCATAGGAGGTCATATAGCGCATCACAAAATTGCTGCTCCAAGATATTGGGGTAAAAGCAAAGATACTTTAAAATTGATTGCTGAAGCTAACGAGCAAGGATTAAGTATTACATGTGATCAATATCCATATAATAGAGGGATGTGTAATTTATCAGCATCACTTCCTCCGTGGGTAAGAGAAGGTGATATTAAAGAGATGAAGACTCGAATACAAGATCCAAAACTTAAAGAAAAAATCAAAAAAGATATCCTAGAAGATATAGGAGAGTGGGAAAATCTGGTCTATGAAGACGGTTTTGAGAGAATATTTGTTGCTTCAGCCCCTGTGGAAAGATGGAAAGATATTTTAGGAAAGAGTATTACCGAAATTACGAAAATCAAGGGATATAATGACGATTGGGAAACTTATTTTGAATTATTGCTTGATGATCCCCAAATAACATCTGAAGGACAAGGTGAAGAAGATATTCGCCGGATAATGGCTAGTCCATACCAAATGGTAGGAACAGATGGGGCAGGGATTCCAAATTTACCCTCTTTAGGTGCTTATCATCCTCGATTTTATGGGGTTTATCCTCGGATTTTAGGAAAGTACGTAAGAGAAGAAAAAGTCTTATTATTGGAGGATGCAATTCGCAGAATGACTTCCTTTCCAGCTCAGAGGTTAAACCTAAAAGATCGGGGACTTATTAGAGAAGGTATGTGTGCAGATATTGTAATATTTAATCCTGAAACAATTATTGATAAGGCAACTTTTGAAGATGCTCATCAATTTCCAGAAGGTATTCCGCACGTGATTGTAAATGGGATAATTGTTGTCGAGAATAATAAGCAAAATAGAAAACGTCCAGGTAAAGTACTGAGAAGACCCAATTAAGTGACTAAAACTAGAAAATTACAATCTTTTTATTATTTAGAAATTAAATTAAAATTATAACTAAATATTATAGATTTGATAAAATATGGACAAACTTATAGCAATTTTAGGTGCTGGTAATGGTGGGCATCAGATGGCAGTTGATTTAACATTAAGAGGATATGATATAATTCTCTGTGAACACCCCAGCTTTGAAGAATCGTTTAAATCCACTCTTGAGGGAGGAATAATTGAATCTACTGGTCTTTTACAAGATAGTGCTAAAATTCATAAAGTCACTATGAATTTTAAAGAAGCTCTCGAAAATGTGAGTATAGTATATCTTGTAGTACCAGCAATTGCACATGAAACTTTTTTCGATAGTATGATCCCATTGCTCAAAGATGGGCAGTTAGTAGTCATTTGGTCAGGTGATGCAGGTGCACTTCGATTAGCAAAACGATTGAGAGAAGAAGCTCCTGAAAAGAAGATTCTTATAGCGGAAACCAATACATTGCCTTATGGTACTCGATTAGTGGGGCCCTCAAAGGTTGATTTATTTGTTAAAGCCCAAAGAATGCTCATCTCAGCGTTCCCTGCAAAAGATACAGAAAAAGTTTTAAGTCTTGTAAAAGATACATTCCCCGTGTTACAAGCAGCCGATAATATTTTATCTATTTCATTTAGTAATCCAAATCCAACTGTACATCCACCAGGGACATTATTGAATGTTGGACGTATTCAATATTCTAAAGGTGAGTTCTATTTATATAAAGAAGGCATTACAGAAGCTCCAGCACGCATTATTCGTAAGGTATACGACGAAACTTTAGCAGTAGCTAATGCTTTTGGCTTTAAAATGAGGGAATTCGAAGATGAGCAATTTAGAAATCCCGCAAGCGTTATGAATGTAGATTTTTGGGCTCCTTTTGATAAGAATGAAATCGTTAGTAAAATGAGAGGGCCGTCTAGCATTTTTAATAGATATATTACCGAAGACCTTCCTTATGGTTTAGTACAGAGATCACAGCTTGGAAAGTTAGTTGATGTTCCAACCCCTGTTATAGAATCAATAATAAACCTTGGAGCGGCGATTTGCGAGATGGATTTTTGGAAAGGAAGAACCCTTGAGGATTTAGGTTTAGCCGGAATGAGTAAGGATCAAATATTGGATTATATTCAAAATGGATCTTAAATTAAGAGCTGGTAGTTGAAAGGTTAGGATTTTGATTTTGTCATATTAATAATAATAACAGCGAACAGAACTATAATACCCCCCACAATATTCCATACAACAATTATTTCACTTCTTTGCAAGAGAAATGAAAATATGAGGGTTAGAAAAGGTTCAATATATAAGAAAGAGGCAACCTTATAAGATTTCTCTTCTTTTTGCGATTTATTCCATATAAAGTACCCAATCACATAACAACCAATACCTAAATAAAGTGCAGATAAAAACAGTGTGATATTTAAAAAATTATCAATGAAAATTTGCAGTTCATTGTTTAGTAATACAAAGATGAATAGCTCTATTGTCCCAAGATAGGCGATATATTTGAGCATTTTATAATTTGACTTAGACTCTGTTATCTTTTTTGTACAGGTTGTATATATTCCCCATAATAAAGGAGTCAATAAGGCAAATAAATACCCTATAAAGTTTGGAGATTCAGGAGTTAAGGTTTTTAAATCTCCACCAGTAACTAATAAAAATCCACCAATTGTGGCAATAACAAAACCAATAATTTTCAGTTTATTCAATTTTTCATCAAAAAATATAAGAGAAAACACTGTGATAAGAACTGGTGCAAGCAGACAAACAAAGAGAGCAGGAAGGGATGGTCCTATAGAACTTATTGATATGTATTGAATAGTAAAAAATAGTGAGACCCCTGTGAAACTCGCTATTATTAGCAATAACCAATCATTCTTTGAAAATTTTGGACTATCTTTAAAAATATCTAATTTGTGTATCTTGCTTTTCTTATTTAATTTCAAATAGAAGTCAATAAGTAAAAAAGCAACTGAAGCTACCACGAATCTATATAATGCGAGGGATATTGGAGGTAAGGTTTCTACAGCAATATCAACAAGAATGAATGAAAAGCTCCAAATAATAACCATTAGAATTAATAATAGGAATATTAATAGCATCTTACAACCATGTTATTTTTTAATTTTAAACATAAATTCTAAGTTTAATCAAGATTTTATATAAAAAAATGATTTAATTATTATAATAATTTAAGAACTATAATTATTATTTTTATTAGGATTATTATTGAAAAAAATTAGCTATAGCTTACATCTTGGACTTATTGGTTCTGGAAAGGAAATTTTTACAGAATTTCTGAAAGATAAAGGATATGAATATTATGAATCAAGTAAGGATGGATTTCATGAAGTTCTTCTCATTTTTGATCTAATTCCAATTAAAATGAGGATCTTTTCTATGGAAGATTTAAATGCTCTTCTTTTAAACTATGAAGAAATCAAGAAGCTCGATATGATAATTCTGGCTATGAACATCTATGAGATAGATTCTATTAAAGAAATTAATAAAGAATTATATGAGAACTTTGAAAAGGATTATAACTTTCAAGGTTCATCAGTTTTAGCAGGTATCGATGTAGAAAGTAAAATTAGTTCCGACTCACAAAATGTTCGAATAAGTCAATCTGATATAATAAACAAAGCTAAAGAATTGAATATTTTATACACTTTTGAAATTACCAATAAAAGTACAGATCTTTCGGAATTGTTCAATAAAATTTTAGATGATTTTATCTATAAAATTAGAATTAAAACACCAGAACTATTTGACCAAGCTCGAAATTATGGGAAAGTACTTTCAATTAAAAAGAAATCAATTAGAGATAAGTTATAAAAATAAAGGAAATAAATTAATAATAAAAGACGAATTAAACATTTGGAGATGAAATAATTAAAATGGGAGAAGAACCAAGTGATATGCTAACGGTTGATAAACCCGAAGGGCGAAGAAGATGCCCAAGTTGCAGAGAAGAGAATAAATTCATGATTCATGAAACAGTTGATAAAAATCATATAATTATGGACTATCCCCGAGTATACGGTAAAAAATTTAAATGCGGTAATGCGGGACCGAATGGCGGGAAAAATAACACAGTTTTTTAAGAATTCTTAAACAATTTTTATTTCTCTACTTTTATCAAGCTATAGAGGTAAAAAATTAGGAAAAATTTAATTAATTATTCCATAAGGAGCATAGTACCAACAAAACTTAGTAAATCAATTACTTTGAGTTTACTTTTTAGTTCCTTATGTTCATTTAGGTAGCAATTGAAATGAGCTAGACATTTTGGACATGTAGAAATTAAATAATCGGCACCTGTTTCTAATGCCTCCTTAATTCTTTTCTCTTGTAGCTGTTTCGAATTTTCATCACATGAGATGTAAGCAGACACACCACAACATGCTGCGTCTTGCTTATTGCTTTCCATTTCAACTAGTTCCAAACCAGGAAATTTTTTCAGTATTTCACGAGGAGCATCATAAACACCACTCATTCGACCAAGTCTACAAGGATCATGGTAAGTTACTTTAACTTCGCCTAGATTTGGAAAAGTTATGTTATCGAAAAGTCCTTCTTTTAATATATATTCTGAGATATGATAAATTTCGAAGTTAAAATCTTCATCATCCTTAAATAATTCTTTATATTCCTTTTTCCAAGTGTAATATCCTTCGGCACAACTAAGTACTATAGTTTTAACTCCAGCATCTTTAAACAATTTCACATTGTAATTTGCTAATTTTTTAAAAGTCTCTATATCCCCTCGCCATAAGGCATCATGACCACAGCATTTCTCATCAGCTAACACAACTGGCTTGATATCATTTTGATTTAAAATTCCAATTACACTCCTCGGAATCTCCAAATAATCAATTGCATTTAGCGAAGGCATATTAGGCTGATCTCCATAGTGACTAATCATAACTCCTGTAGAGTCTATGCCTTTTTCGAAATCTTCGAATATTTGATCATTACTATTACACATATTACAGTTTAAACATCTGTTTGCTTCTTTAATTGCCTCTTCGTTAGAAAATCCTAACTCCATCTCGTCAAAACAAACTAACCTTTGTTCACTAGGCATAAAGCTCATTTCAATACATCCAAGTGTTCCAATTAGCTTCTTAGGTAACGGAGATCGCTTGTAATCTTTCTTTCTAATTCTTCCGGTTTTCAAATCGGCACCACGGACATAGCGATCAATAGAAATTGCAGCCTCTCTTCCATCTCCTATAGCATCAACAGCGCACATTAAGGAAGAATTAATGATATCTCCACCGGCAAAAACTCCAGGAATGTTGGTTTCGTAAGTCAAATCATCAACTACAATTTTTCCTCTTTCATTATTCAGATCTTTGCCTAATGCGGCATTAATTGTGGCTAAATCAAGACCTTGACCAATAGCTATAACTATATAATCAGATACAATTTTATATTCTGAACCTTTGATTTTATTTATAGGTCGCCTTCCCGTTTCTGGGTCAGGCTCTCCCCATTCTATTTTATAGACATTTAATGCTACTTTTCCATCTGGTTCTTGGGTGATATTCGTTGTTGAGGTTTCAAAGTGGTATTCCATGAGTTCTTTCTCAAGGCCATGAATGTCTTTAAGAACATTCTTGAGAGCTTCTTCAGGTACTATATCCACTAGATCAACCTTAGAAGCACCTAATCGCAGAGCGGTTTCACCAACATCTACTGCTACAGCTCCACCACCAATAATGCCAAATGTTTTGTCTTTAAATTCCTCTGGGTTCTCAGTGCATTTATACTTCCGATCTACAAGAAAATCGAGAGCTACGTCAACATTTGGTAGATCCTCACCCTCAAGTCTTAGGGTTTTTGGAACATATAATCCGACTGCGATAAAAACAGCTTCAAAACTTTCTTTCTTAAGATCTTCTAAAGTTAAGTCGACTCCAAACTCTTTATTAAATTTAATCTCCACTCCCATACTTTTTATAAAATCTACGTCATGATCCATTGAATCATCAGAAAGTCTATATTGGGGGACCCCATATCTCACCATCCCTCCAGTCTTATCACCTTTTTCAAAAATGGTTGGTTTATAGCCCATTCTTGCCAGATACCATGCAGCAGATAACCCACCTGGTCCAGCTCCTATAATTGCGACTTTTTCTTTAGATTGGTCAACGGGTTTAAATCTACTTTGCCCTGGATTTTCGGCTTCCCAATCTGAAACAAATCGTTTCAATTGGCGGATTTCAACAGAATCATCTAAAAACTGACGATTACAATTCAGAGCACATTGAGCTGTGCATATCCGACCACATAAAAAAGGTAAGGGATTTTGTTCTCGAATTAAATCTATAGCTTCTTGAAATTTTCCTTCAGAGATGAGAGATACATAACCCTGAACATCAACACCAGCAGGACAACCAACCACACATGGTGCAGTCCCTGAAAGAAGGGGAGTGCACCCCATAAAATATGCGATTTCACCCTTATCTTTAGTGTGTAATCCAGTATCCTCTAAAAATCCTATTTTATTTGTAAATTTGATTTTGTCATCTGCCATTAGTTTCGGTAAGCTAGAATAAACCCTTTCATGATGACAGTCATTTAATAACTCTCGTAAAGGTTCATATTCAGATGTTAAAGTGCGAAGTTCTTTGATAATAAGCGGAATATTCACCCCCACCTTGTCTTTGGTCATCGGGCAATACTCCATGCATTCACCACAGGTAAGACATTCCCAAATATTAGTATTTTCGAGAGCCTCCTCAAGAGGTAAGTAATTTAAATCTACAATCAATTGTCTGGGAAAAAATACATTAAGGATAGATTTTGGACATACGTTCACACATCTATTGCAGTTATAGCAATAATTAGCAGCAGCCATTATCTTTTTCATTAACTCACTTAATGGATTGATCTTCCCATCTTTTATTAAATCGCTTGCTTTAGATTCAGTCATAATTTTAATATCGTGTAATTTATCTATGAAGTATAATTAATTGCCGATTTTATATGCTTTTATTTTAGAAAATAAGGTTTTTATCAATAAAATCGTTAAGTTTTTAAGGAGAAAAAAAAATAAATTTACAAAATCTTCACCCAAAATACTAACTTTTTGATAAGTTACCTAATTATAAGAAAAATTAAATAGGTAAAACCAACAATATATTTAATAAATCAAAAAAATAAATTTTATTGGGGTCAAGTATATGGTCTTCTTTCAATTAGATACCACAAGAATTATCCAAGTTTATGTTCTACAGGGCATTATTGCAGCATTTTTTTTATATCTAGCATACAAAGTTCTTAAACGAGATACAAAACGATTGAATTTAATGTTTAGTTTAGGTTTTATATTTGCAGCCTCCGGAATACTGATCAATTTCATCTATGCCCCTCTTACTAATGAAGCAGTTGTAATCGTATTATATTATATAACTATTTTTGTTATGTTTCTTTTTGGGGCTTTTTTCGTTATTTTTGTTTTAATGCTGTTAAAATCTGAAAAAGTTATCACGCCGAAGAAGCAAGCAATATATCTTATAGTATATTTTGTGGCGGAATTGTGCAGTGTGTTTATTCCTGATGGAGTTACGATTAATGCTAGTACAGAGTGGAAACCAGTTTGGAGCGTAGCGATGTTTATATATTTTGTATCGGTGATATTAATATTAGGAATGCTACCGTCCTTATATTATTCCATACAAATATATAAAAGATTTGAAGATGAGCTAATAAAGAAAAGATGGAAGTATTTCATTTATGGAATAATTGGAATCTATATTTTTGTTATAGGAACCTTATTTTCTAATACATTAAATGTTCAAACATTTCGAACAATATGGAGTCTTATAGCTTTAATATTTGTAATTGCAAGTCCTTTACTTATGTATTACGGTGTAGGACGTCAGATTGAAAAATAAGTCTTTTCTTTTTTATTTTTTTTTATCAACTTAACTTTTATTTTTACTCATACACATTATTAAGTATAAGATAATTAAATAATAAGAATAATTATAACATCATAATTAGAGATTTTAAGTCCGTTTTTATTATTAATCTTATTATATTACAGATTTGAAGTTGCCTTTAATGACAGAGGATGACCTCATAAGAGTTAGAGGAATTGGTCCAACAGCAGCAACAAGGCTAATTAAAGCAGGAATTACTACAGTGGAGCAGTTAGCAAATGCTCAACCTTCAGACTTAGCGTTTGTTAAAGGAATTGGTGTTGTTTCTGCTAAGAAAATCATAGCTAATGCAACCCATCTTCTCACTCTAGAACGTGGACTCACAATTGTTTTAGATAAAATAAAAGAGAATTTTGTAAAAAGCTGCCCGAAATGTGGAGGTTCTATGAAGGAAAAATATATTATTGTTAATCCTGAAATGAGAATTAATGCTTACCAATGTAACATTTGTAAATTTTACCTTCCAAAATAAATTTTTTCACGATTTCTATTTTTAATTTATAATCGATATATTTTAGTCAATATAATTTACTTCATAATTAAATAAATTAAATCAAATGTTAAAAAAAAAGTGGTGGTAAACGGTAAAATTAACCTTCTCTGAGAGCGCATTAGACTTTATTAAAAATACCTATGGTGAAGAGGATTTAAACAGTAAAGCTTTAGCTATCTATCGATTTATATGCCATAATTGAGCTGGATCATACTATAAAGATATAATTCGATTTACTGAGAAAAATTTGGTATTTGATAATAGATCTTTTGAAAGGTGGAATGATGATATCGGAACAAACTTAGAAGTTTTTATACTTAAACAGCTCCTGACAGAATGGAAAGATAAAATGCTATCAATTGATCTCAAAATACCTCGCCTGTTTAAAAAAAGAAGAACCAGATTGGTATTTTCTATAAATTAAAATTGAAAATAAAAAAAAATGAACTATTCTTTAAAATTTTAGAAGAATAGCGATTTACGGTTGCTCCCGTTTATTGTTTTCAAAGAGTTTTTAATTTTTTTTTTCTTTTCTCGAATTCACCAAATCAATTTTATTTCCTTCTAATATTAAGGAGAAATTCCATGAATTTTTTCTCTATACAACAAATTTAAGAAAAAGATAAGTTTAAAAATTAAAATTTTAATCTAGAGTAGTAGTATAAGAATAATCGTAGGCACCGATAAGGTTTATTATTTTAAAGCTAAGATATTCTAAATTTCCTATCAACAAATAATATATCTTTTATCTTAATTTAGAAAAATGGTTAAATTCGAAAATCTTCAAAATTACTTGGGAGAACAAAAAGAAAACATCATTTCTTGGTACAAGGCAAAATTAGAAATTTTAAAAAAAAGTAACATCCCACTTCCTATTTTTTCGTCATTCGATTTGAGAGATAGTGGTTATAAAGTTTCAATTGTAGATGCTAATGTATTTCCTTCAGGTTTTAATAATCTTGATTTAGAATCTCGGAAACTTGCTTCAAAAAATTTTTTAAATTATCTCTTTTCATCAACTCCGAAGAAAAATATTCTAATTGTTTCGGAAGATCATACAAGAAACTCATATTACTTTAGCAATATTAATACGCTAACACAAATCTTAAACAAATCCGGGTTTAAAACGACTTTAGGCTATATCGATGGAGAAAACGATTCGCATACTAAAAAGATTTTAGATAATGAAGGAAATCCTTTGGAGATAGAAAAAATCCTTCGGAATGATGATAAAATTTACACAGAATCATTTCAGGATGGAATAGTGATATTAAACAACGATCTTTCAGTAAAAAAGCCAGAAATCTTAGATAATATCCATCAGTTTGTTATGCCTCCTATTTCGTTAGGTTGGTACAACAGAAAAAAAAGTGAACATTTTTCTCACTTCAATAAATTAATTGGAGAGTTATCTTCTCTAACTTCAATAGATCCGTGGTTTTTAAGAACTATCTTTACTCATGTGGACAATGTTAATTTTAAAGATAAAAATTCTCTTGGCAGCGTGGCTGAAGCAGTGGATTCTACAATTGATAAAATTACTCAAAAATATGAAGAATATGATATTTCTGAAGACCCATTTGTTTTTGTTAAAAATAATTCAGGGACTTACGGTTTAGGTATAATTAGTGTTTCATCCGGAAAAGAAATTATAAATCTCAACTCCAAAAATCGAAAAAAGATGATTTATGGGAAGCAAGGGTCAAGAATCAATAGTATCTTGATCCAGGAAGGAATTTATACTAATAATTTTGTTGATAATCATTCTGCGGAGCCAGTACTATACAACGTTGGAGGTGCTGTTGTTGGTGGTTTTATGCGAATTAATCCTATAAAAGATAAAGATAAAAACCTTAATTCAAGAGGAATGGTTTTCGAAAATTTAATTGAAAACGAACTGACTAAACCAATTATAATAAAAAATGGTAAATTTTCACTGTATTCAATGCTCACTATGGTTGCGGATCTAGCTATTGCTTTTGAGCACAAACAAAACATGCATGATAGGTGATACTATGATTTGGTTATTTATTATTGATCCTATTGAAGAATTAAATCTTGAGACAGATTCTACCTTTGCTATAATGAAAGAAGCTTTTCGTCAGGGAATAGAAGTGAATTACTGCACTATTCAAGACATTTTTCACAAGAATGGAGTTTCTTGTTTAGCAAAATCCTTTTTTCTAACAGATAAAGGGTATGATATTGGACAGGGTAAAATTTCTCATTTAGATTCGATTAATATAATCTTCATGAGAAAAGATCCCCCATACGATATGAAATTTCATTATGTTACAGAATTACTGTCCCTTGCAAAATCACCTGTTATTAATTCTCCCCAGGCTCTTCGTGATTTTAATGAAAAATTAATAATTTTACCATTCGCAGAGTTTATTCCTGAAACAATTGTAACTGCAAGTGAACTTCAAATTAAAGATTTTTTAAAGAACCACTCAGACGGTTTTATTCTTAAATCGTTAGCTTCTTATCAAGGACGTTCTGTAGAATGGATTACTAAAGATGATGAAAATTCTAATAAATTGATAGAAGCTTATACTAAAGATTATTCAACACCAATAATGATTCAAGAATACATACCAGATGTACGAATTGGGGATAAGAGAATTCTAGTTTTAGGTGGAAAAATTATCGGAGCTGTCTTACGTGAACCCTTGAAAAATAATTATTTAGCAAACTTAGGACAAGGTGGAATTGCCAGAAAAACAACCATCTCAAAACGTGAAAACGAGATGGTTAATTCTATTTCAGATTTTCTTTTAAAAAATGGGCTACATTTTGTAGGATTTGATGTCATTGGGGATTATCTTACTGAAATTAATATTACTTGCCCCACTGGCATCGTACACATTAATCAATTAGATGATGTTATCTTGGAAAAACAAATTGTTGAATATTTTAGAAACCTCGTTAGGATTTAATTATAAATGCTGCCTTTTTTAATATCTCCTCTTCAATCATTATAGAATTATTATTTTAGAAATTTAAAAATTATACACATTTATTAATATAAAATAATCCAAGAAATTACAATAACACAAATAATAGTAAGAATGAGCCAAAATACAATCCTATAAAAAGAGCGCCAGATTTTTTATCCATTTTTTTTCTTGTACCGACAACAATAATAACAATTATAGAAACACATATGGTATATAGTATTGTGGGAATTGCTAATTCCGCGGTGACTTCTTGTGGCCAAAAAAATTGACCTATTGCTATGGAAATTGTCGAATCAACTATACAAGAACCTATAATGTCACCAATTGCGATATCGTATTCCTTTTTTTTAAGCGCATTCACATCTACAGCCAGTTCAGGAAGCGAAGTTCCTATAGCTAAAATAAAGAAGGCGATGATATATTCATGCACATTAAGCGCTGCTGATAATGTAATAATGGATTGAATAATGATATAAGAGCTTCCTGCAACCCCAAGCAACCCTAAGATCGCTAATGTTAAATGATACTTCTTACTTTTAAAATTAGTGGCTAATTTTATCATATCTACACGCTCTAAAAGATCACTTTTCGTTACGTTATAGATTACAAGGGTATATACAATGAAACTTGCCATCATAAATAAAGCATCCAGCCTGGTGAAATACCCTTTTTCAACTACAGTGAATATCATGATTAGTGATAATATTTCACATCCTCCTATAATAATCATTTCTTTTCTTTTGACTTTGAATCCTCCACAAATAAATGGCAGAAGTCCAAAAACTAAAGTTAATTGAGCTAAATCTGAGCCAACCGAATCTCCTACATCTATATCTCCGTGTCCAAGACTGCAAGCTATAATCGAGTTAATGATTTCGGGAAGATCAGTACCGATAGATACTAATGTTATCCCAATTACCAAATTTGAAACACCTAGCGAAGAAGCTAAAATTGCTGCATGTTTAACTGCAATATTGGCACAAAATATAATAATAAGTATTCCAACAAAGAGCATAACAATCGCCAAACCCATAGTTCCAATCATTTTTTAGATGCCTCTATATTCTTTTTCTAAGTTTTATAAATTAATTATGTAAGCTTTCAATGGAATTATCTCTCTTATTAAATAAGACCGATTCTAATTGAAAATAGCGTAAGAGCAAATCTTTAACACAATAGGGCTAAATCTATGGAGTTATTTTAATTATGCAAAAAAGTACACTGAATAGTTTTAACGATATTTGTAAACGAGATCTAATCACCATAGATAAGTTATTTTAACTAGTATATAAAGGTATCCATTATTTGTCCATAAGTGATCCAAAGATGATCCAGATTTCATCCATCCATCCATAAAAAAATTATTAAGTATCGATATTAAAATATACATAATGAGTAATGACAAAATTAAAGAATTACATATACCGCTCGAAATGGAAATATTTGACAAATTGGAAGCTATCAAAGATTATCACGGAATCCATAATATCACTGAGATTATTAGATTTTTAATAACTAAAGAGCATAGAAAAATAAACAAAAAAGATAAAACATAAGGATTTTAAATCTTATTTCTTGTTAATGACTTTTTTAATGAAGATTTATCAACTTCATTAATTCTATGAATCCGTCTGAGAAGCAAAAATTAAAAAATTTCTTAGAATTGTAAATTAGATAGGATTAAACAACAATTTGAAAGTCAAGGAAAAATCATTAATAAAAAGGAGATTGAAATCAAATGTCTGAAAACACAAGAGAGGATTTATTTACTTTAGGACATCAAAAAACATACAAAGGTAAATATTTAAATGAAATTTCGTTCCCATTAGGCGGGATTGGAACTGGTTCTATTGGATTGACAGGTAATGGTTCATTGAAAGATTTTGAAATTTTCAATCGACCAAACTATGGGAGTTGGTATCCTAAAACATATGGAATTATACGAGTTAAAGAAGAAGATCGGGATCCTGTATGTCGAATTTTAGAAGGCCCAAAACGACCACCCTATACCCCAAAAGACGGTGGTGCATATCATTGTAATGGAGAAGGATTCCCACATATGGATAGTTGTGAATTTCGGGGAGAGTTTCCTTTTGCATGGATTAAATTTAAGTCAAAAGAAATACCATTAAAGATCGAACTGGAAGCATATAATCCATTTATTCCAAGTGAGGAAGATTATTCAAGTTATCCTGCTGTTATTCTACACTATCATATAACTAATCTTAGCGATCAAGATATTAATGTTAGCATTTTGTGGTCATTGCTTAATCTAGTTGGCTTAAAATCAGGAAAAAATGAGCGGATGATATTCAGTGCTACTGAAACTCCACGGGGAAAATTTTTAAATAAATTCCGTGAGGATGAAAATATCCGCGGTATAAATTTTACCAGTACAGAAAAAGATAAAGACGATCCCGATTATGGGAGTGTCGTTTTAGCGACCTCCAATGAAAATTATAGTTATACCCCATATTGGCCTAGAACAAATTGGTTTTCTGCACAGAATGATATTTGGACTACATTTAAAGAATCGAATTCATTACACTTTAGGAAACGAGATGTCTCTAATAAGGCAGAAGCAGGAGCATTATTAATCTCAGAAAGTATTTCACCAGGAGAAACTAAGAGATTTACCTTCTACATAGCTTGGTATTTTCCTAATTTTGAGAAATATTGGGATTTTTTCCTCATGGAGAATCGGGTTAAAGAAAAGAAAGTTTGGTCTAATTATTATGCTTCACTATTTGATGATGCCTTTGATGTTGCCGCAAAATTACATAAAAATGAAGCAAATTTATATGCATTAACTAAACGTTTTCACGATGTTCTTTTTTCAACTACATTGCCTGCATATGTAATTGATGCAATCGCTAGTAATATTGCCATTTTAAAAACTGCTACATGCATTAGATTAACCGATGGAAAATTTTATGGTTGGGAAGGAACTTCAATTAATCACGGTTGGTGTGAGGGAACTTGTAATCATGTTTGGAATTATCAACAAGCTTTAGCCTTCCTTTTTCCTAGCTTAGAAAGAAGTATCCATGATTTAAATTTAGCATACAATTTTTTAAGCGAAAATTCTGGAGCTATGCGATTTCGTTTACAATGGCCGCCAAAGTCTAAAAACTATGCCTATAAATATGATGATTTGATGTCTCGAGCTGCTGATGCCCAATTTGGAATGATCATTAATTTCTATCGAGATTGGAAAATTAGTGGAAATAATGAATGGTTAAAAAACCATTGGTATAGTATTAAAAGATCTCTTGAATTTGCATTCGAAGATTGGGATAAAGATAAAACAGGAGTATTGAAAGGATTTCAAGGTAATACATACGATATTGAATTTTTTGGTCCAAATCCACTTTCGATGTGTTATTATTTAGGTGCTTTAAAAGCAGCTTTGCTAATGGCGGACTTCCTAGGAGATAAATCAAAAGCTATAGAGTATAGAGAAATATTTGAAAAAGGAAGAAATTGGATGGATAAACATCTATTTAATGGGGAATATTACATCCAGCTCCATGATCCTAAAAAAGCTAAAAAAAATCAGATGGGCATAGGATGTCTTATAGATCAGTTAGTAGGACTTCAACTTTCACGTATCGCTGGATTGGATAATTTTTTGGAATCTCTTATATCAGACAAACCTTAAAATCAATTTTTAAATACAACTACAAAACTAATATGTATAAACATGAAAATAATGCCCGTTTATATGCGGTTAATGAGGAAGCAGGCACAGTTATATGTACATGGCCTAAAGGGAGTAAACCAAAAGCCCCTTTTACTTATGCTCACGAAGTAATGAATGGTTTTGAATATCAGTTTGCAGTTCATTGTATCATTGAAGACTTATTAGAAGAGGGCTTAAAAGTAGTAAAAAGTATAAGAGACAGGTATGATGGATATCATCGTAATCCGTGGGATGAATTTGAATGTGGGCATCATTATGCAAGATCAATGGCATCATATGGCTTGCTTAATGCTCTTTCTGGATTCACATTTGATAAAGGGGAGGGATATCTTGGTTTTTCACCAAAATTACATCAAGATAATTTTAAATGCTTCTGGGCTTTAGATGGTGTGTGGGGTATGTACCACCAAAATTATAAAAAATCTAAAATTGAAGTACTATATGGTAAAATCTCACTTAAAAAATTAAAATTACAAATTCTTAAAGATTTAAATTCAGTGGATATTAAAATGAATGACATTTTGATTAAAGTTAAAGTTAATGATTGTGAAATTAACTTACCAAATGAGATTGAGTTGAACGTTGGGGATTTTTTGGAAATATTATTCTGAAAGTTAATCTTAAGTTTAACTTATTTCAATTTAAATGTTTATCTCACAGTGAAACTTATCCTTTAAACATATTATCCATTGTAAAAGATTTTTTCAAATAAAATTCAATATTTCAGAATCCCCTAATGTGTCATTATCAGATGAAATCATAAACGATTTAATACTCACAGAGACATTAGAAAAAATAGGATAAGCATCACTTCTTATTTAAAAAGTTCATCAGGATCTTCTATATCTTCATTATCATTAAAAATTTAAAAATTATAATAATTTCCGATATCATTGTAGGTGTATATTCCATACGTCCAAGTCTTGATTTTACTTAAGAATCTAGTATACATTTTCCAAGTAAACTTAATTTTAGCTTGAGATTGGTATATATCTAACCATTCTTGTAATATCTTTGCCTTTTCTTCATCAAAAGTATGCTCAAATTGTTTGTGTTTTGAATCTTCTTGAAATTTTCCATAGGTGGGAATAAAATATACAAAATATTCAATATCTGCTAATTTAAGTTCCTTAGCAGCACCAATCGCTATGTCGTGTGTCGCTTGATGATCAGCGTGCAAATTATTGTTACTTGGCAAACTATACGCTTAACATCTTTAATCAAAGGTTTAATCTTTTCAATTCCTTTTTTTACATACTTTTGACCATCGGCATCATGGAAGTTTAGGAGGTGATGATTTTTAGGGGGAAGTCCTAAGAGCTCAAAGGCTTGTCTTGCCTCATCTGTTCTCATGTCAGCAACATCGTCTTCCGTCATTTCAAAAACATCATCGCTATACTTATCTTCACCCGATCTGTAGCAAGCTCTTCCATCGGTAACTGTGATAATATGAATATCATGCTGCTTTTCTTTAATCCATTCAAGAAGAATTGGTCCAGGACCAAATAATAGATCGTCAGGATGTGGTTCAAAAATAACTATTTTAAAATTTATCACCTAAATTGTAATAAACTAAAAAAAAAATTGGAATAGAAATTGAAATTATTCAATCATTTGACAAATATTGTCGATTTTTTCAATAGTTTTATCAACGAGTTCGTCCGTGTGTTGTATACATGTATAAAATCGACTTCCTGAAACAGAGATGATTTCTTGATCTACCAAGGCAGCTCCCATTTCAGCCATAAAATCTTTACGCTTTGGGATCTCTCCTGATTGAATAGGATCATTTAAATCTAATCCAAACATGCAGCTTGTGTGAAAGTGAACTGTACCCCCGTAATTATAACTAAACCAGGGTAAATTATGCTTTTGAAAAACTTCATTAAATCCTGTGGCTAACCGGGTTGCTGCTCGACCTGCTATTTCTGTTGCGTTAGTTTCTTCAACCATTTTTATTGCATGATATGCGGCTGTACACGTTAAAGGATTTGCCGCTATAGTTCCTCCACTATAAGCCTTTTTTCCTCCAGAAACCCCTGCTGCACAAACGGACATTACATCTGCTCGCCCTCCAATAGCGGCTGCTGATGGGAATCCATGACCAATAATTTTTCCAAAGACAGAGAGGTCTGGGGTATAACCGAAATAGGCTTGACCACCACCCATATGTAGTCTAAATGCACACACTACTTCGTCTGAAATCATCAACGTTCTATTTTCATGGCATAATTCTTCAATCTCTTTATTAAATCCGGGTCTAACGGGATTCGCACCTGATTCTCCACCCATTGGCTCAACAATGACTGCTGCTACTTTACGTTTTTCCTTGAACATCCTTCGTAATTCTTCAATATCATTAGGTGGACAAGAGGCAGTAAATTTGAAAACGTTTTTCGGAATTCCGTGAGATTCCATTAATTTAAGACCAGGAATATGCATATCATACACTAACTGATCACTCCAGCCATGATAACTTCCACCAATTTTAATTATCCACTTCTTATTAGTAAAAGTTCTTGCTATTCGAATAGCTAACATGTCTGCTTCTGTACCAGATTGTAACCATCGTAAAATTTCACAAGAGGGAAAGTGTTTTTGCAAGGCCTCAGCTGCAAGGTATTCATATTCACTTGTGATTCCATGACAAGGACCTACTTCTTGAATAGATTCAACAACCTTATCTATCAATGGCTTATATTGATGGCCTAATATGATTGGACCACCACACATAAGATAATCTAATAACTTTACATCATCTACCGTTTCCATCCAGCAATCATAAACCCTTTTGCTAGCTAGAGGGAAAGGATAATTAAAAGCTAGATTGTGTTCAACACCACCAGGAATAATTTTTCGCATTCTTTCAAATACTTCCCTTGATCTCTGGTGATTAGCCTCATATCTCTCTATTATGCCTCTGAGCACGTCAGGCTTGAACTTTCTCATTGGTTGATTTATAACATTTTTGATTTTTGCAATCTGTTCATCATATCTCATACTACACATTTTTAATCAATATCCTTTACTTTAATATGTTTTTAGGAGTTTGTTATTATATGTATAGTAATTAATGAAGACTATTAAAAAATAGGATTTTAATTTAAATGATTAGCAGAGTAAAAAAAAGATTAATTAACAATTTAAAATAAGAATTAATCATGGCAACTCGAGAAAAAAAATTTATTTTAGCCATCGATCATGGAACCGGTGGTCCAAAAGCGGCTATAGTATCTACTCATGGAGAAGTACTTGAATGGGCTTTTCAAGAAGTACCTCTACATCTAATTAAGGGGGGAGGAGCAGAACAAGACCCTGATGATTGGTGGAATGCTATTCTAAAAACCTCAAAAAAAGTTATTGATAGTGGATGTGTACCTGTTGAAGATATTGTCGGAATTTGTAATACGAGTCAATGGAACGGTACAGTTGCCTTAGATAAAGATGGAAATCATTTAATGAATGCTATAATATGGATGGACTCTCGTGGAGCGCCCTATATTGAAAAATTACATAAGAGCTTAATACAGGTTTCGGGGTATTCTTTAATAAAAGTTCTTAAATGGCTTAAAAGAACTGGTGGGGCTCCTACCTTATCTGGTAAAGATACAAGTGCCCATATTCTCTGGTTGAAAAATGAAAGACCAGATATTTATAATAAAACCTATATGTTTTTAGAACCCGGCGATTTTATAAATTATAAATTGACGGGGAAAATGGCAGCATCTTATGCTTCAATTCATATGCATTGGATAACTGATGTCAGAGATATTCACAATATCAAATATTCTAAAAAATTATTAAAAATGTTAAAATTTGATCTGAACAAATTCCCCTCTGATTTAAAATGGTCACACGAAATTTTGGGCCCCATTACAAAAGAGGTGGCAGATACTTTAGGATTAAATAAAGATACAAAAGTTATCATGGGAGCACCAGATTTACATACGGCATTGATTGGTTCAGGTGCTGTTAGAGATTATGAAGGACATATTTATATTGGTACTTCTAATTGGTTACTTTGTCATGTACCTTATAAAAAAACAGACATTGCCCATAATATGGCTAGTCTTCCTTCTGCAATTCCTGGAAAGTATTGGTTATCTAATTCACAGGAGATGGCGGGAGGATGCTTAACATTTCTGAGAGATAAAATCTTATATCACAAAGACGAGCTTTTAGTGGAGGAAGCTGTACCAGATGTATACAAAATTTTTGATAAAATTGTAGAAAAAGCTCCAGCAGGTTCGAATAATCTAATCTTCACACCATGGCTTTATGGTGAAAGACAACCAGTTGAAAACAGTACAATTCGTGGAGGATTTTATAATATTTCATTGAATACAAATCGTGAACATTTAATAAGAGCTGTTTTTGAAGGAGTTGCTTATAATATAAGATGGCTGTTTATGTACGCAGAAAAGTTCATAAGTAAATGGGTAAAAAAAGAAAAACCTGAAATGATAAAAGGAGGATTTATTATGCCTGAACTAAATATTATAGGAGGAGGGGCAAATAGTAACATTTGGTGTCAGATTATAGCCGATGTCCTTAATAGGAAGATAAAGCAGGTTAAAGATCCTATTCAAGCAAATGCTCGAGGGGCCGCATTTATAGCATCTGTTGGTTTAGGATATATCGACTGGAATGATATACCAAAATACACTCAAATTTCGAATGTATTTAAACCTAATCCTAATAATAGAGATACTTACGATAACCTTTTCAAAGAATACTTAAACATTTATAAAATCATGAGAAAAACCTATAAACGTTTGAATAAATAAATGTAAAAATTTAGCTTATAGATAAAAAAAGATTAATTAACAAGTTTAACCTACTGATCTATTATGTCAACCTCACAAAAAAAATATATTTTAGCAAATGATCATGGCACATCTGGCCCCAAACCAGCAATAGTGTCTACAACTGGAGAAGTTATAGGATGGGTTTTTAAAGAAGTGCCTTTAATCTTACCAAAAGAGGGTGGCGCTGAACAAAATCCGGATGATTGGTGGAATGCCTTTCTTGAGGGTGCTAAAGAACTTATTGATAAAGATTTAGTCCCTGTAGAAGATATTGTTGGAGTATGTAACACAAGCCAATGGTCGGGAACTGTTCCCGTAGATAAAGATGGGAATAATCTGACGAATGGAATTATATGGATGGATGATCGTGGTGCTCCTTATATAGCCGAACTTCATAAAACCCCTCTTAAAGTGTCAGGATATTCTCTACTTAAACTCATTAAGTGGATGAAAATTACAGGTGGACTTCCAGCATCTAGTAAAGATCCAATTTCTCATATTCTTTGGTTAAAAAATGAAAAACCTGATATTTATAATAAAACGTATAAATTTTTAGATACCCAAGATTATATGAACTTAAAATTAACGGGGAAAATGGCAGCATCTTATGCATCAATTCAATTGCATTGGATGACAGATATCAGGGATGTTAATAATGTTCATTACTCTCAAAAATTAATAAATATTCTAAAGGTAGATCCTGCTAAACTTCCAGAATTAAAATCATCAATTGATGTTTTAGGAACAATTACTAAAGAGGTTTCAGATAAATTAGGACTAAATAAAGATACAAGAGTTGTTATGGGTGCCCCAGATCTGCATTCTGCTACGATCGGGTCAGGTGCTGTAAGAGATTTTGAAGGACATATCTGTATTGGAACATCGGATTGGTTAACTTGTCCAGTACCCTATAAACGCACATCTATAAAATATATGATGGCTAGCATGCCTGCTGCCATTCCGGGAAGATATTTTATTGCTAATGAACAAGAAATTGCAGGAGGATGTTTAACCTTTTTAAGAGATAAAATATTATATCATAAAGATGAGTTATTGAAAGAGGCAGCTCTTCCAGATGTTTATAAAATTTTCGACAGAATCGCTGAATCCGCTCCAGCTGGAGCAAATGGTTTAATTTTTACTCCTTGGCTTTTTGGTGAGAGAACTCCAGTCGAAGATCACACATTACGTGGAGGAATTTACAATATCTCCCTTGATTCAAACCGAGAAGACCTAATTAGAGCAGTTTTTGAAGGCGTCGCTTGTAATATTAATTGGCTGCTAATATCCATAGAAGATTTCCTTAAAAAGAAGTTTATAGATAAAAAAGTGTTAGCTACACGCCCAGATTTAAAGAAAGCGAGAATGATCATGCCCGAACTTAATATGATTGGGGGTGGTGCTCAAAGTAATGTATGGTGCCAGATTATCGCCGATGTCCTTAATAGAAAGATAAAACAAGTAAAGGATCCTATTCAAGCCAACGCTCGCGGAGCTGCTTATATAGCGTCTGTAGGACTTGGATATAACAATTGGGATGCTATTTCAAAAAATATTGAAATTTCAAATGTATTTACCCCAAATCCAGAAAATAGAGAAACTTACAATAACCTATTCAAAGAATATTTGAACATCTACAAAATAACTAGAAAGTTATATAGAAGGTTAAACAAATAAATTATTTATATTAAAATTTAATTTTTTTTTAATTTAAAATTCCCTTCATTTTTTATCATTTATTCCCATGATATTCTAATACTTTTAGGGCAAATCGGCTTGAAACTGTAGCAGGACCTCCACCCATCTCAATTCCAACGTCTATGGTTTCAAGTATTTGTTTTTCTGATGCTCCCGCATTTAAAGCTTCCTTAGTATGCCATTCAATACAAGATTCACAATTTATTACTACAGAGATACCTAAAGCGATTAATTCCTTGTGCATTTTCTTTAGCTCACCCTCTGAAAATGCTTCTCGCTCTAAATTAAGAAAACTTTTATATACTTTGGAACCGTTTGAAGTGAATTTTTTGTTTGCTTCTTTCCTATCTTGAATAATTTTTTCAATTTTATCTCTATCCATTTTATCCATTTTTAGCACCTTATGTTTATATATCATTAGCGAGTAAATTTAATATAACTAATCTTCAATAATTTAATTACTAAATATATAAGATGGTTAATATGAATTCTGGAATTGAATTTAATGAAGTTTTGACTAGAAAATCAAAAATAGCATATGGCAGCTGTAATACGGCTGGAAATATTCTATCTGGTATAGGTTTTACTGCAATTACGTTTTATTACAATGTGAAATTAGGTTTAGCTGCGGAGTTAATTGGAATTGCATGGTTAATATTTGCTTTCTGGAACGCTATAAACGACCCTTTATTTGGATATATAGAAGATCGAACGAAATCTGATCTAGGACGGCGAATTCCTTATATCCGTTATGGAGCACCTGTTTACGGAGTGCTATTTGTTCTATGCTGGATCCCCCTTGTAGATATTAATAATGAAATGGCCTTATTTTTATATTTTTTAATAATACTCTTTGCATTTGATACAATTTTTACTATTGTAGTGCTAATAACATATATATTACCAGCTGAAATGGCTATAACTTCTAAAGAAAGGGCAAGTTTAATGGTCTATGCGACTTATATTGGAGTAATTGGATTCGTCCTTACTTTCGTTGTCCCTCTTATGCTACTCACAGGTGAAACTAAGGGTATTGATCTTAATTTCATAATTGCTATGATTATTATTGGGGCTGCGTGTACCGTAGTTATGGTTATTTCAAGCTATTATATTAAAGAATATAATTTTGCACAACTCGAAGAACCGCTAGGTGTTATACCTGCTCTTAAAGAGTCGTTTAAG
>Ga0209976_10000521_pt1 | contig 25231 bp, 24 predicted proteins | sample SumtaG_FD_182806 | JGI IMG/M metagenome (GOLD analysis project Ga0209976, IMG submission 182806) | Deep subsurface microbial communities from Indian Ocean to uncover new lineages of life (NeLLi) - Sumatra_00157 metaG (SPAdes) (version 2) | ecosystem: Environmental > Aquatic > Marine > Oceanic >...
AAAAAAAAAAAAAAAAAAATTGATTATTTTTTAAAAAAAAAAAAAAAAAGAATGACAGTTTAGATTAATTTTAATAAAAATAACAAGATTTGGTTTGTTTGTTTTGACCATGCATTGTACTTGTTAAATGTTTGATCTTCTTCATGATTTTTCATAAACTGGGTTAACATTAATTTAAATTCATCAGAATTAATTAAAATAACTTGAGATAATCTATCAACTAAATTTATATTCTCGTACAAAAAATGTAAAAAAACCCACAAAAAATGCAACTTCTTATTTGGTATAACATTGAATTCTCTTACTGATAGAGCATACGTTACAAAACAACGGAAAATTTCCTCGTCAATTTGTAAAATATCATTTGATAATCTATCATCATACTTTGTTTTTATACATTGTTTAAATTTTTCCTTTTCTATATCTTTTAACGAATTTATTTTATATTCTTTAAAATAAATTGATATTGCTTCTAATTTTGGTTTTGTATATTCTTCAAAATAAAAAACAAGTCTAACGAAAAAATTCCTTTTGAAATCATAAATTGCCTTTTTATTATTAGTAAAAATATCCATCCATCCATTTATTTATTTATTTATATAATAATAAAAAAATAAAAAAATAAAAAGTTATGAAAAATAAACATGTTTATAGTCAACAACCACATAATAATCATCAAAATTATCCAAATTATTTCAGGATAGAAGACCTTACTACAATTGGATCATCACAAAGAGACCGGATTGAACCTGAAATAATACATCTTGAACTTTTGAAAAATAAAAGGGATTATAATATAGCGGAGCAATTATGTGAGTTATTGTCTGAACATTTCTTAAATACGGGTTATTCGTTTGAAATATCAACTACAACAGATGGTTATTTTTTCATCAAAACAGATTATGATTGTCATTTAATTAATTTTAGTGAAATTTCATTGATGCTTATGAAATTTGATTATGTTTTTTCTGCTGAAGTGGATTTTTTCAAAAAGAAACCATGTTTACAATTTCGACTGTTTGAACAAGATAATAAGTTAAAGGATGTCAGTTGTATTAATTATGGCAAATTTATTAATAAAGGAAACCCGAATGTTTTAAATTATCAAATTTTGAAACTATTGAATTTTTCAACATCATTCAAAAAAAATTTTGATATTTTGTGCCAAAAATTATTTTACATTATTGTTCCGGAATATTCAAAAGAAAATTTGGATGAATGTTATATTTTTGATTTGAAACAGGAAGAAGGTAATCTTGCTTTGAGTATTGAAAAATGTATTGATCTCACAAATAACCTATTCTTTGTAAACAAGCTAATCAAAGATTTTCAAGTGAAAGCTATGAATAGAGCCTACAGGTTTAATTATCTTGATCTGTATTTGAATCTAGGTAAAAACAGTTTAAAGATTGTATTTAGTCAAAAGGTGAGAAAAAAAAGAAAGCGTGAAGAAGAAGACGTTAATGAATTGGAAAAAGATAAGAAAAAAAGTAAAAAAAAATAGTTTATGAATATATAAAAATAAAAATAATAAAAAAATGAAAATATCGAATTCAGTACTTTTATCAATTATTGTTTTAGTAAGTTTTTTTGCTTGGTATTTTCCTAGAAAATCACAGTCTTTCCCAAACACAAAATTTTGTGGTGTGAAAAAATACAAAATAAGTAATCCTGAAGACATCTTATTTATTGATGATAGCCATTTTCTTACTGGTAATTCTAATGGAGAAGTTATCAAAGTGAATATAAACAATAGTTCAATGGAAACTATTTTAACTGCTCATGATTTCAACACAAATTTATTACCTGGTTTTATTTGTGATGGATCATATTCAAAATATCAACAATGTGGCAGAGTTCTTGGAATAAAATCTTATGGCAACGATAGTGTTATTATGGCAAATGCTTATTTTGGAATCTTTAAGTACAACTTAACTGACAAAACTTTGGAATTACTGGTAGAAATAAATACTTTTGTCGATGATTTGGTAAAATTAAACAATGGTGATATCCTTTTCACTGAAGCTTCACATTTTTATAAATTTCACGAATATATTTATGCTCATTTAAGGAATGAAGCTTTTGGGACTATATACCAATACAGTCCATCATCTGACATTATTGAAGAATATTTACAATTTCTTTATTTTCCAGATGGAATAACAATAGATGAAAAATTCATCTATATTGCAGAAGTCGGAACAAGAAGTATTCTTATTTCTAGAAAATCAACCAAAAAGGAAGTATTTATAGATGATTTACCGTTATATCCAGACAACATAGGCATTAACAACGGATCTTTATTTGTTTCTGGAATTGAAAGGTCACATACTTTAGAATTTCTTGTTAACCACCCCATTTTGATTGAATTTATTCTCAAAATAACAAGCCCATACATTCACTTGCCTATTTTTTACTGGTTAATTAACAAGAATGGTATGTTCCTAGAAGTTGATTTGAGAACAAGAAAAATTAAACGTGTTTTTTATGACTCAACACAAAAGGTTTTTGCTGCTACAAGCTCTATAATAATAAAAAATGACGATTACTGGGTTGGTAGTGTAATGTCAAATTATGTAACAAAATTAACTTTATGTAAACAATAAAATCTTAATTTAAACTTGTATTATTTGGATCCAGACAATTATTGATAATGAGGGATGGACATACCAAAAATTATTTAACAATAATAAAAAAAAAAGAATGAAAAATTCATCTGTTGTTTTGTGCTTGGATGTAATTGGAGAGATTATTTCGTTTTTAAAAGACCAAGAAACCTTTTTCAATGTTGTGATTAATAGTTTTGTTTGGAGTTATGTCAATAATGAAAATCCAGAATGTGCAAGGAATGTTTTATTTTACGCATATAAATTACCAAATGAGCCTTTAAAATCATTTATTCAAAGATGTAAAATATGGTTTAAAGTAAAAAATGACGAATTGAAATATTTTACAGGGATTCAATCATTGGATCTTGATTTTAATAAGAATATGACATATGAAGGATTGAAGCATTTGATAGGAATTAAAGTGTTGAATCTTCATCGTAATGAAAATATCACAGATAAAGGGTTGAAGCATTTAAAAGGCATTCAAAAATTGGATCTTAATTATAATGAAAATATCACAGATGAAGGGTTGAAGTATTTGAGAGGGATTAAGGGATTATATCTTGGTTGGAATAAAAATATTACAGATGAAGGGTTGAAACATTTAAAAGGCATTCAAAAATTGTGTCTTCGTTATAATGAAAATATTACAGATGAAGGGTTGAAATATTTGACTGGAATTAAAGAATTGAATCTTCATCGTAATGAAGATATCACAGATGAAGGGTTGAAGCATTTGACTGGGATCCAAAAATTAAGGCTTGATTTTAATGAGAATATCACATCTGAAGGATTGAAACATTTAACTGGGATTAAAGCATTGTATCTTGGTTGGAATAAAAATATTAAAGATGAAGGGTTGAAATATTTGACTGGGATTAAGGAATTGGATCTATATTCTAATGAAAAAATCACAGATGAAGGATTGAAGCATTTGACTGGGATTCAAATATTGAATCTTAATGGTAATGAAAAAATCACAGATGAAGGGTTGAAATATTTGACTGGGATTCAAAAATTAGATATTTATTGTAATAAGAATATCACAGATGAAGGGTTGAACCATTTGAAAGGGATTCAAAAATTAGATATTGGCTGTAATGAAAATATCACAGATAATGGGTTGAAGTATTTGACTGGGATTAAGGAATTAGATCTTGCTTGTAATGAAATTATTACAGATGAAGGGTTGAAGCATTTGACTGGGATTCAAAAATTAGATCTTGCTTGTAATGAAAATATTACAGATGAAGGGTTGAAACACTTGACTGGGTTCCAAAAGTTAATTATTAATCATGAAGAAATTATAGGAGATGAAAAATAAAAAAATTTGTTTGAATAAAAAAAAATAATTAATTAATAATGAATCTGGTCATATTTCTTATATGAGGGACGGCCATACCAAAAAATTATTTAACAATAAAATGGAAAATTCATCTGTTGTTTTGTGCTTGGATGTAATTGGAGAGATTATTTCGTTTTTGGAAGACCAAGAAACTTTTTTCAACGTGTATATTCTTTCAAAACGTGTGAAATGTTATATTGAAAATACAAATCCAAAATGTTCAAGGAATGTTTTATTTTACGCTAAAAGATTACCAAATAAATCTTTAAAATCATTTATTTCAAAATTGAAAGTACTTTTTGAATTAACAAATGATGATTTGAAATATTTTACTGGTATTAATCAGTTAAAATTTCCTGGTGATACAAATATAACAGATGAAGGGTTGAAATATTTGAGAGGGATTAAAGCATTGTATTTATATTATAATAAGAATATTACTGATGAAGGGTTAAAATATCTAAAAGGAATTAAGGAATTAGATCTCTGTTCTAATATAATGATCACAGACAAAGGGTTGAAGTATCTTAAGGGAATTCAAAATTTATGTCATAGCTATAATGAAAATATCACAGATGAGGGATTGAAGCATGTGACTGGAATTAAAATATTGTATCTTAGTTGTTATAAAAATATTACAAATGATGGGTTGAGGTATTTGACTGGGATTAAGGAATTGTATCTTAGTTGTAATGCAAAGATCACAGATGAAGGATTGAAACATTTGACTGGAATTAAAATATTGTATCTTAATTGTAATATAATGATCACAGATAAAGGATTGAAACATTTAACTGGGATTAAGCAATTGTATCTTTATTCTAATGTAACGGTCATGGACGAAGTGTTGTGGTCTATTCGTTCTAATATAATGATCACAGACGAAGGATTGGAATATCTTAAAGGAATTCAAAATTTATACATTAATTTTAATAATAGTATCACAGCTGAGGGATTGAAGCATTTGACTGGAATTAAAGTATTGTATTTTGGTTCTAATGAAAATATCACAGATGAAGGGTTAAAACATTTGACTGGAATTAAAATATTGAGTCTTGGTTGTAATGAAATTATCACAGATGAAGGGTTGAAACATTTGAAAGGGATTAAGGAATTGGATCTTTGTTTGAATACAAATATTACAGATGTGGGGGTGAAATATTTAACTGGGTTCCAAAAGTTAATTATTCATCATAAAGAAATTATAGGAGAAAAAAAATAATTAAAATATATATTTCATAAATTAAGAATAGACATATCAAAAATTTTATTTGACCTTTTTAAAAAAAAAAAAATGGAAAATAAATCTATTACTTTTCGCTTGGATGTAATTGGGAAAATTATTTCGTTTTTTAATCACTTTTATGATTTTAACTTTTCTTCTAATTGATTAAACATATTTTTTTTTCTAATTTCTTTTAATGATGTAATCAATTGGTCCATCTGATCTTTTGTATGTTCAGAGTTTATGATAATCCTCAACCTCCCTTGATTCTTTGGAACACCAGGATAAATAATAGGTAACGTATAAATACTATAATCATATAGCAATTTTTTATAAAACCGGTATACGATAGAAGGCTCGCCTAAAATCAATGGTATAATTGATGTTTCATATTTTTCAGCATCCAAAACATTGAAGTGGGCCTTCTTAATGTTTTCAACAAAATAATTTCTATTTTCCTTCAGACGATCAATTCTTCCATTATCATTTGATTCAATTAAATCAAGAGCCTTGATTATTCCTCCAACAATAGCTGGAGGTATTGGTGCGGTAAAAATATAACTTCTTGAAGTTAGAGTTAAATATCTTACAATTTCTTTTGTAGAACAAATAAACCCTCCTAAACCTCCGAATGATTTAGTGAATGTTCCCATTATAATCAAATTTTGATGTTTTTTTGGATCAATTCCAAAATGTTCAATAACCCCTTTCCCACTTTTACCAAGTACTCCTGTTCCATGTGCATCATCAATGTATACAATACAATGATGTTTTTTCCCGAACTCCAAAATTTTTTTGAGGTCACAAATATCACCTTCCAAGGAGAAAACACCATCAGAAATAATCATTCTTCTTTCATAATATGCTGCATGTTTATTCAATTTATTTTCAAGATCTTCCATATCATTATGGTTATAAATAACCTTTTTAGCTTTTGAGATACAAATACCTTCGATTATACTTGAATGGTTCAATTCATCACTGAATACAATAGCGGATTTTTTTTTAGAAAATGCATATTGAATAATACTAAATGGTGTTGATTTTAATAATGCTGGAATAGCACCAGTATTAGCCATGTAACCGGTAACGTATGTCAAACATGCTTCAAATCCTTTAAACTTTGCAATTCTTTTTTCTAATTCTAATTGGATATCAGTATTCCCTGTTGCAAATCTAGATCCTCCACTACCACAACCGTATTTTAGAGCTGTTTCTGAAACCTCGTTTTTTATTCGTTCATCTGATCCAAGTCCCAAATAATTGTTGCTTCCAAAATTTAAAACTTCTTTCTCATCTTGATCCTTTATTTTAATGTTTGTCAAATTTGCTGTTGATGCTGAAGTAAATTTATAGACAACTGGAGGAATGAGTTCCCTTCGTTCAACTTCTTTAATAAACTCTGATGCTATCTTTTGTACTTTTAAAGCTTTTTTTTTTTTATACCAAATAAAGTAAAATATAAATATTATAATACCAGGTAGTACAAACCCTAATTCTATAAAAAACATTTTTTTTTATTTTATTTAATACTTTAATTTATTTTTTTTAAAAATATACAATCAAAAGAAAAAAAATGTCATTCAGAATTGAAGATTTTTCTTACAAGCAAATAAGAAATAAGAATACGAAAAGGAAAAAGAAAAACAAAAAGTTTGAAGGGTTACCAAATTTAGTTGAATATGTACAACCACCAAGTGAAAGACGATATAATATGAGAAATGAACCAAGAAGAGAGAGGAAATATGTTACAAAATATAACGCGAGAAGAGAGAGACGAGACGATATGAGAAATGAACCAAGAAGAGAAAGACGAGACGATATGAGAAATGAACGAGAAAGAGAGAGGGAATATGATACAAGATATAACTCGAGAAGAGAATATCGTGACAGAAAAGAAAGAAAGACGTATAATAAAGACGTAAGAAGTAGAGGAAGAAGATCATATTCGGGAAGAAGATATAATCAAATAAATACAAAAGTACGTTTAGCAACACCAGAAGAAAAGAAAGAATTTAACATTCATAAAGAAGTTGGTGATGATTATATATATGATCATTTTTTAGTTAAAACCCCTCACATCTATAATGAATTTTTAGATTTTTTATTATCAAAAAGGATTGAAGAAGAAGATAATAACTTTATAACAAAATTTGATTTAATTAAGACAGAAGTATTCTTAAAAATGATAAAAAGGAGTGCGAACGATTATAAATTTCAAGAAGCACTAGACTACTTTATTGAAAAAATTAATGAATTGAAATCTCAAGGATTTATTACAATTCACCAATTAAATGATTTTAATAAGGAAATTGGAGATAAAATGCTTAAAAATGGCTTATTTAAACTTTTAGGTTGTTTTACTTATAGAGATACATCACCTGCATATGGATCTTTATATACAGATTATCTTGATAAATTAATAGTCCAGGAAGGGGAAAACATGCTTTTCTATAGCTATTTGAGAGATTATGTTTCAGTTTCTGGAGCTTATATTCGTTATACTCCAAAAAGATTTTCAACTATTTTAATGGAAAAATTAAATAAGACCATAATACGATATTTGAAAAATTTAGAAGACAAAAGATACGCAATAGATAATGTCCGACGTAATTTTTATAAGTTCAAACCAGAGTCGCTCTTTTAAAAAAAATAAAAATTACCAATAAAAAAATAAATTATTGATATAATAAAAAAAAATATGTTTTTTCTCATTTTCATCTATTATGTGTATTCATTTAATACAAGTTGCTTTATTTTAAGTAATGAAATAAACTTCACTTCATTTTTGGATTATTATTTTGAAGAACATCCCTATGAACTAACGAATTTTAATTATACAAATATTAATAATACAAACAATTTAACAAGGTGTAATTTAACTGATTATGAAATACCATTTGTACATATTACTAATTTGGATGATTTGAAAATTTTAATAAATTACTTGGAAATTCATTCTAACAACACGTTTTATCAACTTAATAACTTATTTCAACTATTGGATAAAGTTGAAAATGAAGAACCAATAATAAATTTATTATGTGAAAGGTTTTTTTATACAAAAGTAAAGAATTATTTTGATTATGAAATAGTTAGTACAGAAATTGATGAAAAAATTAAAAATTCACTTTTGAAATTATTATGTGATACATTAATATCAGGATTAACCCTTTTCAAAAAAAATAGCAGTAGTGCAGCATTAAAAATAACATATAACAATGATAATTGGCCATTTAAATCAACTTTAATAGAATCTGTTAGAACGGCACACATACTAAAAACGAAAAGGAAAAAAATCCGACCTGATTATGAACAATGGAAATATACAAATGAAACAATTTTCAACATGACAACATTTAAATTTTATGCAATCAACACAATCGCAGCTTCCTTATTATCAATAAAAGGGAAACACCCCCTTCATAATAACCCATTCAAATATTCATTCCATAGAGCAAAAGCAGAAACTTTCAATTATTGGAAAACAAACACACACAAAGAAAAAACACGAATTTTTAAAAATCTTTTCAACAATTTGTATACTGTTAGTAAAACATTTTACAGTAATATGGGCAATATCACTACTAATATGAATGTAATAAACATCGAACCTATAATTTCAGAACCACTTATGTTGTATACGTTGAATGATACTTCGAATCTTACTCTTGTTTCAAATATTACACAAATTATTGAAGATTATTTTGATATTGGTCAATTTTTCACTTTGGAATTTTGGTGGCCTGATAATTCGTTATGGAGAGGTTATAATCTAAGTAAGAATGAAAGTTATTTTCGATCGGATTTTTTGTCAGATTATTTGTACAAATTATGGTATAACATTAATTGTGTAAGAAGAACAGATATTATAAGAGATCTCATACCAAGTATTTATCAAGAACCTATTCCTGAAATCGGACTATTGCCTTGTTTTTGGTTAGTTGATCCAATCAATTATAATGGAACAACTACAATTACAATTTATATATTGATTAAAAGACCTATATCAACATTGTTTGTGGATGATTTGAACAGTTTAACTTTATGTAGTTCATATAATGGGTTCTTTTATTTTTATGATGGTATTCTGTTCCCCTTTCGAATAATATTATCTTCTATTTTACAACCTTTTACGTGTGGGTTTGCTAGTATTGGAGACCCTGTTTATACTTTACTTCGATTACTTGTTTTCCAGCCAGAGAAATGTGCATATAGTTATAAAGATTTGGGACAAAAAATATTTTGTTTAGCTTCAATTTTTATTGGATTTGGTATCTTGTTTGCAATTTTTATTATTCCATTTTTTATAATATGTTGTTGTAAATGTATTGAAGATTTTAGAAGAAACACTCATCGAACAAGAACTGGGAATAATGAACAAAAGATAATTTTACAAAAAATGGAACAAGATAAACTTGAGCAAAAAATGTATGAAATATCATATAAATTAGAACAACAGAAATAAATTTATAATTTTTTGGATAAACATAAAAAATATTAATTTTTGTTATTGCATACATCCAAAAAATACTCCAGCCAGGAATCGAACCTGAACCCCAAAAGTTCGTCTTTGTATGCTACCATTACAATACTGGAGATTATATGACGTCAGTAATTTGAAACAACAAAAATAAAATGGTATTATTAATTTATTTCAACAAATATGTCAAAAATTGCTTCAATCATCATAAAATTGAACGTAACCTTGTTTTCTAAATATATCGTCCAAATCTTTAACTTTTTTAAATGTCATAAGATAATTTTCAACTGATTTAAATCCTTTTCTATTATAATTAATACATTCGATTAATGCTTCATTATCATTCCAAGTCTTTTTGTCCAATAACTTTTCTCTATATCATATTTTACTAATTCATCTATAATTCTTTCTATACCATTTTTATCAAAATCAATCCACAACTTGTAAGATTCTCCTAAATGGTTTAATTCATTTGGAATACCAGAACTTTTACAGCTTGAAAAAATACCATGAATACAATCTTCATATATTGATACTGAAAATTTTTCGCCATATTTCCAGAATTTATAAAATCTTTTTCCATCAGGTGACCAAATTCTTTCAGCAATTCCCTTTCTAATAGATTTCAACTCTTTCTCCAATACTTTTCTAAATAAACTTCTTTCATCTTGAAAATTATTTAAATGAATACAATTCTTTTTTAATAATCCCATAAATCCTCTACTATATCTAATAGAAGAACTCAATGATACAATAAAAATTATTAATAATAACTTCATTTTTTTACCCAGTTCTTAGGGAAGGACTAAAAATAATAATATATATTTACATATAAAAAAAAATGTTAATTTTTGTGATTGTGTTTATTGTTCATTTGACTTATTTATTCAAACATGATTGTTGTGAATGTATTATGGAAGATAAATGCTATGAAGCATATCGTTTAAAGCTTAATGAATCTTATATAGGGTTTGTTTTGAAATCAAACAGGAATGGTTTGAAAATAGAAATAAAGACTGTTGGTATTGATAAAAATCTCATAAAGAAATTATCAGGAACTAAAATAAAAGCATATTCAACCTGGAATGATATCTTTAAACAAGATTATGAAATTACAACCTGTTCTCGTTATATCTTTTACAAAGATGAATATGATATATTGAAAGCTTTGATTTTATTTTATGAAGCTACAAAAGACTCCAAAGCATGGGAATTGACAAGCATTCTAGAAGCAGCTCACCAATTATTTGAATTATACAATAAAAGTATATTAGAAAAAGAACTCTGTGAAGTTTCATCTGAACCTTATGTATCACTGTTTTATTACTTATTTGCAGAAGAAGGAGTACCGTGTTAACCTTATAATTGTTAAAAATAAATAATAATTTTTTTTAGTTATAATATTTTTATAGAAAACAGTATAAATATGTATAATTGTATAAATTGTGGAGAATCAGCCGAATTTTATTGTACTAGCTGTGACGTCACATTTTATTGTTCTAAAAAATGTCAAAAAGAACATTGGGTTTATCACAAATTACAATGCAAAATTCTAAATTCATCATATAAATTAATTGGTGTAGGAGATTTTTCACACGGAGATGAAAATATATGGCAATACAGATTCAATTTGTTAAAATTCTTTATTAATGTTACTGATAAGAATTTAGTTATTTTTATTGAAGATACTAAAAATCATAGTTATAACATTATGAATATAGAGGAAGAATTAATTATTGATAAAAAATATGGACTTTATGAAGGAAAATATCCTTATGGTCCACTAGAAAAATATTGTTTTAGGTTATACGATTCTCCTATATATTTAGAAATAATTAAGTATATCAGAAAACATCAAAAAAGAATAACAATAATTGGAGTTGATAATAACAAATTAGAAAGGGATAAAGAAATGGCAGAAAGAATTTTAAATAATTTATATGAAAAAAATGTAAACTTTTTTTGGGCACATAATGATCATATTGATGACAGAGAAATAACAGCATTATATGAAACAAAATGGCAAAGTGAAAAATATTATTGTGGTTATTATTTGAAAAAAAAATTACAAGATAAGTATTGTATTGTATTATCAACTGGTTATGAAGGACAGATTAGATTTGATGGTAGTTGTAATAATAAAGAATGTTCTGAACGAATTTCTTTTGTTAAACCAATTTTTAAGAAATTTATTATACCAAAATATGACAAGTACAATTATAGTGGATTATATGAAAATTTCAATAATGATAAAATAGCAGAATTTGCCGCAACAACATTCCCAGAAAATAAGCCTTTTATGATGAAAAAATCCAAATCAGTTAATTATGTACTATTTTTTAGGAACATCAATCCGTTATTGATGATAACGCTAATGTAAATATAGAGGGCATATATCAATTTTTGAATAAAATTATAATTCTTTAATAAAATATGGGAGAACAACAACACTCATTCGAATATTTCCACTAAAAATAAGGGAAGGACAATTAATTTATTTATTGAAAATAAAAATATGATCATTATTTTTTTAGTAATAGTATTATTTAATTGTGAAGAAACGTTTGATTTTGATAAAATAAGAAGTTATGTTAGAAAGAATAAACTAGTTATCAATATGGATGATATGCATTTTGAAAGCAAACCGTTCGAAATTCCCTCATATATAAACTTCAAGTCTGTAAACTATGGAATAAACATACCATATATGTCTGTGCGTGATGGTATTGTTCTACCTGTTATAAACGGACGTGTTTTATTTACAAGTGGGTTTGATAAACAACCTGTTTCCATACCTGTTCCTAAAGGAGTTAAAGTATACAAAAATGATTCTGCTGAAGATCAATTATTTGGATTCTGTATTCTTGGTGGAATTGTTCATCATGGAGAAGTTATTACTATTTATGGAAACATTGTAGCTCATTTGGATGATTATGGGTTTATGACTCCAATAGATGGACATATGGAGTTAAAACAAATTGTGATGGAATTACAACAAGAATTAACTCGATTAAAAATAAATGCTTTGAGAGAAATTGAAAGATATTCCAAAAACATTAATAGATTAATTATAAGAATACAAGATGAAAATGAATTGGCACAGAAAAATATTTATGGATTAATTATACAGTTTGAAATAATAAAAGAGAAATTCAGTGAATTAGCTGATAAAAAAGATCTAGAAGATGTTTTATTAGTTGAAAGATTTAAGCTTGTTGAATCGCTTTTAGATGACATTTCCAATCAATGCACTTTAATAGAAAAAGCCAGCAGTTTGATAAAGCTTTACTATAGTGACTATTAGATATTGGTTATCAATTTCCTAATAATTAAAATTATATCTTCCAAAGCTTATATTTATTAATAAAATATTTAAATAAAAAAAATATGGGATTTTGTTTTTCAAAAAACAAGTATTTTAGTGGTATTTTTTTAGGTACTGAAAAATCTGGTAAAACTACAATTTTTAAAAGGTTAGCAAAGGAAGAAATTGATCCTAATGAAATTGATATTTTCCATGCTAAAACATGTTTTTTTGAAAATCCAAGTATAACACTTAAATTATATGATTTACCAAGTGGTAATGACACTTGGAGACATTTTATCCAGTCTAAAGATTTTGTTATTTTTGTTATGGATAATACTTTATTTGATAAAGATGAAATCATCAAAAAAAAATTGAACTGTTTAATAACAGATTATTATCAAGAAGACGAATTAAATATATTATTTGTAATAAACAATAAGGATGATATTCTTTTCAAAGTTGATTTTGACAAAATAACAGAAGAGTTTAAACTTTCTGAACTAAAAGAAAATATAAAATGGGATTTAATGGAATGTAACGGACTAAAAAATGAAAACGTGCTTGGTATTGTTGATTGGGTATACAAAAATTTATCGTAAAATAAAAACAATAAACTTTTATAAATCACCATCAAATTGAGCACCACCACATGAAGGACAAACATAATTACCTTTTGTTTTTATAGTTGAAACAGCACATTTATTACAAACGATATATTTGCAATTGCAATTTGCTCCAAATTTCACGTTTTCATCAACTAAGTTATCACATACATTACAAGCCTCTTTGGTAACAAGAAACTTTTCGTAATGATTAATTTCTTTAATAAGTAGTAAATTTATTTCGTCTGTTATTTTCTTTAAATCATAATTTTTATTTGCTAATTCTTGGGTAAATTTATCTCCAATAACAAGATCTTTGTTATTTACTGATTTCAAGTCATTCATAGAATCATTCAAAATTCTTTGGCTATCTTTCAAATTATCTAGAGTGTCTAAAATTTTATTGCAACTATTTTTAACTTTATCAATATCATGTTGAAGTTTTCTTCTCTTTTTTGCCCTTGGATTCAACTCATTATCGTCTAAAGGTTCATTTCTACGTCTAATTTTTGGATTATTCTACATATATAATTATATTTTAATAATAAAATATACCTTTCCTGTAGTTACTTGATTATTACTTTCAAATTCAATTCCAAAATTACCACTAGTACTAGAAAATATTGGTGAATATTGTTCATTATACATCTCTTTCTTTTTTATTTATAAACAAATTATATGGAATGGCCTAATTAACCATTTCTATTTTTTGATTATTAATATTTGTGTCAGGACACAATTTATTTTTTATTCTACAACATATATTTTATTGATTCAACATTTTCTTCTGAACAATTTTAAACTTTTATAATTCACCATTAAATTGAGCACCACCACATGAAGGACAAACATACTTACGTTCTGTATTTATAATTATGACAGCACATTTATAACAAACATTATATTTGCAATTGCAATTTGCTCTAAATTTCGTGTTTTTATCAATTAAGCTATCACATATATGACAACATTCTTCGTTATCAATAAATTTTTTGAAATGATCAACTTCTTTCCCGAATAATAACTTTAATTTATCTGTGCCTTTTTTCAAATCAGAAACTGCACTTTCTAATTCCTCGTTATATTTTCCTCCAATAACAAGATCTGGGTTGTTTACTGACATAAATTTTTTCAAATAATCTTTCAAAATTTTTTGGTTATCTTCCAAAATGTCTATTATGTCAACAACTTCATTCGAATTTATTTTAACTTTATTGACATCACTTTGAAGTTTTCTTCTCTTTTTTGTCCTTGTATTTAACTCATTATCGTCTAAATTCTCATTTCGACGTCTAATTCTTGGATTAATCTACAAATATATCAATTTACATATATAAAAAATATTACAACATACCATTATATCATCTAATTGTGAATACCGTGGTGATGGCTGTGAATACTGCGGTAAATTTATTGAATGTATAAATTCTGTAGAATACTGTGGTGAATGTGGTGAATTGTACATAATTGCCTTATTTTTAGTTCTAAATAAAATTTAAAAATTATATAACTGGACCCTCCCTTAAATATTTTTTTTTTAAATATTATTAATAATTAATCAAAGTAGGTACCTATCCCGCCCTTAAATTTTATTAATTTTAGAAAGAAAAAAAAAAGTATAAAAAAAAATGATAAAATCTACATTGACGAAAGATGTGAATGTTAATCAATTTGCTGTGAATGGATTGATTTATTCAGGGAAAACTTATTTGTTGAATATGCTTGAAAATTTTATAAATGATAAATCGAACAAATCAATTGTTAATAAGAAATATCCAAAGTTATTACAATTCTTGGAGAAATTCAAGGTAAATAAATCATTATATAATATTTTTTTAAAAAAAAAAGGTGGTTTATGAAGATCCAAACCAAAAACCTCTTGAAAGATATGATGATTTGTCTTGGTATTTGAGGGGGTTAAAAAAGGCAGGAGAATCTCCAATTCTTTTTGTAGGTGCTATAACTTCGATAATTTGTCTGCTGCTTTTTGTCGTATCATTTTTTTTGAATGATAGAGAAGCTTTATTCACATTATTAATGTGGGGATTTGCACCAATAATAATATTCCCAGTGCTCGCATTAATATGTATTGTGTTCATATGCATGAAATCTTATAGATTATTTATAGCAGCTGCTATAGATTTGATAATTTGCTTGCCGATTTTTTATTTATCCATTGTAAACCAAGAAGTGCCTATATTCACAATATTTATATGGGGATTTGCACCAGTATTAATATTCCTATTGATTGCATTAATATGCTTGAAACCTTATAGATTAATTACAGCAGGAGCTATAGTTTCAACAATCTGCCTGCTGATTTATGATTTATCCTTTAAGAATAACGACTCACCTACGTTCACATTATTTATGTGGGGATTTGTACCACCAATAATATTCTCAGTGAATGCATTAATATGTATTGCGTTAATGTACATGAAACCTTATAGATTAACTGTTAAAGATATCTATTCCAACATTAAAGCCTTTTTCTTTGGTAAAATAAATTGTGATGAATTCGAACAGAATTGTTTATTTGTTGACGATAGTTCTTCGCTGGAAGAGAGAATGTTATTAAAGATGAAGCTTAGGAATGGTTATATAACGAAAGCTCAATTTGATGAACTTTTTGAAAAGTATAACCTCACAAAAACACGTGAGCCCAAATTCTGGATTTACCTAAATACAAGCCCTGAAGCAGCCTATCGTAATTTACAAAAGCTTATTGAGGAACTGGAATCTGAAGGAAAAGGTACATCAGTAAAAGAAGCGATAACTTTGGATTATTTGAAAAATCTAAACGAGATGTATGTTGAATGGAAAAATGAGATGAAAGTAAAGCATACGGGAAGGTTTATTATTGTTGAGTACGAAAAATTTGAACCGTTAGAAACAATGTTAACAATCATTAATGATAATTTTTAAATTTATTTTTTTCCTTTTGTTATAAATCTTAAGTGATTGAATAAATGAATTATATATTTATAGAAATTAATTATTTTTGTGTGAGGTTACAATACAAGAAAAAGGAAAGAAATAATGTTACAGATAATACAACCAAAAAGATTTTCAGAAGGATGTATTTCGTCACACAGTTTTATTATTAGTCAAAATGGAGCTGTTTTTGGGAGTGGATCGAATAAAGATGGTCAACTTGGTGTTGGAAATTACACTAGGTCATTTTCAACTCCTCAAGAAATAAAATTTGATCAAAAAATCAAACAAATAGCAACAGGAATTAATCATTCTCTTTTTTTAGATGAAAATGGAGTAGTTTATTCGTGTGGAAATAATTATCATTCTCAACTTGGATTAGGTAATAATAATAAGAAAACCAAACCCCGAAATTTACCACAAATAATTGAAAAATTTCACGAACCAATTGTAGAAATATGCTGTAGTAGTATCAGTTCATTATTTCGAGGAATAAGTGGAAAAGTTTATGGATGTGGTTGTCAATTAGGATTAAACTACTACAACGACCAACCATTTCCCATTGAAATTCCAACAAAAGATGAAAAAATTGGACAAATTTCAGCAAGTATCAAACACGCCATTTTATTAACTATAACACACAAAATTCTTGTATTTGGTAGTAATTCTTATGGTCGAATTGGTTTTTCATCGGAAAATAAATATATAAAATATCCTACTGAAACTTTATTATCAAAAAAAAACGAAAAAATAAATCAAATAAAATGTGGATATGACTTCTCATTATTCCTGGATTCAGAAGGAAAATTATTTGGGTGTGGTAGAAATGATAATTTTCAACTTGGATTTGATTCAAATGGGAAGACCCAGTTTTCTATTGTTGAAATAAACACAAATCAACAGAAAATATCGAAAATTTTATCAGTTGGAGCGTTTCATTCTTTTGTTTTGAATGAAAAAAATGAAATATTTTGTTTTGGATCAAATTCAGATGGACAACTTGGATTACAAGATTCTTCAATAAAAAATTCAACTTTCAGAAAATTTGAATTTCACTCAAAAATTATCCAAATTGAATCTATTGGAGTTCATACCTTTTTCTTATCTCAAAATGGAGAAATTTTTTCATGTGGATACAACAATTATGGACAACTTTGTCTTGGAACATTAACTCCAAAGGAACATAAAATACAACTCACGAAATTTGATCGTCTTTTATGTTTGTTTCCATGGACTAGAAAACTCCACTTCTCTTTTACACATCCTTTCCAAAAAATTGTGTATTTTCTCTTATGGTTGATTTATTTTCAAGACGAATATTATTATTTTTCTGAAATTTCTGAAGACGTACTTATTTATGTTGTTATTCCATTGATTCCAGATGAATTCTGTATATAGGATAGAAGATTGGGGATTGAAGGAAACACTCTAGAAATATAAGAAACAAAAAAAAAATAACAATTGTATAATAAATTTATTTTTTTTCTCTAATAAATAAACGGACCATTGTATATATATATATATTTAAAAATAATATTCGAAGAGAGAATAGAAAAATGGATTTAGATGAATTATTAGGAATAGTTAAAAGTGTTTATGGAACAAAAAAGGCTCAGTTACCAGAAGTTTTATTATTGTTAAGTGAAATTTATATTCAAAATTTGGAAAAGTTAATGGATTTCAAAAACGATGTTGTTAATGTTATACTTGATTTTGAAGATGATATGGATAAATTATTTGAACAAGATAAAAAGGTAATTCGAGATGATAAAATAATTTCAAAATGTATCATGATCGTAAGTGGACAAATACATAGTACGAATTGTCAGCATTTATATTCGAAGTTAGTAAAAAAGATTAAAATAGCCGTTAGTGAGAAAACTTTTAAGAATGAGCATTTGAAACTGTATATTAAAGACCTTGAAAAGAAAAATGATGTTATTATAAAAGGAGTGGAATTTTTGTTTGGAGTTTTAAAAAATTTAAATGGTCAAAAAAATGCTGTTGCGCTTATGATAACTCAAATGCTCAATTATACTTTTCAAGAACAAGGTATTACAAGAGAAAAACTTTTAATGATTAGACCTCTAAGAGAAAGACCAAGTTTTCAGTGTTAGACTCGGTTTGTCAAATAAAAGTCTTTGTTTTACACTTGAAGTAACTGGTTTACAAAGTGATACCAAGTTTAGTCAGAAAAACTTGGTCTTTTCCGATAATCCCTAGTTTATTCCAACTAAATGGGGTGTTACAAAATAAATTGAGTTATTCTAGAAAGATTATACATTTAATGAATAAACCCTAACTAGTATGTTAATTTAAAATTCGAATATTTTACGACTAATAAAGCTAAAAATAATAAAAAAAATAAAAATAATAGAAATAAAAATGAGTTTATTAAAAAACGAATTCATTAAGTTGGTAAGATGTTTGGGAGTGAAGTTATCGAAAGAAGGAGAAGATCAAATTAGTAATACATACAATAAAGTTGATTGGAATAGATTACCCGAAAAAGATGTTATTGATTTGAATAAAAAATTTGTAAAGTATTTAACTACTCAAAAAAATGATAGACACATAGTCCAGGAACTCTCAGAGTTGATTTTCGTTGATATAGGTGAAAAAGAAAAAGATAAATTAAATGTTTAACTATCAAAGATTTATATGCACGTCTGGAAGGGTCTTTCTTTTAGAGGTCTATTCATATTTTTTTTTTGTATTAGATTGTTGTCAAAATTATTGTTTTGTTTATTTAATTGTCTTCCCAAATTTGCCGAAAATATTTATTTATTAATTAATTATTTTTGTGTGAGGCCAGTCAATACAAATAAAGAAATATGACCTTCCCTATAAAATTAATTTATTTTTTTTAAAATAAAAAATATTTCTTAAGTAATTTTTTTCCCTTTATTTGTATATATAATAATGGAAGAGAAACAAGAATTTGAAGATATCAAAACTCATTTACAAATTACGGTGCCAATAGAAGGAAATTATAGGATTGACAAATACAACTTCACGTTTGGAAACTTCAAAAGACAAAATACGCTGCTTTTTGCTCTGGAAACATTTATTTTATCTGCTCAATATTTTTATCAAAATCCAGGCCTTGCATTCAGGGATACAAATGGATATATCACGTTCTGGAATTTTGGAGATAAAAATTTTTATACATTAAGTATAAATGATATCACAGGAACTGAAAATATGTCATTTACTGGTATAAATAACTCACTACAGAAACTAATCAAAAAACAACGCAGTTTATCTGGGACGGACTGGAGGTTTGACCATTCGCTTTTATTTTATGCTGCCTATTGTAACGATGAGTTAAGGAATCCAAGACTTGTGCTATCAGAAAATTTTACAGACAACGATATTGTTATGCATGATGATGATGGAATCGATGAAGGGATGACAATTCCAAGCGTTCATATCAGGGACATTTTTAATTATACAAATACTGAATTGATTATACGTAAAAAGTTCAAAATTACATTAAATGAGAATATGGAAAATTTCATTGTTAATCAATATTTTTTCCCGATAAAGTTATTATTCCAGAAATCATTTTTCCACTTCAAAATGCCACTAAATAATTGTAATATTTATCTATCTAAGGCCTTAGAAGAAATGAAACAAATTGCTAGAAAGTATTGTGAACCAGATTTATTTATACCAGAACCCGAGAATGATATAAACTACAAATTACATAGTTTACGTTTCAATCCAGAATTTGACGATTTGGATGATAATAATGATGATTCAGATAATAATGATGAAACTCAACAAGAAAAAAGAGCAAAGGAAGAAAAGAGGAAAGCACGAAATCTCATGATGAAAACGACATTTAACGAAAGAATTCAATTAGAACAAAAGAAGAAAAAAATAAAAAAACCAGAAGAATGGAATAACATATTCCTTGATTGGCAATGGTCTTTATTAAGTGAAGATGAACAGATGTTGAAAAATACATTATTATTATTAAAAAGAATTATCACTAGGACGAATAATGAAATTGAACAATTACAAAAGCAAATCGATCATAAAATTGCAACTAATTATCCTGAAAACAGAATATTAATCAAAAGTATAAACGATCTTAGTGAAAAAATGAAACAACAATCTTTGACAAATTATAGATTATCACAGATACATTATGAACAGAACGAAATTGATGAAGGTGAATTAGAAAATTATAAAAGGCAATATAAAGAAGTTATTGATAAAATAGAACGTTTTTGGGATATAGCTTATGAACAAGAAGAAAAGAATGATATGATAGATAATGATGATCTCCTTGAATTAATAGAAAAACATGTTTCTATTGAAAACACTATTAAAGAAGATGAATCAATTAATAATTTGATGTTAAAAATTGAACAAAAAAAGAGAGAGAATATTATGGTATATAAAAATTGGTGTTCTGATAATAGAGTAAGGGAGGTCATGTCAAAATCAATGAAATCTGTTGTTCAAAACTGGAACGATGAAATTTTTCAATCAAATTATCAGACTATTTCATTTGAGGAAATTGATGGGGAAAATGATGTTGGTATAATTTTTAGGAAGAAACATATACAAAATATTGATAGATTATTAGGATTACGATATACATTAATCAATTTCCAGTTAATCGAACATATGATATACAGTACTTTTAATTATTGGATATCAAATGTTTTGCATCTTTTTATGGTTGGCGCGAAAGGAAAGGGGAAATCTGAGACATGTAAAGTAGCAAGGGATAGTTTTTTGCCTAATTTGATAATATACCAAAGTTTTTTGCCGTCACCAAAATTTTTAACAGGAAAAACAAATCCTATCAATAATTCGATATTATGGATTGATGAAGTTCCCGATGTTTTTATTTCGAAAGAATCGGATGCTAATAACGGGAAAAATAACGCAAGAGCAGACATGAAAACTTTATTACAAAGTGATCGAGTTAATTACACTGTTTTCGCGTTCACAGATAAAAAAAAAGGGGGTAAGGGCAATGCTGCTGATAATAGAACTCAACTTACTATGTCAAATCATGTAAAAAATGGATTTCTTATAACTGGTAATACTGCTCCACCAAGAAATGATCCATTGCCAGATAGATTATTGATTGAAAATATTTTCGTTGATGATAAAAACATTATTAATTTACTTGTGCAAACACTTAACCTTTTGAAACTAGATAAAAATTTTAAAAGAGAGAAAGATTTATTCTTAAATTCGTTAAAACTGAAACAGACTGTTCTTCTCAACTTTTTTATGTATAGTTCAGCTGGGATGTTTGGATCGAAAATACCACCATATACTGATCAAGTGACTTGTTTATTGAATGATAATATACTCAAAAAATTTTGTAATGTTTTCAAAACATATGATTATGGACCAAGATCAATGAAACGTTTACAAACAGTAACTATTGGTGTTATGTACGAACGAATTTTTGCAGAATTATTTTTATTGGAAAATAGTCGTTATAGATATAATGAAGAAAAGGGATTTATTTATGATCATATAAAATATTCAGATATTAATGAACGAGAAGAACCTCATGTACCAGGAAAGGAAGAAGTTTTTCATCAAATTATGATACGATCATATACAAATATAAATGATTTATGCAGTGCATTATCTCTTACAAATTGTGAAAGATTGAATAAAATTGAGAAGGAAATAACACAAGTGTTATTTGATAGACTTTTGATGTTGACAAATTATTCGTTTGTTAAAAGAATAAATGGAAAATCATTGAAAAGATATTTTGATGAAAAGGCTAACCCCAACAAAACACTGGGATTTCGTTTTGTACGTGATACAAATGAAGGAATTATTTATGATCCAAATTTCATAGTATTATATTTTGGAAAATCAAAAAGGGAGGCAATTCTAGAGATACAGTCAAATTTGAGTTCTCATGTCGTTCCTTCACAAGTTGAGGCTGTTATTGATGGATTTAAGAAACATCCAGTTAATACTAGTATAAGTTATAAAAAGGTTATACATAAAATTAAAGTTGGTGATGATTCCGTTTATTTTCATCCGCCTACTGTTGGAAACGCTACTAATCAAACCACTACTGTACAGGGGATACGTGGTAATTTTTGTTCCGAATTATATTACAAGGGAAAATTTTCTTTACAGTTTAATGTTCATGGCCTTAAAGATTTTTTGGAATTGAAGGAAAGTGTTTTATTCGATAAATTTAAAGATATTTTGAAGAATTCTTTCGAAAGCATGATTTGTTTTGATAAGAAATTATTTATTTTTGATTCAAAAAAGAGAGAAGTAATTTCAATGAAAGATCATATTGTTGATAATTCTGATAGAGTGTGTAGGATAAACAAAATTAAAGTTCCGAATCCTTATTATAGAATGGATGAAACCAATTGGAATATTTATCATGGAGCTAATAACCTGAACTCAAATGATTATCATTTGAACAAATTATTGAAACAGATCAATACTAATCAGAATTTTGAATTTAGTAAAGACATTGATGAAATTTCAGAAAAAATTCATTTTGAAAGAATGAAAATCAGTGAAGAAGAAATTAGAGCTTTAAAAAAAGAAAGATACGATTTGTTTAATTAAAAAAAATAATCATTATTATTAAATACAACTCATTTTTTTTATTTTCTACACATAGAGAATCAATCAATGATGTTTGTCAAATACATTTATTTTTCAATCTTCATTTACCAACAATTCTTTTTTTGTACAATTTAACCAAAATATCACCATGACATTGCTTTGGCTTACACCAACATCCTAATGTTTTACCACTCAACTCTTGGATATATCTTTAATAAAATTGACAATTTTTATTTGACATTAAAATTTCTAATATTTTCTAAAGAACATTGGAAAGTTTTAAAATTTACTTCCAAATTTAGGTCTCGGTGGTTTTTATTATCATCGGGAGAAGCGGAAAAATAGATATAAATTTTTTGGTCAGTATCAACGTAATTCTCCGGGATTACAGGTAGGTGGTTAATGATTACTCTCACTTTCGTTTTTCCAGTTTTTTGACATTCATCGAGAATATCTTCTATAGAATCCTTTCCTCTTCCAAAGGAAGGTAAAACAACCTTTCCTCCTCTTTTTTCTTCTACACAGCTATCAACAAAAAAAATAGCAGTATCTTTGAAAGAAATTTGATTTTTTGTCTGTGGTGGTGGTGGTTTTGCAAAGAGCTCATGAAAAAAGTTAGTTTTGTCAACACCAAGTTGACCATAAGGAGAAACATCGTGACTGCCAGGAACAATGCTGACATGTCTCATTTTGATTTTAGCTTCAAGCAAAAGCATTCGAAATAATTTGAATTCCCCAGACATTCCGTGATTGATAACATTGCCAGCAATACAGAGTCTGTGGGTTTCGTTGATTTTAAGTTTTTCTAGTTTCTCGAGATTTTCTTTATAGTTCAAGGAGGTAAGGTGAAGATTAGAAAGAACAGAAAAATTTGATGCACCAGAAAAATCATTATTGTTGCAATACTCTTTTGGGAAGAAGTTCATTTTTTTAATTTCACATTCTATCTCACAATTTTCCTTCTTTCTTATTATTTCAGCAACAAAGGAACCTAAAAGACGACGAGTTTCTTTTGGATGTTGAAATTTTACTTTTCTTTCATAATACTTGATTGTTTTTCCATTATGGAACTCCAATTCTTCAAGAGAGTGATTGTTATAACTCAGGTACTTTTCTCCAGGGAAATTCCAATGAGAAATTGTAACGCTTTTCTTAGAATTTCGTGAAACTTTAACAATAGGCATCAACGAACGGATATTATCTCTGAAATACTTTTCTATGATAGTTTGATAATTACTATTTTGAAACGAAAGAACGTTTTCCATGTAGATCGAAGTCAAATCAATGCAACTTACTCCACCCATATTTTGATCTGGGATTGTAAGTTTAAAACCATCCTCGCAGCTGGTAACAACCAAATTGCTATTGTTTTGGGAAAGTTCATAAAAGCTTCTGTAATTAGTTTCAACGTTCTTATTTACATAGTGAAACAAAAATAGTGACCTCAGAAACGTTTCATTATCCTTCAAATAATCTATTTTAACCAATTTCATTTCATAGGATCCTCTTTTCTGACAGAGTACATTTCTTACGTTATTTTGTTTTCTTATATTTTCAATCCTTTCAGGTATATTCTCCACATTAAACATATTTATGATTTCCTCTTTAGTAAACACGGCGGAAAGAGAAATGAAATCCTTTTTTCGATTATTTTTCTTATTTCTTCCAAGCAAACAACAGAACTGATTATTTTTCATGTATTTTCCCAAATTTTCTTGAATCCAGAGATTTTCGGGGAGGTTAATCTTCTTGGGGGTAAATTTGACCATGCCCACAATGCTTTTGAATTTTTCTATAATACTTTCTACAGTTGATAAATGACGTATACTTTTACTATTTTTCACTATCTTCTTCTTCTTCTTCTTCTTCATCTTTTTTTTTTTAATTAATTTATATAGAGAGACCCAAAGAATTTTAAGTTTATTTAAAAATAGAACGACGGCCATTCTATCTTTTTTGGATTTAATTCCGAATTCCGATCCAAAGAGAGGCCGTGGATTATAAAAAGGCCGTTTTTTCGGGTATCCAATTCATGTGGATTATAAAAATTCAGCCATAGTGGCCTTCCAACCAATTTTTCGCCCCGGAATTCATTTCCAACGGCTATATAAAAAAAACTTTTTCCAGAAATTTTCGCG
>Ga0209976_10000522_pt1 | contig 25205 bp, 18 predicted proteins | sample SumtaG_FD_182806 | JGI IMG/M metagenome (GOLD analysis project Ga0209976, IMG submission 182806) | Deep subsurface microbial communities from Indian Ocean to uncover new lineages of life (NeLLi) - Sumatra_00157 metaG (SPAdes) (version 2) | ecosystem: Environmental > Aquatic > Marine > Oceanic >...
ATAATATATCTCAATAATGTATTAAAAACTTAAGCACTACTAATTTCAAATTTTAAATAATAGATTTTAGTATTAATTTAAATCATTTCTAATACTGTATTTGCCTTATATTTACTTTAAATGTAAACAAACGCAGAGTTATATTTACTTATTATAACTCCCGCGCAACACCGTAATAAATTAAATAAGTTGTAGGAATGGCAATTAGAGAGATAATTGACCATATCAGTCTGAATATCGAATCATTTAATGTATTTGATAGAGATGTTCCATAATAAACAAAGTAGTACGATATTGTACCTATTATGAAAAATATCCATTTTTTTCTCAATTCCATGGGCTCAAGTTTAAAATAAATTCTTCCCGAGTAGTATATTAAAGGTCCAAATGTAAACAGAGTGCAGACAATATAAGAATAAATTAAAAATTCCCAGCTCCATACAGGCTTCCAATTTGTGGTTTCATTTATAGTAATTCCATTTGGGATAAACCAAAGTCCAGATAAGAGCACACCAAAAGAAATTAATAAAATGAGTTGGGTTCTTACAGTAATAACATTCTTAGATTTAGTAAGAATTAATACAAAAATTAGTAGGAAAACTTGACAAAAACAAAATAAGAAATATGTTAAAAAATGAAGTAGACGTACGAGAGGTTCATCAAAAACGGAGGCATAAATTATATTTATTATAACTCCTAAGCCCACACAGACATAAAATCCACATAAAGCAAGGTTAAGATTTTTTTTATCTCTTCTTAGAATTATATAAGACATATAAAGATAAAACAATCCAATTAAACCTTGAACAATATAAATCTGAATAAATCGAGCTGCGTCCATTTGATTATGTTGTTATTTTATACCCTAATCCCAATTTTATATTAAATAAACCGTTTTTGTTATAAAAACTTTTATTTTTTTTGATAATTAATTTCTTTCTTTTAGGAATGATAGATCAAAAATCAGGAATGTAATTTGTTTAAAATAATTTTGGAATTAATTAATCCATTTGTCGTCCAATACCGTAATAAATAAGAAATAAATTTATTAATGAGGGCATAGCTATAATGACCCAAAGTATTAAATTAGCATGTCCGAGGTAGCAAAAATAGGAGGTACCATAACATAAAAAGAAATAACCAGAAATTCCAATAATGAAACAAAGCCATCTTTTTTTTAATTGTTTGTATTCAATTTTTTGATATAATTTTATGGAATAATAATATGTAGGAATAATTGCCCCAAACGTACAAACTGTAAGGAACAGAAGTGTAAATTCTAGACTCCATTTAGGTCTCCAACCTGTACTTTCGTTTATAGTTACAACATTAGGGATGAAGAAAAGCGTTATTATTAATACACTAAAAACAAATATCATGAGTACTTGAATTCTAGTGGTGAGAGTCTTTTCTGATTCATATAACATCATTACAAATAAGCTCAAGAAACATAAGGATAAGCTCAAAAGGTAAACAGTAATGAAATTAAAATTAAAAGAATTATTTCCCCTATAACAGGTGTTATAATTACATAAATAAGATTAACTATAACACCCATTCCACAGGACAAATAAAAACCAGCCACTATAAAATTAATTCTCTTTCTATTTCTTACCAAAATTCTGTATCCTAAAAAAAGAAATACTATGCCATATAGAGCAAATACAACAAAAACTAATAGAAACCTTGCGAGATCCAAGACTTGTGATATCAAATAAAAATCCCATTTATCGTTTTTATGATTTAAATTAAATATTATCTAATTATTATTATTTATTTTTTTGGTATATAATATTTTTTTTTAAAATAATTGCATATAAAATGCTAAATTAATTATAGATACAAAAGAGAATTATGATTATTCTAAAAAAATGACCAAATCTAGCGATGAAGCCATACTGAAAAAAGAAAAAAAGATCATTTCAAAAGAATTAATTGAACAAATACGTACAGCAGCTAATTACTGTTATAATTGTAATCGGTGTGTTAATATATGTCCTATGTCTCATGTAGGAATTTTTTATCCAAGAAAGTTAATTACAGACTTAACTTCTTCGCCATTAGAAGAGACATTAAAGAATTATAACATATGGGAATGCCTTACCTGTGGGCAATGTACCGTTTATTGCCCAATGACCAAAGATAATGTAGGCGTAAGGATACCAGAACTAGTTTTAGAATTAAGAAAATTATCGACAATTGATGCAGAACAATTAGATAAAATTGCACAATGTGAAACTCATGATGACATTTTTCCATTAATTTCAAGGATAATGGCAGAAAATCCTTTATCTCCCAATAAGCTAGATTTTTTGGAAGGTCTACCGTTAAAAACAACAAATTCAGGTGAAATAGCTTACTTTGTTGGATGTTTACCTTTAATGGAAGATATTATTATTAACATTGATATCAATTATAAAAACACGCCTATAACTATAATCACTTTACTGAATGAAGCTGAGATAGTACCAGTTGTTTTAAATGAAAAGTGCTGTGGACATGATATACTATGGGGTAAAGGGGATATAGAAACATTCAAGAAATTAGCTGAATATAATGTTAATCTTTACAAAGAAGCAGGAGTTAAAAAAATTATCCTTGGATGCGCCGAAGGATACAGGACATGGAAATTTGATTATCCAAAAATAATAGATGATTTTGATTTTGAAGTATTACATTTTTCAGAGTTTTTTTTAAAAGAAAAGATCCTCGAAAATGTCAGGATGGCTCAAAAAGCTGAAATTAAGGTCACCTATCATGATGCTTGTCGAATAGGACGCTTAGGTGGTAAATTGTATAACGCTCCAAGAGAATTAATTAAGCAAATTCCAGGCGTTAAATTGGTTGAGATGGAAAATATCAAAGACGATGCTAATTGTTGTGGTGTTTCAGCATTTATGGGGTGTAATGAATATACCCGCATTTTAAGACAAAATCGTATTGAAGAAGCAATTAAAACAGGTGCTGAATATTTAATTGTTCCTTGTCCAAAATGTTTAACACATTTCAATTGTTATCTCAATGAGCCCTCCTTAGATGAAGAACATAAAAAAATAAGAGATAAAATAGAGGTTATTGACATCGCAAGTTTTATAGGGAAATTATTATTTCTTGTTTAAGTTCTTAAAAACCTTCTTATTTCAAAAAATTGAGCAAATTAATCCATCACCTTTATTGTATAAAAAAGAAATTTAAAATCAATAATTAAGTTTATAACATAGAATGTGAAATTGAAAGATAAGTGAGTTTAATGGTCAATAATATTAAAAATATTATTAATAGCTCTGAATTAGATCAAAATTTTATAAAGGATATTTCTGAAACAGATGAAACAAAAAGTATTTTTGCTTGTTTTGAATGCGGGATGTGTACATCAAGCTGTCCAGTAGCAGAATTTTTCCCATTTGATCCGCATCAAATGACACGGTTAGCAGCTATTGGAGCAAGTAAACAGATTTTGAATGATAAGAGTTTGAGATTTTGTCTGACATGTAGGAATTGTCAAGAATATTGTCCTCAGAATGTTGATTTTATTGAATTTATTAAAAAAGCTAGGAGGCTTTTAATAGAACATGGGATTGAAATTGAGGAACCTCATGATGGGATTTTAACTACGATCACAGAAATTCAAGCAAAGAGCCCATTTGGATTTAAGATACCCTCTAATATAGTTCCTGAGGGGTATAAAATATCTAAAACGGGTAAAATTGCCTATTTTTTCGGATGTTTACCAATTTTAGACATTGTTTTTGACTATTTAAATATAAATCTTATAAAAACAGCAAAAAATGCCATAAAAATTTTAAATAAAATATTTAAAGACCCCCCAGTCCTTATTGAAAATATTAAATGTTGTGGACATGATGTGCTTTGGAAAGGACGCTTTGAGACTTTTAAAGAATTAGCAGAACATAATGTAAAAGAAATCAATAAATTAGGAATAGATACCATCATTACCACCTGTGCTGAATGCTATAGAACATTGAAACTAGATTATCCAAAATATGTTAAAAATGTAAAATTTGATGTCATTCACCTTTCTGAATTGGTTGCTGATAAAATTATAAACAATCAAATCGAATTTTCAGAAGCTTTTAATAAATCAGTCACTTACCATGATCCATGCAGATTAGGAAGACATATGAAAGTTTACAAACCTCCTAGAGAAATTTTACATCATATGGAAGAATGTGGAATTGACTTTAACGAGATGGAAAACTCAGCTGAAAATTCACCATGTTGTGGAGTAAGTTGCTTTTTAAATTGTAATGATCTCTCAAGGGCTTTACAAATAGATCGATTAACAGAGGCAGAAAAGATAGCGGATATAATGCTGACTACTTGTCCAAAATGTCTGATTCATTATAATTGTATGCTGCAAGATAAAAAAGAGAAGGAATCCGATGATATTAATATAGAAGTATCTGATCTGACCAATTTAATTGCTCAGGTTATGGGATTAGATGATTTAGAAAAAAAATAGGATGAAATTAAATGATGAGCGAAAAAAATAAAATCAAGACTGCGATGGTTGTTGGAGCGGGAATTTATGGTTGTGAAGCAGCTTTGGATTTAGCAGAATCCGGCTATAAAGTTTATTTAATAGATAAGCATGCTTCTCTTGAAGAGATTTTAATCCAATCTGATAAAATCTCACCAATAAAAGATTGTAGCAAATGTATGCTACCTCAAAAACTAGAAGAAATAGATAAAAATTCAAATATAGAACTAATCACAAATGCCGAAGTCATTAATTTAGAGGGTGAACCTGGGAACTTTATTGCCACTGTAAGTAAAGGTATTACAGATAAAATTAAAGATATTAGAAAAAGTACAGCTGCGTGTGATCAGTTATGTTCTGTCCAAGTTCCTGATGAGCTTCCATTTCCACAGGACACAGCTTTAAAAATATTGTTAGAAGAACGTAAAGTTCCTCCGTGTGAGGATGCATGTCCATCACACGTTAAAAGCCAAGAATATATTGATTTAATTTCTAAAGAAAAATATATAGAATCTTTAAATCTCATTAGAGAAAGATGTGTTCTTCCGGCAGCAATAGGTCGAGTCTGCCCTCATCCTTGTGAAGATGTATGTAATAGAAAGGAGATTGATGAACCAATCAATATATGTGGGTTAAAAAGATTTGTAGCAGATTATGTGAGAGAAAATATCAGCGAAGAGATTACATTTTTAGAGGATAAAAAGAAAAAAAAAATAGCAATAGTTGGTTCAGGGCCCTCTGGACTAACTGTTGCGTACCATTTGGTGAGACTTGGTTATCCTGTTGATATATATGAAAGGGAATCTGTTATGGGTGGAATGCTTAGATTAGGAATCCCTAATTATAGGTTGCCACAAGAAGTTCTGAATGCTGATATCGAACATATCAAGAAATATGGAGTTGAAATAAAGACAAATGAACCCATTGGCCCTCCTGGCCCTACTATTAAGGATTTGCGAAAAGATTATGATGCTGTATATATTGGAGTAGGTTTACAACATAGTAAAAAATTAGATATCGAGGGTAAAGATCTTGAGAATATTTTATATGCGATAGAATTTTTAAAGCAATGTAGTTTAGACGAGGAGATCATAGTTAGTAAGAAAATATTAGTGATAGGAGGAGGAGATGTTGCTGTTGATGTAGCCAGAAGTGCTTTGAGAAAAGGGTCGGAAGAAGTCCATATGATAATGTTGGAATCGGAAGATATTATTCCTGCTCATTCTTGGGAAGTAGAGGAGGCGATTGAAGAGGGGGTTATATTTCACACTAGCCGCGGTCCCAAAAGGTTCGTAGGAAAAAACGGTAAAGTTTCTGGAATAGAAACTCTAATTTGTACATCTGTCTTTGATGAAGATGGACGATTTAATCCTATTTTTGAAGCATGTTCAGAAGAAATAATTGAGGGAGATATGATAATTGTTGCTATAGGTCAAACTGCTGATTTGGAGTTTCTGGACAAAGAAATTAAAGTTGGACGGGGTATCGAGATTGATAAGAGCAATTTTCAAACTTCTATGCCTGGTGTTTTTGCTGGCGGAGAAATAGTGACTGGTCCAGGTTCTGCTATAGAAGCAATGGCTATGGGAAATAAAGTTGCAGTAGCAATCGAGAAGTATCTGAAAGGTGAAGATATCTCAAGTTTAACAGATATAATTCCTGACTATAATGAAGAAGATATTGCTATATTTGATGAAATTGAAAAAGTAGAGAGAATTCAACAAAACCCAAGAAGGAATAATGAATTTCTATCTCCTGAAGAACGAAAGAAAAATTTTAAGGAATTTACAATTGGAATGAATGAGAAAATTGCCCTTGAAGAGGCAGAGCGTTGTCTCAGTTGTGGAATTTGCGAGGAATGCTTTAAATATGTAAATGCATGTGTAGGTGTTCCCATAGTCCATGAAAAAACAGATAATACCCTTGCTATCAATATAGATTCAGTAATTTTATCACCTGGAGAAGCATGGTTAAGTTGTTATGATCTTCGAAAGGGATCAAATTATAGATGGAAAATTTTAAGTCCTATTGCTGTAATAAAAGAAGAAAGGTGTATAGGCTGTGGAGAATGTAGGGATATTTGTATATTTGAAGCGATTGATAAAGTAGAAACTGTAATAGAATTTAAGACCATAAGAGATTCATTTGATCCTTCAATAAGTTTAATTCGGTATAAATCCATGGTAAATTCCGAGAAATGTACCGGATGTGGAGCATGTATAACAATTTGTCCTGTTGATGCCATATCTTTTAAATATTTTTCAAATCAAGAAATACCAATAACTATCGAGTCTTATTCAGAAAAAATAGGTGTATCAAATGAGTAAAACTATAGGAAAATTTACACCAAAAATTGTTGCTTTTATGTGTAATTGGTGTGGGTATGAGGGAGAAGATGTAGAGAGATTAAGTGATTTGAAAATATCTCCCTCTATTAGAGTAATTAGAGTAATGTGTTCAGGAAGAGTTCACCCTTCATTATTACTTGATGTGTTAAATAATGGCAGTGATGGTGTTTTGGTTTGTGGATGTCATGAAGGGGATTGCCATTATATTTCAGGAAATATTAGAGCTGAAGATGGTGTAGTAAAGACTAAACAATTACTTGATTTATTAAGAATTGAAAAAGAAAGAGTCAGATTGGAATGGATTTCTCCTTCAGAAGGAGAGAAGTTTATTGATGTTGTAAAAAATTTTACAGAACAACTTATTTCATTAGGTCCTATAAGTATTGGAACTTAGGATGTGAGCAAGATATGATAGAAAATAATGATCCAAAAAAGCAAGTGTTAGTAATTGGGGGTGGTGTAGCAGGGATCTCAGCCGCCTTAGATCTTGCAGATCAAGGTCAACTTGTTTATTTAGTGGAAAGGTCTCCCTCAATTGGTGGCAAGATGGCTCAATTAGATAAAACATTCCCTACTCTTGATTGTTCAATATGTATTCTTGCCCCTAAAATGGTTGAATGTGCTCGTCACCCTCGAATTAATCTTTTAACGTATTCAGAAGTGAAGAAAGTCGATAAAATTAATAATGGATCTGCTTTCAAGGTAAAAATTCTACTTAAACCACGGTATATTGATGCTTCAAAATGTACTTCTTGTGGAACATGCGCACAAAAATGTCCATATAAGAAATTTCCTTCGAATTTTGAACAGGGGTTAAGTAAGAGGGGTGCTGCTTATATTCCTTTTCTTCAAGCAGTTCCAGCTGTATATCTTATTGATGCGGAAAATTGTATTTACTTTAAAAACGGTACATGTAAGGTATGTGAGAAATTTTGTCCATCTCACGCTGTAGATTTTGAACAAAAACCAGAAGAAATCGAAATAGAAGTTGCATCCATTATAATTGCTACTGGTTTTGATTTAATTAATGTTATCTCATTGGAAAGATATGGATATGGTAAATATCCTAATGTTGTCACTTCTTTGGAATATGAACGAATTATGTGTGCATCGGGACCAACTAATGGTGAAATTATCCGACCTTTTGATAATAAGCATCCACATAAGATTGCTCTACTTCTATGCGTTGGCTCTAGAGATTGTAGATTAAAACCCTATTGTTCTAAGATATGTTGCATGTATGCTACAAAAGAAGCAATAATGACTATGGAACATCATCCTGATGCAGAGATTTTAGTCTACTATAATGATTTACGTACTATTGGGAAGAATCATAATGAATTTATTGAAAGAGCCAAAAAGGAGTATAATGTTCATTATACCAAAGGTTTACCAAATAAAATCTATGAAAATCCCGATTCTAAGGATTTAATAATTAGACATACTGATTTTAAAACAGGAGAAGTTAAATTTGAGAATGTAGATATGGTTGTTCTCTTTCCTGCGGTTATTCCTAGCGAGGGAGCAAAAGAATTGTCTGAAATATTAGGTGTTGAAACAGATGAATTCGGCTTTATTAAACCAATATCTTCGACAAATAATATTGAAACGAGTGTTGCTGGGATATATGTTTGTGGGGCAGCTCATGGTCCAGAAGATATTTCTACTTCTGTTGCTGAAGCTAGTGGAGCTGCAAGTAGAGCTGCTAGTAGAACATCTATAATCACCGTTGAAGAAGTAGAAGAGGATATCGTTGAAAAAGAAATTTCGAAAGATGATCCTCCCCGTATTGGAGTCTTTGTTTGTCACTGCGGATCAAATATTGCTGGTTTCGTAGACGTTGAGATAGTAGCTGAGGAGATTGAAAAAGTTTCTAATGTAGTTTATGTAGAAAGGAATTTATATAGTTGTTCTGAAGAATCTCAGAATAGTATAAAAGAGGCCATTAAAGAACATGATTTAAATAGAGTTATTATCGCATCTTGTAGTCCCAGAACTCACTTACCACTGTTTCAGGGTACATGTCGTGAGGCAGGACTTAATCCATACCTAGTTGTCTTTACAAGTATACGAGAATTAGTTAGTTGGGTTCATATGAATGAACGCAAAAGAGCAACTGAGAAAGCTACAGAGCACATATTAATGGCGATTGGTAAAGCTCGCTTAGTAGAGCCTTTATATGATTTTGAAGTGAATGTATTACCCTCTGCTTTAGTGATAGGAGGCGGGATAACGGGTATGACGACTTCTTTAGCGATTACTAAAAAGGGATTTAAAGTATACATCATTGAGCGGGAGGAGGAACTTGGAGGGATAATTCGAAATTTAAATGCGATTAATATAGAAGAAGAATCTCCAGAACACCTATTAAAACCAATAATTGAAGATATAAAATCAAATCCTATAATAGAAGTTTTTACTTCTTCAAGAGTAAGAAATGTAAGCGGTTCAATTGGTAATTTTCATATTGTTATTGATCATAATGGAAATGAGAAGGAAATTGATGCAGGCGTTATAATTGTTGCTGTAGGAGCTCAAGAATTTAAACCAAATGGATATTATCTTTATAATGAAAATAAAAATGTCGTTACAAGTTTAGAATTTGAAGATTTAATTCGAAATAAGAAAATACAAGAAATTAATTCAATTGGATTTATTCAATGTGTTGGGTCTCGTGAAGAGGAAGGAAGAACCTATTGTTCTCTTACCTGTTGTGCCGAATCCTTGAAAAACGCATTGATTGTCAAAAAATTGTGTCCTAATTCTCAAGTTTTTATCATATATCGGGACATTCGGGTGGCTTACAAAGAAGAAATTGAGTATCGAAAAGCTAGAGAAAGCGGGATTAATTTCATCCAATATAGTCCAGAAAATCCACCACAAGTGGAAAATATTGATAAAAATTTGATTTTAAAAGTATATGACAATTTAACAAGAATGAATTTTGAATTAACATTAGACAAACTAGTTCTTGCGACACCTTTAGTTTCTTGGGAGGAAAATAAGAGTTTATCTAAAATGTTAAAAGTTCCAATAGACTCTAATGGTTTCTTTTTAGAAGCCCATCCGAAATTAAGACCAGTTGATTTCGCTACAGATGGAATTTTCAATTGTGGGACTGCTCAAAGTCCAAAAAATATTAATGAATCAATAAGTCAAGCCTTAGCAGCGGCATCCAGAGCTCTAATACCTTTAATGAATGGTAAGGCATTTTGTGAAGGTGCAATTGCACAAATTAATGAAAATCTATGCGTAGGCTGCGACACTTGTATAAATATATGCCCTTTTAATGCAATATATAAAACTGAGGAAGAAAAAGTTGTTATAACCGAAGTCTTATGTAAGGGATGTGGAACATGTGGTGCAAGTTGCCCAGAAAACGCAATAACTTTAAATCATTTTACGAATGATCAGATTATATCACAAATTAGTGCGATGGAAGAAAGTAAAGAACCTGAATTTGAACCAACGATTTTAGGATTTTTATGTAATTGGTGTTCATATGCTGGAGCTGACCTAGCAGGTGTTAGTAGGGTCCAATATAAACCTAATATTAGAGTAGTCAGAGTAATGTGTAGTGGGAGAGTTGATCCGATATTTATTGCAGAAGCATTCTTAAGGGGTATTGATGGAGTTCTCGTTTTGGGTTGTCACCTTGGGGATTGCCATTATATAAGCGGCAATTACGAAGCGGAAATTAAAATGAACGGATTATTGCAATTATTAGAATTAGTGGGATTTTCTGAACGACTACACCTTGATTGGGTATCAGCTTCAGAAGGTGTTCGATTTGGGCAGGTAGTAGATGAATTTACCGAACACGTACATAAATTGGGTCCATCTCCCGTAAAAGATGAAAAGATTAAGGAAAAAGTTATTGATGATCTTAATGCTGTAAAATCAGTTTTATCTGACTCAAGATTTAGAGCATTAGTAGCTAAAGAAAGAAGGATTACCTCAATAGGTAATGCCTATGACGAAATAATCCCTAAAGATAATTTTGAAGAAATTTTGGAAGATGCGATATATAACGAATTTATTCGTCAAAAAATATTAGAAAAGATAAAAGATCAAGGTAAATCCGTTCCAGAAATCTCAAAAGAAGTTAATATTGAACCGAATATAGTATTGTATCATATTGTAACTTTAAGATCCCGAGGATTAGTTGATCTAGAAAAAATTACAGAAGATATTCCAACATTTGTATCAATTAAGGAGTGAGAATTATGGAAAAATACGGAGCAGTTTTAGTTGTAGGTGGAGGAATTGGAGGCATGCAAGCTTCTATGGACTTAGCAGATTCAGGATTTAAAGTTTATTTAATAGAAGCAACAAAAAGCATCGGGGGGGTTATGTCTCAGTTAGATAAAACCTTTCCCACAAATGACTGTTCTATTTGTATACTCGCTCCAAAATTAGTGGCTACAGGGCGGCATGAAAATATTGATATATTGATTAACTCGCAGGTTGAAAAACTCGAGGGAGGACCTGGAGATTTTACCGCCTATATAAAACAAAAATCATTATATTTAGATCAAAATAAATGTACGGGCTGTGGGGCATGTGCCCTAAAATGCCCGATAGAAGCAGTCGATTTATTTAATGAAGGACTTTCACATAGATCGGCAATTTCAGTGAAATTCCCTCAAGCAGTACCTTTAGTATTTTCGATAGACAAAGAAAAATGTATTGGATGTGGACTTTGTAAAGGAGTGTGTAAAGCGAATGCTATAGATTACACACTTCAAGATAGAATTATCGAACTTGATGTAGGAGCTGTAATATTAGCAGTTGGATATGATGTGTATGACCCCACTCCATTAAAAACTTATGGATATGGTAAATATTTAAATGTAGTTACAAGCATACAATTTGAGCGAATATTGAGCGCTAGTGGTCCGCATTCTGGTGTAATTCTACGGCCATCTGATGGATTAATACCCAGAAAGATAGCATTTATACAATGCGTGGGCTCGAGAAATAGGCGAATCGGTATTGAATATTGTTCATCTGTGTGTTGTATGTATTCAGCAAAAGAGGCTGTAATTGCTAAAGAGCATATGGATATCGTTGAGCCAACAATCTTTACAATGGATGTAAGGGCATGTGGAAAAGATTTTGACAAATATATTGAAAGAGCTAAAGAAGAATATGGTATAAGATATATTAGGAGTAGAATTTCATCTATAAAAGAAATTCCAGAAACAAAGAACCTTAAGATTCGTTATGAAACTGAAGATGGAAAAATTGTAGAAGAAGTTTTTAACCTAATAGTTCTCTCGGTTGGAGCAAGAGCTCACCATAGTGCTAAAGAACTGGCAAAAAAATTGAAAATTGAACTAAATGAATACGGTTTTTGTCAAACTAATACTTTCTCTCCAGTGGAGACGTCAAGAAAGGGTATATATGTGTGCGGTATGTTTTCAGAACCAAAAGATATTCCTGAAACAGTTATAGAAGCGAGTGCAGCTGCTGGATCTGTAAATGTTCTTTTATCTAATGTGAGACATACCTTGGTTACCGAAAAGGAACTTCCTGAAGAAATAGATCTAAGTGGAGAACCCCCTAGAATTGGAGTTTTCATTTGCCATTGTGGTATTAATATTGCGGGGGTTGTCAATGTTCATGAAGTAGTTGAATATACAGCTACCTTACCCGATGTAGTATATACCGAAAGAAATTTATATACTTGCTCAGCAGATACCCAATCTAATATGAAAGAGAAAATAAAGGAATATAATTTAAACAGAATTATTGTAGCCTCATGCACACCAAGAACACACGAGCCATTGTTCCAAGCAACTATTCGAGAAGCTGGCTTAAATAAATATCTCTTTGATTTAGCAAATATAAGAGATCAATGTTCCTGGGTCCATATGCATGAACCTAAAGAAGCCACGGAGAAAGCTAAAGACTTGGTGAGAATGTCCGTAGCAAAAGCCCGAAATTTAGTTCCATTGGAAGAACAGAGAGTAGAAGTTATTCATAAAGGAATGGTTATTGGAGGCGGTGTTGCTGGAATGACTGCCGCTTTAAATTTAGCAGATCAAAGATTTGAAGTCTTTTTAGTGGAAAAAAGTGACCATTTGGGAGGATTTGCACATAATATTTATCAAACTTTAGAAAATGATGATGTCCAAAAATACATTCAGAGTTTAATCGAGAATGTTAATAATCATAGATTTATCAATACCTTTCTAGATGCGGAGATTAATTCTATTAGTGGTTATATAGGAAATTTTACCGCTGATATAACTTATGGTAAAGGGAAAGAAAAAGTAAGTTTTGAACATGGCATAATAATTGTAGCTACTGGAGCAAAGGAATACGCACCAAAGAATGGAGAATTTCTTTATGGTCAAGATGATAGAATTACAACACAATCAAAGCTCGAAGAAATTCTATTTACAAATGATAAGAAGATAAAAGAATTAAAATCAATAGTTATGATTCAATGTGTTGGCTCAAGGAACGGTGAGCACCCCTATTGTAGCAGGATGTGCTGTTCTGAAGCTATTAAAAATGCGTTGAAGGTAAAAGAGATCAATCCAAATATTAATATTATAATTTTATATCGTGATATTCGAACCTATGGATTTAAAGAAAAGTATTATAATTCAGCTAGGGATAATGGTATTTTATTTATTAGGTTTGACGAAAATAAACCACCTGAAGTCATAAAAAATAATAGTGAATTACACGTTCTCTTAAATAGAACTGATATTGGAGAAGTTAAAATAAATCCTGATTTAGTGGTTTTAAGTACTGGTATTGTCGCACCGGGAGAAAATTCAGATTTAGCTCAAAAGTTAAAAGTCCCTCTTAATGAAGATAACTTCTTTTTAGAAGCTCATGTTAAATTGAGACCCTCAGATTTTGCAACAGATGGCATATTTTTATGTGGAACTGCACGAGGAACAGCAACTATAAGTGAGAGTATTTCACAAGCTATTTCGGCTGCTTCTAGAGCAGTGACAATTTTATCTAAAGAGTTTTTAGAAACAGAAGGAATAATTTCTAATGTTAATGAAGAAAAATGTTTAGGTTGTGGGAGATGTGTTGAACTTTGTCCATATAACGCAATTGAATTAATTGAAACTACAAAAAAAATTGGCTTATATACCAATAATCTAAAGAAAGCACATGTAATTAAAGCGGTTTGCAAAGGGTGTGGGACATGTTTCGCAGAATGTCCGGCTTCCGCAATTACAATGAATCATTTTGGAAAAGCTCAAATTAAGCCAATGATTGACGAGGCCATAACAACTTTTGAAGAAGGATGGAAACCAAGAATAGTAGCATTTCTCTGCAATTGGTGCAGCTATGCAGGAGCAGATTTAGCAGGTGTGAGCCGCTATCAATATCCTCCAAATGTTAGAGTAATTCGAACAATGTGTTCAGGAGGTATGTCCAAAAGTTATATACTTCAAGCTTTATTGAATGGGGCAGATGGTGTATTCATAGCAGGATGTCATATAGGCGATTGCCATTACATTAGTGGAAATGAAAATGCTTACCTCCGTATGGATCATTTAAGAAGTCTATTAAAAAAGCTTGGGATTGAAGAAGAAAGAATTGAGATTCACCAAGTATCAGCAAGTGAAGGAAAAAGATTCTCAGAATTGATTACAGAATTTACAGACAAAATCAAAAAGTTAGGGGAATCTAAGATTCCTAAGAAATCAAGGTTAAAAGAAATAGCAATTGAATAAAAAAAGATTAAAATCTTTATTGAGTCAAAAAAATATTCCTCTCATTTCAATCTATGCTTTAATACCCAGTTTTACTGATGTTACTAATATACACAAACCTTGCTGTTATAATAATAAATTTAATTAATTTAAAAAATTAAATTCTAAGTATATGGAAGCAAAACATTTAAATCAAGGAATTTTTCAGAAAATCTCCTTAAATGATAAAGAGAAAATTAAGTCTATTTTAAAATCCTTTCAAAAAGAAAATGTGAATTTAATTTCAATATTACAAAAGATACAAGAACATTATCGGTTCATCCCTCCACATTTCATTTTTTACCTCTCAAAGAAATTAAAAATACCCTCTGCTGAAATTTATAGTGTAGCCACATTTTATACTCAGTTTAGATTCAAGGACATCGGAAAATATCATATTGTCTGCTGCGATGGTACTGCGTGTCATGTTAAAAGTATTAGACCCATGATAAGTTTCCTTGAGAAATATTTAGGAATATCACCCGGAGAAACAACAAAAGATAAGATGTTTAGCCTTGAAGCCGTTGCGTGTTTAGGATGTTGTGCGATTTCTCCAGTTTGCATCGTAAATGGAAAAATTCATGGTAATTTAACGACTAACAAGATAAGATTGCTTTTAAAAAAAAATAGCAAGAGAAGAGAATGGATATAAGAAATAATTATGAGTGCGTCATTTAAAAAAAGGACTATTTTAATATGTAGAGGAACAGGATGTAATTCTCTAAATGCAGCATATTACATGAAAACCTCGTCAATTTAATTGAAGAAAACAATTTGAGCAATTTTATTAAAATAAAATTAACCGGTTGCCATGGTTTCTGTCAAATTGGTCCTACGCTAATTGTTGAACCTGAAAAGATTTTATATGTTAATTTAAAAGAAAAGGATTTGAATGTAATAGTAGAGAAACACTTAAAGAACAACGAAATAGTAGAAGAATTACTCTATAAGGATCCCAAAACGGGTAAATTTATTCCAACTGTAGATAAAATACAATTTTATATGGCTCAAATGCCAATTATTACTGAAAATTGTGGTAAAATAAATCCTGAAGATATTGATGAATATATTGATACTGGAGGATACAAATCTATTGAAAAAGTTTTAAAAAATATGAGTCCTATTCAAGTAATTGAAGAAATCAAGAACTCTGGATTACGTGGGAGAGGAGGTGCTGGATTTAACACGGGAAAAAAGTGGCTTTTTTGTCATAATGCGAAAAGTAATCCTAAATACTTAATATGTAATGCAGATGAAGGAGATCCAGGTGCTTTTATGGATAGGTCTATCTTAGAAAGTGATCCTCATAGTGTAATTGAAGGTATGATCATTGCAGGTTATGCAATTGGTGCTAATTATGGGTATATCTATGTTAGAGCAGAATATCCTCTTGCTATTGAACGTGTCAAATTAGCTTTAGTTCAGGCAAGAGAGCATGGATTTCTGGGTAGAAATATCTTAAATTCTGGATTTGATTTTAAAGTGGAATTAAAAAAAGGAGCAGGTGCATTTGTATGCGGTGAAGAAACAGCGTTAATGGCTTCAATAATGGGAAAAAGAGGATTTCCTAGACCGAGACCTCCATATCCCGCGACCTCTGGGTTATGGAATAAACCTACAAATATAAATAATACTAAAACACTTGCATTTATTCCTCGGATAATAGAAAAAGGTGCAAAATGGTTCTCTTCAATAGGAACTGAAGATTCTTCTGGAACAATTGTAATTGCTTTAACAGGTAAAATAAACAATTCTGGATTAGTAGAAATACCAATGGGAACGACTTTAAGAGAATTAGTCTACGATATTGGCGGAGGAATCCAAGGTGGAAAACAATTTAAAGGTCTTCAAACCGGAGGACCATCAGGAGGATGTATTCCAAAAGATTACTTAGATACACCTTTGGATTATATTCATTTGACTTCTTTAGGTTCAATAATGGGTTCTGGGGGATTTATTGTTTTAGATGAAGATACCTGCTTGGTAGAATTAGCACGGTATTTTATCTCGTTCACTCAGAATGAATCTTGTGGGAAATGCGTACCCTGTAGAATTGGCACCAAGAAAATGTTGGATATTCTTACCAAAATTACAGAAGGAAGAGCTGAATTAGAAGATTTAGATAAGCTAGAAAAACTTGCTAATATTGTTGTTAAAACTAGTTTATGTGGTTTAGGACAAACTGCACCTAATCCTGTTTTAACGACTTTAAAATACTTTAGAGAAGAATATGAGGCCCATATATTACATAAAAAATGCCCCGCAGTATTTTGCGAGAAGTTAATTCAATATAAAATAATTGAAGAACTATGTAATGGATGCGGAGTATGCAAAAATAATTGCCCTTCTCAAGCTATTGATGGAGAATCTAAGCAAGCGCATTTTATTAACTCAGAACTATGTATTAAATGTGAAGTCTGCTATAGTTCTTGTCCAAATAAAGCGATTATAAAGAAATCAAAAGGACGGTGAAGTAGGAAAAATATGAATGACAAAAATAATACTTTAATGATTGATAATCAAACTGTAGCATTTGAAGAGGGGCAAACTGTTTTAGATGTAGCTAGAGCAGCTCAGATCTATATTCCTACTCTTTGTTTTATTGATGGATTAACTCCGTATGGAGGCTGTCGGTTATGTATTGTTAAAATTAAGGGTATGAGAGGATATCCTCCAGCATGTACAACTCCTGCTCAAGAAGGTATGAAAATAATTACCAAGGATGATGAACTACAAGAACTTAGGAGTGAGGTTTTAAAATTAATATTAAGCGAACATCCTTATTCATGCTTAGTTTGTGATGAAAGAGAATATTGTGAGAAAATTCGACATTCTAAAGATAAATCTGGAAGAATGTTTGGCTGTTTTTCATGCTCAAATAAAGAGAATTGTGATGTAAGAGAAATCGCTGATTATTTAGAAATTAACGATATAGAATATGAATTAGAGTATAAGAAATACCCTTTAAAGAGAGGCGATCCATTTTTAGTGATGGATTATAATTTGTGTATTTTATGTGGGAGATGTGTTAGAATATGCAATGAATTAAGAGGCATTGGAGCTATTAATCTTGTTAATCGAGGGCACGATACAAGAATTTCAACCGCTTTTGATTTGTTACATCTTGATACAAATTGTCAATTTTGTGGAGCTTGCGTTGATATATGCCCTACAGGGGCTTTAACTTCAAAAAATACTAAATGGTTTGATAAATCAAGCAAAATAACTTCCTCAGTGTGCGGATTTTGTGGTGTTGGATGTGATTTTGAATATTTTTCTTATAATGGAAAGTTGGTAGAATCAATACCTAACAGAGAAAATATTGATAACAGGAAAAAAGTTTGCTTGTTTGGAAGATTTTGCTCAGTTCCATTTAATAACGGAAAAGAGAGATTAATGAATCCTTTGATTAAAAAAAATAATAATTTAATACCCTCTGAATGGGATGAGGCTTATAATACTATAAAAGAAAATTTAGTCAAATATAAACCGGAAGAAATTGCATTTCTAGCTTCTTCGGATTTATCTAATGAATCTGCTTACGTATTAAATAAATTCGCTAATAAAATATTAAAAACAGAAAATATCGCTTTAGAATTTTTATTAAATGATATAACAAAAACTGATACTATATGGAGAAAAGCCAATTCTGAAGGTGTTTTTCAAAACATTCATCATGATAATAAAAGATCTTCAGAAGATATTATTAAAGACATCAAAAATGGAAAAATTAAGGTGTTATATCTTACTGAAAGGCTTGAAAATTTAGACTTACTGAAAAACATCGAATTTTTGATTGTACAAGACATATATCCCTCTGATAATTTTCAGTATGCGGATGTTATACTTCCAGCTACTACCTTTATTGAACAATCTGGTTCTTTAATTAATTCTGAGCTAAGATTGCAAAACTTTTATAAAGCTGCTTCAAAAGTTGGTAAATCTAAACCTGATTGGCAAATCATTTGTGAATTAGCTAAAGCGTATGATAATTCTATTGCTATTGAATTTGGATTTTCTAATTCAAAAGATATTTTTAAGGAATTAAAAATAAAAAATCCACAATTTGGAACGGATTTGTCTAAAAATTCTAAGAATCTCGAAGAACACTTAAAAATAATCATGTCCCCATTTGAGAACGATGTTTCGCAATTTATTAAAGAACCCTTAACATTAGATTCATTTAAATATCGTGGTGAAAAGATTTCCAATCAAGTAGCTGACCTAAAACAACTTATAGAATATCGTACATTAAGAAAAGATAATAAAAAGATAAAAATAAAGAAAGAACCATCCCAAAAAACGAGATTCAAAGTAAAATCCAATATTGAAATCGCTTTAAATATGTATGAAATGGTAATTGAAGCTCCCTTGATTGCTAAAAAAGCAAAACCGGGCAACTTTATTATAATAATGAAAGATGAGACAAGCGAAAGAGTACCTTTAACAATATCTGATTGGAACGAGTCAGAAGGAACAATAACCGTTTATATCATAGATCGTGGATATTCAACTTCAAATTTAATTAAATTGAGCAAGGGGGATTATATTTATAGCGTTGTTGGTCCATTGGGTAATGAAATTGAACTTAAAAATTATGGAACCGTTTTATTAGGTGGTGGATGTTATGGAATAGGAGCGATTTATCCTATCGCTAAAGCTTTAAAATCTGCTGGAAATAAAATCATTATAGTTTTAGAATCCAGAAATAAGCTTCAACTCTATTTAGAAAAAGAATTTGAAGATTTTGCTGATAAAATTATTTATATGACCGCTGATGGTTCGAAAGGGATTAAAGGAAGAATCAATACCATTGAAGCTATTATTAATGAAATTAAACCCTTGGATTTATGCTTTTTCGTAGGGTGTAAACATATGATGATGGAAGCCTCAAATACAACAAAAAAGATGGGAAATATTCCAACTTTAGTTAGTGTAAATACAATAATGATTGATGGAACAGGAATGTGCGGAGGATGCCGTATCTCTTTAATTCAAGATGGAAAAGAAATTATAAAATTTGCTTGTGTTGATGGACCAATTTTTGATGGTCACCTTGTTAATTGGGAAGAATTAATGATTAGATTGGATCAGTTTAATGAATTAGAGGTAGAAATCTATCAAAATGATTCTTGTAAGGCAATAGAGAGATTTATGACGGGTGAGACGAGTGAATAATGAGAAAAAGGAGAAACTAAAAAGAAATCCTCGTCAAAAAATGCCAGAACAAGATCCAATTTTGAGAAACAAAAATTTTAATGAGGTAAACTTAGGTTATTCTTTAGAACTCGCTCAAACAGAGGCAGGAAGATGTCTCCAATGTGATAAACCTTTATGTATTGAAAGCTGCCCTGTTAATGTAGATATTCCAGGATTTATTAAATTAATTAATGAAAAGCAAATTTGTGAAGCTGCTTGGAAGATTAAAGAAAATAACGCTCTACCCGCGATATGCGGACGAGTTTGCCCTCAAGAAGATCAATGTGAGGGAAAATGTGTTCTAGGAAGAAGATGGGAGCCTATTGCTATAGGCTATCTTGAAAGGTTTGTAGCTGATTATGAAAGAGACACTGGAAGCTGTTATATTCCTGAAAAAGAACTACCAAATGGGAAAAAAATAGCTGTTGTTGGGTGTGGTCCAGCAGGTCTTACAGTTGCAGGAGACTTAGTAAAATTAGGATATGATATTACTATTTACGAGGCGTTTCATAAAGGTGGCGGAGTTTTAGCTTATGGTATTCCCGAATTTAGATTACCTAAAGATATCGTAAATTCTGAAATCGAATATTTAATTTCTCAAGGCGTTAAAATCGAATATAATGTTATCATTGGAAAAACTTTAGATCTTGAGGATTTAAAAGAAATGGGATTTAAAGCATTTTTCATCGGAGTTGGTGCAGGACTTCCCATGTTTATGAAAGTAAGCGGATTAAACTTAAATGGGGTATTAACCGCTAATGAATTTCTTACACGAGCAAATTTAATGAAAGCGTACAGATTTCCTGATTATGATACCCCTATTAAAATTGGCAAAATAGTAACTGTTATAGGAGGAGGCAATGTAGCTTTAGATTCGGCAAGAATCGCCCTCAGATTAGGTGCGGAAAGAGTAATTATCGTTTATAGAAGATCAGAAGTAGAAATGCCCGCAAGAAAAGAGGAATATCATCATGCTAAAGAAGAAGGGATAGAGTTCAATTTTCTAACGAATCCTGTAAGATTCTTAGGAGATGAGAATGCCGATGTCAGATTCATGGAAGTAATTAAAATGGAGTTAGGAGAACCTGATGATTCTGGGAGAAGACGCCCCGTACCAATACAAGGTTCAGAGTATTTAATAGAAACTGATACGATTATAATTGCTATTGGAACCAGAGCAAATCCAATTCTTACCAAATCAATTCCAGAATTAAAATTAAATAAATGGGGTTATATTGAAATTGATGAGAATGGTCAATCGAATTTAGAGGGAGTCTTTGCTGGAGGGGATATAGTAACTGGAAGTGCTACAGTAATATCTGCTATGGGTGCCGGAAAAAGAGCCGCCAAAGCCATGCATGAGTATTTAAAAAGTAAATATTTGCAAAACAAATAATAGCTTTTCTTAAAATTATTATAATTTCACTAATAAAGTAGATTAAAAAAAGTAGGGTAAAAAAATTTATTTTTCACGCCATTCTTGTCCGCATTGTCCGCATTTGAACTTCTTTCCATAAACTCGCGGATAATCCAAGATAATATTTTCCTTATCTGTAGATTCATGGATCATTAGCTTATTTTCGTTATTACAACGGGGACAACGACGCCTTCCTTCAGTCTTCTCAATTTCTAAGATACCTTCTGGTTCTTCACTCATTTTGAAATATCAGACTCCTTATATTTTTAGGTATTTTATTTTTTTACTATTTTTTTATTTATTTATTAATTGATTTTAGAATTTATAACCTTTTAAAGCTTATACAAAATTTATATTGAAATTTACTCTATTGAAAAAATAATAAGATATTTACAAAATTAAAACAATTATCTCTTTCGTTTTAATATTTTTTCCCTAATTTGACTTTCCCATAAGTTCTTTTCCATATAACTTTGCTAAATCAAATAATTCTGGAGAAGAATATTGAAATTTAAAAATAAAATCGCTTAAAATATGATTAAAAAATTCAGAATTCTCTTTTTCATTAATAGTTAATTCATAACCATATAGGACATCTAATTCTTTAGCCTTTTCAGTCAATTGAGATCTACTTATACGACTATTTTCAGAGGAATTTTCTCCTTCCATATTAATTCCAGCTAGAACCGAAACTCCATTCCGAAATGAGAAATAATTTTTAAATTCTTCAAATGAATCTCTTGTCAACGAGTTGATTGAATTTAAGTCAAAAATATTTAAAAGAAGTATTAATATGTCTATGGTTCTTATTCTCTCATAATTATAAATGATATCATTAAAGGAATCGGCTAAAAAAATTCGAATTTTTATCGGAATTTCTCTAAAGATAATTAAGAATTCAAGTATACCTTCATTAATGTTATAATTTTCTGTCAGATTACTCTTAATCGCTATTCTTTTCAAATATTCGAAAAATATTTTTTTTCCAAAATCAATAGCAGAACTATTTGAACCAATGAGCCCAAAGTTTAAAGTGTAGGTAATTTTCTTCAATTAATTTCTTTCCAAAAATAATAATTAACAAATTTAATTTATTATTAATAATTAAACCATTTAAATTTTAGATTTTGATTTAATATATCAATGAATTATTTATAAAAATTTCTGAAATTGACGATGATACTGATTTATATTCTATTAATTTTAATGATAGTTATTTGGGGTTTCTCTTTTATTCTTGTTGATATTGCTGTAGAATATGTACCTCCATTGTCTTTGGCATTATATCGTTTTATTGTGGCGTCGATGTCATTTCTGATCATTGATATTTATACTAAGCTAAATAAAAAAAAGGCTGTAAACGAAGCAATCAATGAAGTAAAATTCACTAAAAATGATTGGATATTGATGTTTATAGCTAGTTTTACCGGAATTTCCCTCTTCTTTTTTGCCCAATATAATGCTATAAATTTAATTGGCCCCTCCTTACCAGCTTTATTTGTGTGCTTACTAGCTCCGGTTATTATTACTCTATTGGCTTTAATTTTTTTTAATGAAAAATTAACTAATATTAAAATCATTGGTTTTATTATCGCTTCAATTGGCGGATTCTTCTTAGTAACAGGGGGTAACATTGAAAACCTTACTCCTCAATCTCCTAACTTCATAGGTTACATGTTGGCTCTGTCAACACCTTTATTGTGGGCCGTATATGCCACAGTTACAAAAAAAATCACGAAGGAAAAATCTAACATTAAGTTGCTGAAATATACTGCTTATCTTGGAACCATCGAGTTGTTTATTTTTGTAATAATTAATGGAGAGTTATATATTTTTATTTTAAATTTCTTAAATGTTATGATATTGCTATGTGCGCTTTATTTAGGAGTAGGATGTTATGTAGTAGGTTATTATATTTGGCAATATTCGCAAGAAAGATTAAAATCATCAAAAGTCGCTTCTTTTCTCTATATTGAACCATTCTTGACTTTATTCTTGTCATTCTTATTTCAGAGGAATGAAGTAATTCTCATTTGGAATATTCTTGGTGGAATTATCGTTTTAATAGCTGTATTAATCATTAACTATAAATAATAAAATGAAATCTACTCAATTTAATTTTAAATTAATCGAAATATTCTATCTTTATATATTTAGATTCAAAAAAAATATCAATAACAAGAAAATCTTTATAGATGATAATGCATGTCTGTTGAACCTGAATCTGAAAACGACCCTAAAAAACCAAAAATTAAACTTAGTGCTATTAATAATGCATTAAAAATGAGTACAAATAATCAACCAATCTGGTTTAACCTAGGATTAGCATATAAATACGCGAAAATGTTTGATAAATCAATTGAGATTTTCAAATACTTATTGCAAATCGACCCCGAAAACGTAAACACTCTAAACGCCTTAGGAGCTGTTTATCTTGAAAATTATGATTATGATAAGGCGATTGAGGTTTTTAAAAGGATATTTGAAATCGATCCGAATAACAAGAGCGGCTGGGCGAATCTCGGTGATGTTTATGTTAAAAAAGGAGAGTATTACAAAGCAAGTAAGGTTCATGAACACGCAATGATAATTAAATCCGAATTATTTAATGAATGGAATAATTATAGCTCATATTATAAACGTAAAGACAAATCAGATGAGTTTTCAAATCCAGTTAATCAAGAATTAAATATAAAAATCATAAACGGAAAAATATGGAAGAAAATAGGTTTCTATTACTTTAATAAAAGTGATTTTCTAAATGCAATAAAATTCTTTAAACGCTCCTTAAAAAATAATCCGAACAATAAGAACGTTTGGAATAAACTCGGAATTGCTCATCAAAATAATGGACAACTCGAAAAAGCAATAAATGCATTTAAACGAGCTGTAGAAATTGATCCTAAATTTGAAATCGCATGGAATAACCTTAGTAAACTATACGAGTTAAAATTGCATTAATAATTATTTAGGCTTAATGTTCAATATCTAAATTTTTGTACAAATTTCTATTTAATATCCAACCACATTTCAGCGCCTTTTACGTAAAAAAAGGCTCTTAAAATATCTCTCATGCCTGACTTTTCCGCGAATTCGTTCACTTGACTCATTAAATTTATATCTCCAACTAACTGTGCTACTTTTCTACATCCCTGAGACATTATCCACGCTTGAGCTTCTTCATTAAGTTTATCTACATCTTCTGGAAGCGGCTCACACTTACTTAGATCCCCCAAAATAGTGAATCCCTCTTTTAATTCCCCAACAGTCGTTCTCCAATCTGACATAAAATCTTTAATCGCATCTACATTTGGGATCGCTCCTTGCATAGAAAAATATACTCTATTTTTTTCTCTATCTGCTCTTAAACCATAAAATTCATTTCCTCTTGTTGACATCTTAAAAGATCACCTTCAAACAAGTTTTTTGTAAAAATATCTCTTTTTCATAAAACGAGAAATAACTTTTATTAAAACTTGATCAATTCCACAGTAGTTCGTGTTAATTCACGATAATAATGTGATGCCATAAAAAATCCCAAAATAGGCTAAATATTTAGTTTGAGAAAGATTTTTATAGGAAAATTAAGATTACTTATCTAATTTTTTTTTACTTTCCTTATTAAAATAGCCTAAATGGAACTGGAATTTCCGTTTCAAAGACAAAAAAATAATACCAAAAAAATATTGTTGGATTATTCTTTTTCTTTCTCCTTTTTTATGAATTCTTGGATTAAATCTAAATTTAATTTATCTGCAAGTTCAAATCCAATATCGAAGAATAGTTTTACAGATTCATAGAAAAGATCCCCTACAACATTGTCTACATCTAAATTTGAAATCATCTCTTTCATCTTAGATGGGTTTAAAGCTTCTTTAGCTTTTTCTTCTAATTTTTTGGTGTATTCCGGTAAATCTATTTTTGGTTTTTCAATACCTGGGTTATTTTGATTTTCCATTTTTTTTATCCCTCCTTATTATTCTTCATCCTCTTCTTCTGAAGGAGTATAT